>Ga0265295_1000766_pt1 | contig 61416 bp, 52 predicted proteins | sample Munlansysbiofilm_FD_192503 | JGI IMG/M metagenome (GOLD analysis project Ga0265295, IMG submission 192503) | Leachate microbial communities from a municipal landfill in Southern Ontario, Canada - Methane capture system biofilm | ecosystem: Engineered > Solid waste > Landfill > Unclassified ... | reverse complement strand
TCCGCTTTCAGGAATACCTCCTGCAACGATTGGTCTTTTGGTCGTGGCATCTCGCCTCCAGAATTTAGATTCTGGAGACAAAATAAGCAACATATATGATTTGTCAACATGGAATTTGTATTACCCAACCGATTTGAAAGAGTGCCCATACTAATGGGGGCGGGCAGGTGGCTTATCTGATCCTGGCCAGCCTGAGCGACGCGAGAGGTCCCTGCGGTCCGCTGAGCCGCAACAGATAGATCCCGCTGGCTACCGGTCTTTCAGAATCATCCCGGCCATCCCAGGTCAGGTTCAGGCTGCCTTGGGCCAGCTTGTAGGCATCCAGGTTTTTCACCAGCTGCCCCTTCAGATTGTAGATGCCGAGCATTACTTTTTCCTGTGGGGTGGACGCTTTCAAAGTGATCCGGGTGGCGGTGGAGAAGGGATTGGGTCCGGCGGAGAGGGAAACCGCGGGGGGAGGCAGGCTGGGGTCGGAGACGGCGGAGACATCTGCGTTTAGATACAGCTTCAGATCGTCGATAAAGACCCCGTTGGAGGACCCGTAGGAAGTCGTGCTCAGGCGGAAGCGGAAATGCAGATCGTGGCCGGCAAAGCTGTTCAGATTGTAGGATTGGAGTTCCCAATCGGAAGAACCTTCGTAAAAACCCAGCACGATCCAGTTGCTGCCGTCGGTGCTGGCCTCCACGATCAAGTTGTCTCCGTCGAGGGTTAGGGAGCGTTTCAACTGGAACTGGAGGTTGGCGTTCTGAACCCCCTGCAGGTTCAGCGGTGTGGCCAGCCGGCAGGCCGAGTTTCCGTTGTTGGCATAGTTGCCGGAAGGGCTGTCTGCAAGGCTGTAGCTGCCGTCGAAGGCTTCGGAACTGCTGCGGCCCCAGGCTCCCGTGCTCACCCAGTTGTTCAAGTTGAGCTCAAAATCGTCCGTCATCACAGGCAGGCCGGTGAGGCGCAGAGTGATGGAGGTGCAGGCTATTTCCCGCCTTAGCTTCAAGGTTTCGTATCCCGGTTTGGAGAGGGTGAGGCGATAATCCCCGGGGTAAAAATCCGGGATGGTGATGCTGCCGTCGGCTCCGGAAACGTATTCCAGCAGCGGAATATCGTCAAAGTGAAGCGTGGCCCCCGGCAGCGGCTCAAAAAAGTCGTCTTGGACCAGGATCTCCAATTGCTGCGATGGAGTGGGTGAGAGGATTATGTCCTGGATCGTCTGCCCATCCGGGGAAACATAGAGCGTGAGAGATTGGGTGGCGTAGCCGGGACAAAGATAATGAACCGTGTGGTAGCCGGCGGGCAGGAAATAATGGTATGACCCAAATTCCGGATCGGAAGAGCGGGGCTTGCGATACACTGGCTGGTCGTCGATGCCATCCACCAGGACCAAGGCGGAGAGGGGCTCTCCGGTGACGGCGTCGGTGATGTGCCCACTAAGGGTATTGCGGTTTTTCCTTTGCAGCAGGGCCAGAGCGCCATTCACCTGATGCTGTACGATCTGGGGTACCTGGGAGGCCGGAGGAATGAACTGGGTGGCCATTTCGATGGTATAGGCGAAAGCGCCTGTTTCTCCGTACATCCAGTCATCCAGGCCGCCGCTGACGGGATACAAACCCCAGGAGGGTCCGGGAGCGTAGGTTCCGTAATCTTGAGAAGGCAGCAAAGTGGCGATGTCTTCGGCCAGGAAAGCCAGTTCTATCTGGTCCGGGGCCGCGACTCCGTCCACGTAACCATAAGGATAGAGCACGTATTCGCCGTAGGTGTGGTAACTGATCCCGGCGAGGAAGGACTTGGAGAGAAGAAAGTCGCGCAAGGCCTGGGTTTCCGGCTCAGAAAAGGGATCGGGGCCGTGATAGGTGGCAGATTCCTGGTCGTCGGTAGCGCTGGTGTAGCCCCAATGCCAGCTGTAATTGCGGTTCAGGTCCACTCCATCCAATCCCTCACCGTAGCTTTGGTGGTTGAAGCTGTGATTGCCATTGTTGTCGCGCAGGTTCTTTCGCCACCAGATGTCTGTTTGCTGCAGCACGATCTTGTGGCCGTCGGGATTCAGCAGCGGAACGATCCAAACCTCGCTGGTGTTGAGAATGTCAGTAACCACGGGATCAGAGCCGTAGTTTTCCAGCAGGTGGATGAGGATTCCCATGCAGGCTTCCGTGGATAAAGGTTCGCGCGCGTGATGCTCGCCCACGAAGTAGAAGGCCGGCTCGTCTTCTTCCATCTGGACGTTGGCGGATACCTTCACGGCCCACAGTTCATGGTCAAAATTCTGGTAGTAGGATGTCCCTTCCGCGGCGTAGATGGAGCCCCAGCTCTCGCCGATGCTGGAAAATTGCATCAGGCCGGGATACTGGGTCTGCAGTTGGGTCAGCTCCGAAAGTATCTGGCTGTAGTTGCGATAACCGGGAATGTCTTTTGTGGGCTGGAGGTTGGTTTTCAACTGAGCTTCGGTTTGGGTTGTCCGCAGGCTTGGGAATTCCTTTTTTAAAAGCTCAAACTGCTCCTGAGTGAGCACCAGGTCCAGCCAAGCGCCGGGTCGGTAGGCGGCGATGTCCGCGCCGTCGTTCAAAAAACGGTCCAGAGTGGCGGATGAGGGATGGTCGATGCGGGCCACCAAACGTGCACCGGCAAAGAGGGTGAAAGATAACAGGATGAGGGCCAGGGTCAGGATGGTTGGTTTCATTTTAGCTCCAAATGAGGCGTAAAAAAATACAGTGGGGAATACCGGGCGGTATCCCCACTGCTCGGAGGGCATTCTATGTAGGGTCTGTAGGCTGACTTCATTCGAAGAAATTCCGGGTATTCTGTCAAGCGTTTTTTTTGAGTTTTTTCGTTTTTCTGCTGTTGATAAATTTCCACAGGGTTCTAATCCATGATCAAGATCTTGCGGGACAGTGAGATGTCATCGGTATCCAAGCGCAGAAAATAAATTCCCGGAGCCATTTTTCTACCCCGTAGGTCGTAACCGTTCCAGACAAAGCTGATCCCATCACTAAAGGAACGCGGCCGTCCATCCCGGTAAACGAGCTGGCCCTTGCTGTTGAAAATATTCAACATAGGTGTAGTATCTACCACACCTTTGCATTCTATTGTTAGAGAACCAGATAAACCAAAATGACAGGGATTGGGATAAATCCGCAATGAAGAAGATTCAGGTTGGGGGATATTTTCGTCAGACATGTTCACTGGGTCGATCGGGATGTTCAGCCATTCGCCGGGGAAGGGGTAGGTGGCAACATTAGCCGGGTTGGCGTTGTCCCGGGCTTCGATCTGGTAATGGAAAATAGCGTCCCCGGGTTCGAACTGCAGGTCCAGCTCCACCCACCATTGGTTCGGTGGGGTCTCGGAATCCGTCATCATCGGTAGTTCGGTGATGGGGCCTTCGTCTGTCCGGTAGCGGAGATGGACGGCGCTCACGTTAATGTTGTCGGAAACCAGGGCGGAAAAGACGTGTTCGCCGCCAGCGATGGATGTGGGCGGGTTGTGCAGGATAACGGGGGCCTCGGTGTCGCCTGCGATGGTGAAAACATGAGGGTCCAGTTCTGCGAACACGGGGTGGTCAGCTCTGCGGCCGGATTGATCAGCGGCATGGAGGTAGTAACGGATGGTGTCACCGGGGGCGAAACCGGAAAGGGTTGTCCCGTAATCGATTCCGGAGTTGTATGTCAGTAATGCGGTCTGCCAGGCGTTCTGGTTAACCCTATAGGCCACATAGACGGAATCGGCGATCAGGGCTTGCCCGCTGTGAGGGATCAGCCCGGCGCTGAAGGCCCACCCTGCAGAGGCCTCGTACTCGCCGTGATACGGTTGGTGCCTGACCTCCAGCATATATTGGTCCGGGATCTCGTGGGTGCGGCAGTGCAGGGCATCGGTGGATTCCCAGGGTGCCGAACCCGAGCCTGTAACTCCGATGACCTCATATCCGGGCATCGCGTTCTGATAGACCTGCAGGGCTGCCGCGTCGTAGGTGCTGTTCATGATTGGCACGAACACCCTTTTGTTCAGGATCAGGGAGTTTGTATAGGGCTGGTTTTGCGGAGTGTTGACCCGGTAGACCCGGTAGGGATAGCCCCAAGCGCAGTTGGCAGCGGCAAAATAGGCCGCAGTCTGCTCAAGCTCGTCATACTGGGAATGAGAACCGGGCACGCTGCGGATCAGCACTTTGTCCGGGGCGAGAAACTTACCCCAGCAATCGATGTGGTCGATGTAGGTATTGTTGGGATCGGGCAGCACGTGGAAGTTTTCGATGCCCAGATAGTCGTGCATTTTCTGCGCAACCTGGGCCTGGGTGAGGCTGGGGTTTTCCGTGTAGGCGATGGTGGTCTGGGCGGCTGTGTTGAGGCCATCGCACATGTAGTTTCCACCGGTCTGGTAGAGGTTCATGCCAAAGTAGGCCAAGTCTTGCTGGGTGGCGAAGACCTGGGGGATGAGATTGTCGTTGGGCCGGGGCCGGTTGTACTTGAAATCCACCACGCCGTAATCGCCGTTGCCGTCGAAAATGAACCAGGGCCCGAAATCCCGGGTCCAATATGAATCCGTTGCCGCGATCATGAAATCCACGTTGGCCATGTTCACGCCTGCGTTGTTGAAAGCGGTGGCGGCAGTATTCTGCACCGAGGCCGAAGAAACGATGCAGAGCACTTCCGCGGTGTTGGAAAGCTGCTCCACCAGAGTAAGAGGAATGCCCAGCGGATAGCGGATCAGTACATGGGAGGCGGGCTCAAACTCCGCGATGGGGCGCACGGGACCCACCGGCGGCGGCGTTTCCGTGAAGCGGCCGTAGATCTGCAGCTGGTCGCCAGGCAAAATCTGGTCGGCGCATACAAGAACGGGAAATATTGCCGCGGCCAGCAGCAGGGTTATAAGGATCAGCAAGGGTCGTTTGGGCATTTCAGTGGTTCTCCATGAAAACAAAATTCTGCCCCTCCCGCATACAATTTTCAAGCCTAAACTCAATATTTCTGTGCCAAGATGGAATTCAGCTTGGGGCCTCCCCCGGGGCCGGATCCGAAAAAGCGGTCATCTTTCACCCATCCGGGGCAGATTTTCGCCTCCCTCCCCATGCAAATCTTCCCCGGGAAAACAGGCGCAAGGCCTGCCTGAGATAGTGCTTGACAGAATTATTTACCCAAATTTAGGTACTTTTTCAAAGGATACCATATGAACACGAAACGCTTCGAAATAGTCGAAGAGCTAGATCCGGCAAGCATCACAGACGTTCCCGCGGTGCATAAAAAGCACTATGAGGAACTGGGTTACAAACCTTACCGGATGGGTGACGGCAAAGTGAAGTGGCTTACGGAGGCGGAAAAGGCTTATAATAAAACACGCGGCTTGCCCATTCCCAAGCTGGGAGCGAAAAAGAACGTCCACGTGTCAGCCGGAGGACTACGGCGTAAACGCCGCCACCGGCACACATTTTGGACCTTCATAGCTGAGCACTGGGTGTTTCTGGCCATGGCTGCGATCATTCTGGCCGTGGTGCTGGTGTACATGCGCTGAACCCGCGCAAGGCGAGATTTATGGAGTAATGTAATGAAGATAATGTTATGCAACGATGACGGAGTGTTCGCTCCGGGCATCAGGGTCCTGGCTTCGCACCTCAAGGCGGCCGGACACGAACTGACCATTGTGGCCCCGGACCGCGAGCGCAGTGCTGCCTCACATTCGATAACCCTGCGCCGGGACCTGCGGATGAAAGAGCTGCAGCCCAACGAATACAGCGTGGACGGCACTCCAGTGGATTGCGTGGTGCTGGCCACCCAGAAGATCCTTTCCAAAGCGCCGGACTTGGTGATCTCCGGCATCAACGCCGGCCAGAACATGGGCGAGGACGTGCTCTACTCCGGAACGGTGGCTGCCGCCCTGGAAGCCAGCCTCTTCGGCTACAAGGCTATCGCCGTTTCCATCAATTCCTATCAGGGCCAGAACTTTGACACCGCCGCCGGCTGGATGGTGAAACTCTTGGAACTGGGGGTGGACGCCCTCATTCCCGAGCGCGGCATCCTGAACATCAATTTTCCCAACACTACCCCTGAAGCGGTCCGGGGGGTACGGCTCACCAACACCGGGCACCGCAGATATTACAATTTCATCACGGTGGTCGAAGAACTTGAAGACGGCTTTGTTTACCGCATCGGTGGCGACCTTCCCGCCTGGGAGATCCAGAAAGGAACAGACGCAGAGGCCATCGCTGAAAACTACATCTCCATCACGCCTTTGGGCATCAGCCTCACCCACGGCGAGGCATTTCCTGGCATCCTGGAATGGCTGGAGACGAATTACCTGCTCCAGTTTGAGAAGGCCTGATGCGGTTTGAAGACCAGCGCGCTCTTCTGGTGCAGGACCTGGCCCGTTCAGGGATCACCGCCGAACGGGTATTGTCCGCGTTCGCCAAGGTGCCGCGCGAGGTCTATGTGCTTCCGCAGTACAGGGATTATGCCTACCGCAACCAGCCGCTGCCCATCGAACTGGCCCAAACCATTTCCCAGCCGCTGATGATCGCCATCATGCTGCAATATTTGGAACTCAAGGAGACGGACACGGTGCTGGAGATCGGCACCGGCAGCGGCTATCAAAGCGCTCTGCTGGCAGAACTGACGCAAACCGTCTGCACCGTGGAGCGGCTGGAAGCCCTGTCTCTCAAAGCCCAAGGCCTGCTTAAGGAACAGGGCTACAAAAACATCCATTTCCGCATCGGCGACGGCGCCCTAGGCTGGCAAAAAGCCTATCCGGCCTTCAAGGAATTCAACAAGATAGTCGTGAGCGCCGCGGCCGCGGAGATCCCCCCGCGCCTCAAGGAACAACTCGCCCCGGAGGGGATCCTGGTGGTACCGGTGGGCCAGGGCTATTACCAGATACTGCACAAAGTAGTCCGCACCGCCGCAGGCTACACCACCAGCGAACACGGCGGCTGCACATTCGTGCCCCTGATCAGCACTTGAAGGAGAACACTTTGGCCTCAAAACTACTGCTATGGTTCCAGCGCCTGCTCAACCCCCGGGATGAGCATAAACATCTGCTGCGCTATTCGCTTTTCAAAGACCTGAACGCACATCAGCGCTCTCTGGTGGCGAGTTTTCTGCACAGCCGGGAATTCCGCGCGGGGGAGAGCGTGTTTGAGCGCGGTTACCCGCTGGAGGTGATCTATTTTGTGGAATCCGGTGAAATGGAGCTTACGCCTCTTTTTGACGGTGATGCCTCCACCGTGCTGAAGAAAAACCAGTTCGTTGGGGTGCTGGACCTGTTTTCAGGCAAAAAACGCCTCAGCAGCGCCAAAGCCCTCACAGACCTGAAACTGAAGGCCCTCTCAGAGGACGATCTGCAGGAAATTCTGACCCGCGACCCCGCCCTCGGAGTGAAACTGCTGCAAGCCTGTTGCTGTTTTATGGGCGGCTTCATCCGGGATCACGCCCGCTGAACCTACTCATGAACTGGAATCGCCTCATCTTCACGCTCATCATCCTGGCAGCCTGCGCCCTGGCCTTCGTTTTTTACCGCCCGCTGCTGATGTATCTGCTGCTGGCGCTGGTGCTGGCCTATTTCGTGGACCCCGTGATCACCTGGATGGAATACAAACGGGTGCCGCGCTGGCTGGGAACGCTGATCGTCTATCTGGCCACCATTGGGCTGCTGGCCTGGCTGATCGTCACCTACGTGCCCATGCTGATCAGGGAAGGCAACCAGTTCCTGGCCCTGCTCAGCCGCACGGACCGGCCTCTGCTGCAGACCATCCTGGACCTGCCGGGCTTCAGGTCGCTGCATGAATTGGTGGAAAACCTCGACCGCTCGGTTCCCCAGATGAGTCTGCTCACGCGCTTCGAAACTTTTTTACAGACGGCCGTCACCAGTGTCAGCGAATTTCCCCAGCTGCTGATCTCCAACTATCAGCCCATTCTCGGCACCCTGGCCATGGTGCTGATGCTGCCCATCTTTTCGTTCTTCCTGCTCAGCGACAAAAAACCCATCCGTCGCGGCATGATGAGCCTGGTGCCCAACAAATATTTCGAGATCACCCTGATCCTGCTCCGGAAATTCGACGAGAACGTGGGCAGATATCTTCGCGCCATCCTGCTGGAAATGCTCGCCGTGGGCATCATGTCCACTTTCGTGCTCAGCCTGGTGGGGGTGCCCTACGCCGTGGTGATCGGCGCCATAGCCGGCCTCACCAACATCATTCCCTACATCGGTCCCTGGCTGGGAGGCATCCTCGCCGCTTTGGTGATCCTGTTCAGCGGAATGGAACCGATAACGATCCTGTGGATGGGCCTGGCGATGTTTTTGGTGCAGCAGATCGACAACTATGTGGTCTATCCCGCCATCATCGGTAAAACCATGAGAATGCACCCTCTGCTGGTGATCCTCACCGTGCTGGCCGGCAGCTATTTTGGCGGCGTGTTCGGCATGTTGCTCTCCGTGCCTTTGGTTTACATGAGCTTCAGCCTGCTCACCGCTTTGCAAAAAAACCTGAAAGAATTCCGCATCATCTGATATGAGGTATAAATGAGTCTGATCGACAAATGCTACTCCTTCCAAGACGCCAGGCGCGCCATGGCCTCCGGCTACTATCCCTACTTCCGCGAAATATCTTCGGAACAGGATACCGAGGTGATCTGCAACGGCCAGAAAATGCTGATGCTGGGCTCCAACAGCTATCTGGGGCTCACCATCCATCCCAAGGTGAAGGAAGCCTCCATCGCCGCGGTGAAAAAATACGGCAGCGGCTGTGCCGGATCGCGTTTCCTGAACGGCACCCTGGACATCCACATCCAGCTGGAAGAGGAACTGGCCCGCCTCGTGGGCAAAGGTGCCGCCCTGGCCTATCCCACCGGTTATCAGGCCAACGTGGGCTGCATCTCCGCGATGGTGAACAAAGACGAATTCATGATCACCGACAAGTTCGACCACGCCTCCATCATCGACGGCTGCGCGCTCTCCCTGGGCACCATGCTGCGTTTCAACCACAACGACATGGCCTCCCTGGAGCGGGTTTTGCAAAAGATCGAAGGCAAGAACAGCCTGATCATCGTGGACGGTATCTTCTCGATGGAAGGCGACATCGCCGACCTGCCGGAGATCGTGAAACTCACCCAAAAATACGGTGCCAGCCTGATGGTGGACGAAGCCCATTCCCTGGGCGTTTTGGGCAACAGGGGGGCTGGTGCCGCCGCGCATTTTGGCCTCACCGCCGAAACCGATCTGATCATGGGGACCTTCAGCAAATCCCTGGCCTCCGTGGGTGGCTTCATCGCCGCCGACGAGGATGTGATCCACTATCTGAAACACAAATCCCGCGCCCTGATCTTCTCCGCTTCGCTGCCTCCGGCCTCCACGGCCAGCGTGCTGGCGGCCCTCAAGATCATGGAGTCGGAGCCCGAGCGGATCGAACGCCTTTGGGAGATCACCCACTACATGCTGAAAGAGTTCCAGGCCATGGGTTACAACACCGGCACGTCCTGCACGCCCGTGATCCCGCTGCATGTGGGCGAGATGCAGGTCGCCTTTGAAATGTGGAAACGCCTCGGCGAGGAGGGTGTCTTCATCAATCCCGTGGTGCCCCCGGCCGTGCCACCGAATTCCTGTCTCATCCGCACGTCCTTCATGGCCACCCACACCAACGCGCAGTTGGATTTCGCCCTGGACAAATTCCGCGCCATCGGCAAGGAACTCGGCGTGATCTGATCCGCTCCCTGAACTGATAATAAACACATAAAATAAAGCCATCCCAGGAGGAAACATGGCCAGCAAAAGCAGTGCCGAATACTACGGCAGCCTGAAAGAGATGTCTCCCATCCGCGCCATCGCCGAGACACTCATGAACTCTCACAACGTGCGCAAGATCGACATCCGCGAAGCCTATGAAATGGCAAAAAAACAACCCGGCGTAACCGTTACCGACCTTCCCGTCTATCCTGAATTCGTTAAACTGCACGGTCTTCCAGCCGATGCCAAGGTGCTGGACGACTGCCACGGCAACATCATTGGCCGCACCGCCAAGGCCCGCCGGTTCTATCACCGCCTTGATGCCAGCAAGAAAAACAAGCTGGAGGGCGACTTCCGCGAAGCCGTCTGGCAAATGCAGCATTATCCGCTGGTGAAGGCGGAGGCGATCCTTGGCATGGACAAGGATCTGATGCTGAAAGCCACCTTCATCACCACGGAAAGCGACGTGGCCAACGTTTACAACTGGCTGCTGAACTTCGCGCCCTACGAGCAGCTCAAAGAGCAGTATGAAGCCAGCCCCAAACTGCCCATCCAGGATGTCATCATTGTCGCTTTCAACGAATGGACCTGCGACGATCCTTTCTACAACAACGTTGGCGCGCCTCAGCTGGCCCTCGTGGATGAAAAACACAACGTGATCGTCAACCTGGGCATGCGCTATTTCGGCGAACGCAAGAAAGGAACCCTCACCCTGGCCTGGACTTCCGGCATCCGCATTGGCATGGCGGCCTGCCACGGCGGCATCAAGGAACTGGACTTTTCCACCTGCAATGACCCCCGATTCCACGCCCTCGGCAAGCGCTCCATCGCCTTCTACGGCCTTTCCGGCACGGGAAAATCCTCCCACACGAACAGCCACGACAACGCCGGCACCATGCCAGCGGGAGTTTCCAAAGTGGTGCTGCACGACGACGCCTTCCAGATCGACCTTGAGAACAAGATCTGCCGCGTGTGGGAACCAACCCTCTTCGACAAGACGGACAGCCGCCCGCCGGACCATCCGGACTGGAAATACACCCTCGCCGTGATGAACCACACGGTTCTGAACCTCGATGGCAAACGGCTTCCCGTGGGTCAGGACACCCGCAACCAGAACGGCCGCGCCCTGCTCGACCGCGCTTTGCTGGGAAATTACGTGAACCGCTGCGCCTTCCCCAAAGCCCTGGTCTGGCTGATGAAGGATTCCGTGCTGCCGCCCATCCTCAAATTGGCGGACAAACATCTCGCCATCGCCATGGGCGCCGCGCTCATGACACAGCGCAACCGCGCCGAGAACGTCACCGAGGAAGACCTTAAAAAACTGGTTTTCGAGCCTTTCGCCAATCCCTTCCGGGTTTATGAACTCTATCGCGACGTTGAGGCCTTCATCCATGTGGCCGACAATGGCGCGGATTTCTATTGCTTCAATTCCCGCGGCTACTGGAAAGAATCCGACGACGCGCTGGAAGCCATTCCGCTCAAAACCTCGCTCACCCTCCAGACCGCCATCCTGCTCGACCAGCTGCAGTGGGAACCCTGGGCCGCCCTGCCCGGCGCCATGATCCCCACCCGCGAGAGCGTAGAAAAGATCCTCCCTGGCTATTACGACCTCTACGATCCTGCCAAACGTGGCAACCTGGACAAATACCAGGAACTGCTGAAAGACCGCTTCCAGCAGCGCCGCGATTACCTTATGGGCAGCGACCTCCAGGAAAAACCCGAACTCCAGAAACAGGTGGTGGAAGCCCTCAACCTGAAAATCTGAGCCACCACGTCTCAAATAATGATGAAGCCCGGTTTTGCCGGGCTTTTTTTTGGGCTAAAAAAGGCTCGTTTTCACATCAGGTGGGTGAAACTGCTCAGCTTGAAATCAGCCCGGAAGGCGACAGAATGATAGCGAGGGCGCGTAAGCCCCTCGATTGCCGAAAAGCTGAATCAGTTCATTTTCCCCCAAAACCCCAGCCCAGGCTCACAGATCTGTGAGCCTGGGCTGGGGTTTTGGGGGTATTGAAATGTGTGACTTACTCTCACGTCGAGGGGTTCCGTTCGCCACGCTCACTCCACACCCTCGCTATGATCTATCGCCCTCCGGGCTTTACCCTCTCGGTTTGAAAGTGAACCGTATTCATCTGACGTATGGGCAGTGGAAGGGACTCAGGCCAGAAATGAGTATCAGTCTTCTTCTTCGCCCTGCTCCGGTTTCGGATTGAAGCTATAGCCTACGCCGTGCACTTTTTGGATCAAGCCGCTGTGGACTCCCAGTTTGTCGCGCAAATTGCTCACATGCACGTCCACGGTGCGTTCCACCACGATCTTGTCGTCGCCCCAGAGGTGGTCGAGGATCTCGCTGCGCCGGAAAGCCCAATCCGGGCGGGTGGCCAGCAGATGCAGGATGCGGAATTCCGAGGGAGTGAGGAAGATCTTTTCCGTGGCGGTGAGCAATTCCTGGCGTTGCAGGTCCAAACGCAGGCCGGAAGCTATTTCCAGGGTACCGCTGAGATTCACCCCGCCGCCGCGGCGCAGGATGGCGCGCACACGGGCTGTGAGTTCGTCTTTGTCGAATGGTTTGCAGATATAGTCTTCCGCGCCCAGGTCCAGCCCTGTAACGATGTCCTGATGCTCCATGCGTCCCGTTACCATGATGATGGGGATGGACCGGAACACGGGATCGGATTTGAGGTCGCGGCAGACTTCCAGCCCGTCGCGATCGGGAAGCGCCAGGTCCAGCATCAGGAGATCCGGAATTTCTTCCGTCAGTCCTTTCAGCAAAGACCTGGCATCCCGGAAGCTCCGCACCCTATAGCCGGAGCCTTCCAACAAAGTTTGCTCGATGGACAGCACGTCCGGCGAGTCTTCAACGATATAAATCAAGCTCATACATCCATCCACGTCATTGAAGCGCAAAAATACGGATACGGGGTTATTCTGGCAAGGTTTTTTATGTAAGTTTTTCTTAACAAATCGCCATAAGTATCTTGGGAAGAGGATTTGAAGGATGTCAGGCTGGCGCTTCCCCGCCTGTTTGCGGAGGAAGATTTACCTGCCGAGACCTTGGACATTCAGCAGAAATTCTGTCCAGTATCCTGCATGGCTCCCAATATCAATACGGTATCAATACGGAATCAATACGGATTTCATCCGTATTGATTCCGTATTGATACCGTATTGATATTGGGAGCGAAGGAGGGAATTTCAGCTTTGGGCAGCCCGGCGGGCAAACCAGTTGTCCTCAGGCAAATATTTCCTGGCTTGGATGATGTCCTGCTTCATCCGGGCCAGATGCTCGGGGGCGTTATCCCTGATCTGTTCATAGAAGCAAGCGAACATCAGGCAGCGGCGGTAGTTCAGAAAGAGTTCCACGCGGCCGTATTCCCCGGCGGTCAGCGTGTTTTCGCTTTCATAGCCCTGCATGAAGGGGGTGATGAAAATGGAGTCCAGCTCGGCATCGCGCCGCGCCCAGGGGGAATGGAAATTCACCCGGGAATACTCGCTGTAAACGCAGATGGCGATTTCCACCATGAACCAGAGATAATTCGCCACATCGAAATCGATCAGGATGAGGCGGCCGCTTTCAGCGAGGATGTTGCCGGGATGGGGGTCGTTGTGCAGGAAACCGTGATTTTCGCGCGTGACGGGCAATGTGTCCAGCGCGAGTTTCATCCTGTCCCAGGCGGCGCGTACCCCATCGTCCTGAAACCAGCGGTGGAAAATTTCCCATTCGCGCTCCCGGCTGATCAGGGGGCTGCCACTTGCGTCGAGGCAGGCCGAATGCCGCCACTGGGGCCAGCTTTTGGCCAGGCGGTGCATCTTTCCCAACAGGGTGCCCCAACGCCGGTAGAAATCGGCACAATCGCGCGGGTCGCCCAGCTGGACCTGCTCGCCGGGCACCAGGCGCCAGGCGTAAACGATGTATTCCTGCCCTTCGCAGTTAACGGCCACGGCCAGGCTGCCGGCCTCCGAATGCAGAGGGGGCGCTGTGTCCACGCCATTCAAACTGAGCCATTCCTGCCAGGCCTGCCGCTCGGCCACACTGGCCAGGGAGCGTTCAGAACTTGCGGGCATCACCTTGAGCAGGCGGTCTTCCCCCTGGCGGGAATAGCGGTAAACCGTACCATCCGACCAGGCGTGGCCTCCGGCGAAGTACAGCGGTGGGGCGTCCCAGGCGTAAAGTTCGCGCAAAGCCCCGCGCAGCGCTTCCGGCATCAGACGGAGGTCTGATCCATTTTGCTTTTCAGTATTGCTGGCATCCATTTCTTCTCACTCCAGACGTTCTGAGGCAAAGGATTTCCCGGATGGCAACCGCGTCAAGGAAAAGTCGGCCGGGCATTACTGGGCAATGCCGAACCTATTAAGCACAGACGTGAATATTTTACTTGACAATGGGGGGGGTGAAGAGAATTGTATCCACAGGGTGGTCGGGATGTTTTGCCAGAAATGCATGGCCGCCCCGGCGAGGTTATTATGAAACGTTTTGCTTTGCTATTGTTTGGGCTGGGAACTGCTGTGGGAATGCTTTGCGCCCAAATCCCCCTGTATGAGATTTCCGTTCCTCCAGTAACGGTTACCCAGAGCTTTTACGACTACATGAACGGAGGTTATCACGACCTGCCGATGGCGGAATTTTCACCTGACCTGGGCAACGGCCGGGTGATGGCCTATCACGCGCGACGGGGAAGTTACAGCGGTTTACGCAAGGTCTATTTCAGCTACATCGATGCCGCGGGGCAGCTGCAGACGGTGGTGGATCCCTGGCAGGATGTGGATGTGCAGATGGGCTACGCTTCCCTGGCCTGGGACCAAAGCACCGGAAAAGCGCTCTATTCCTGGCACGAGAGCCACGACGCGGACACCGAACTGGAAGTGGTGTTCATGCACGAGCACGATCCCGTGAGTTTTCCCGGCATCTACAGCGACCGGATCCCGGTCTTCGATCCTCCCTCCCTGCCAGCAGGACACGAGAACGACGAGTTTGTCTGGCCCAGCATCAAAACCGGTCCCTCACCCAACCCGGGCATGCGCCGGGTTTACATTCTGGGCAGGAATCGCCTCGCCGCGGGAGGAGTGGGTGGAAATGTTTCCGAGAACGTGCTGATCGCCTACGCGGATTTCAACGCCGCCCTGCTGGACGCGCTGCAGCCGCTGAACTGGTCCTACACCACCATTCCTGTGCTGGATACCTGGCACGCGGAGGCGGATACCGTTGTGCGCAGGATGTGCGGCTCCTTCGCGGTGGGGGATGACGGCCGCATCTATTATGCGGGCTACCATTCTTCTTATTATCCTGATCCCTACGAGGACATCTACGAACCGGACCTCGACGTCTTTGTCTGCGATAACTACGGCGCCGGCACCTGGCAGCATTACAGCCACTCCAGCAAAATTCCCTCCTACAATCCCTGGAATAGCTGGTTGATGCGCCACGCCTTTTACCAGGGCGAGCCGCCAAACCAAACAGCTGTACCGGATGACGAGATCTATTACAGCATTGGCAGTTCCGGGCATTTCAATCTGCTGATCGACGCCAACGGAGTGCTGCATTTTCCCGGGCTTTGGTTCCTGACGATAGGCGAGGATAGCTATCTGAACCCGGATCTGTTCACGGTCAGGGAAGTTGCGTTTGATCCGGACACGCAGCAATTCGCCATCCGCGAGGTCTATCCCGTGGCAGGCACCAGTTCCGACGACCTCTGGTGGATGCCCTGGGATACGGACGGAAACCTGAATTACGACAACTGGCCCCTGAACCAGGAGCAGCCTGACATGCGTTTCCAGTTTCCCTTCAGCCATTGGGACACGGAGCATATGGCCGGAACCATGATGATGATTTTTGCCTACAACTATCTGCGCCTCACCGGAGGCGGAGCAGACGGCAGCATGGCCTGCCTCTGGCAGGACAGCTACAAAGCGCGGATGTACAATCTTCACCCGGCTGATTCTTTGCAGTACGCGGCTTATGAAGACGACCCGGAAATCTATCTGGCGCTGAGCGCGGACCAGGGCACGCATTGGAGCGAGCCGGCGGTGCTGAGCGGGGTGGCAAACCCTGAACTGGCGGGCATGACGCCGATGTATGTATATCCCTCCGACGCTTTGCTGCCTCTGGCCACGCCAGGCCTGACGGGAGACTGGAAGAGACTCTGGCTGATGTTTCTGGATGACCACAACTGGGGCGCGGCGCTGCCGCCCTCGCATGAGATCGATTGGGGAAATATCAACTACATGGCGCTGGATCTGCAGTTCCCTGTTGTTTCCGCGCCTCCGGAGGAGATCCCGCCTGTGGCCGCGCCCAGTCTGACAGCTTTTCCCAATCCCTTTGCCGCTGACTGTTTTTTGGAAGTTTCCCTACCTGCCAAAAGTTCCGCATCTGTTACGGTTTACAATCTGCGGGGCCAGGCGCTGCGGCATCTGGACTGCGGACAATTGCCAGCCGGAGAGTTTCGATTCAGCTGGGGCGGCAGGGATGACCAGGGCCGGGAAGTTCCCTCCGGGCTCTATCTGCTGCGGCTGGACGCTGGTTTGCAAAGCGCGACGCGGCGGGTGGCACGGATCAAATAGCGCCCACTGACACTTTGGCAAAAAACAAGCCCGGCTGGTTGGCCGGGCTTGTTGATTATGGGTTTCGTTGCTTATTTGCTTTCGTATTCCAGGTCCGTGGCCACGATCTTGTAGAACGCGTATGGATACACATCCATGTCGCTGTCCACAAATTCGGTGAGGGCCGTGGTGCCACGGAAATCCGTGTAATCCCCGTAGGGATCGAAGCTGCGGTACACACGGTAGGATCTGGCGTTGGCCACAGGCTGCCACTCGATCTGGATGCCGGTGGCGGTTTTGACGATGGAGGTGATCATCGGTGTGTCAAGGTGGGTGAGGATCACTGTGACGTCTGCTTCGTCCTGGGCGCTGGCGCTGCCGTCGCTGACCGTGAAGGCCAGGGTTTCGGTGCCGATCCAGTCGGTGGGTGCGGTGAAGGTTACGCTGAGGCCGACGATGTTGACCATCACGTTGCTGTTGCCGCTGCTGCTGAGGCTGAGGGCGTCTCCGTCGATGTCATCCAAGTATTGGCTGAAATCAACTACCAGGCTGCCGTTTTGGTCGAACTCGAAGGTTTCCGGCAGAGCGATAGTGGGCGCGTCGTTGATCGGGGCCACGATCACGCTCACAGCGTCGCTGGCGGAGAGGGTTCCGTCACCGATGGTGAAAGTCAGGGTCTCAGTTCCGTTCCAATTTTCGGGCGCGCCGAAGGTGACGCTGAGTTCGTCGATGCTTACAGTCACGTTGCTTGTGCCGCTCACGCTGAGGTTGAGGGGGTCTCCATCCACATCGATCACGTAGCCGCTGAAATCCACCACCAGGCTGCCGTCTTCCTCGAAGCTGAAGCTGGCGGGCAGGGCAATGGTCGGAACGTCGTTGACCGGGGTCACGATCACGTTCACGTCATCGCTGGAAGAGAGTTCCCCGTCACCGATGGTGAAAGTCAGGGTCTCAGTTCCGTTCCAATTTTCGAGCGCGCTGAAGGTGCCGCTGAGTCCGTCGATGATTACGGTCACGTTGCTGTTGCCGCTCACGCTGAGGCTGAGTCCGGAATCCGGGGTTTGTCCGTCTTCCACATACTGGCCAAAATCCACCACCAGGCTGCCGTCTTCTTCGAAGCTGAAGCTGGCGGGCAGAGCGATAGTCGGCGCGGTGTTGGTGATATGGCCCAGGCCGGTGATGGTGATGAGGTCGCTCGAATTGTCGGGATCGTTGCCGGAAACTGTCACATTGCCGTTGTAGGCGATGGCCGCGGTGGGCGCGAAGGTGAGGTTGTAGGTCTCGGTCACGCCGGAGGCCACGGAGAAGCTGAGGGTGTTGCGTTCTGTTTTCAGATTCTCGCCTGCTTCGGTGATGAGGCTTTCCGAGCGCCCGGCCTCGGCCACGCTGTAACCGGTGGGGGTGGTGATGCTGCCGTTGAGGGCGGCTTCGCCGGTGTTGGTGATGGTGAAGGTCTTCACGCTGGTGCTGCCGACCTCGTCCTCGCCGTAGGCCAGGCTCAGCGGGGCAACAACCATGACGGCCGGATCGGTGACCGAGGTGACGATCACGTTCACATTGTCGCTGGCGGAGTCGGTGCCGTCGCTGACCGTGAAGCTGATGTTGTCGGTGCCATACCAGTCGGCATCGGCGGTGAAGGTCACGCTGAGTCCGTTGATGGCCACATTGACCTGGTCATCGCCGCTGTAGCTGAGGGTGAGAGGATCACTATCCACGTCATCCACATACTGGCTGAAATCCACCACCAGACTGCCGTCTTCGGCAAAGGTGAAGCTGGCAGGAAGGGCGATGGTGGGGGCGGTGTTGCTGCCGGCGGTGTCCACCAGCAGTTCCAAGGGATCGTCAGCGCCGCAGAGCGGCATCTTTGCTGTCCGGGCTGTGTTGTCCGTGGCCAGGATGTAGTAGTAGAGGATTTCGCCGTAGGCGGGGGTGGGCACGCTGGCGGTCCAGTCATCTCCGGAGACCAGGGTGAGGGGCACCGTCAGCCATTGGCCCGTGGTGCTGTGGCGGTAGGCGATGTAAGTGGATGACGTGTTCAGCGGATTGCTGTGGCTGATTTCGACATCGATGGTCACGTTGCTGTTGGCGGTCGCGGAGGTGGGTTGCACATGCGCGAGGTGGATCATTTGTTCGTCGAAGACAGTGTTCACACGGCAGTGGGCGGCGTCGTCGGATATGAAGGAGCTGTTGTAGTAGCCCTGCACGGTGTAGCCGGGCATGGCGGCCTGGTAAGCTGCGATGGCGGCCAGGTCAGCCGCGGAGGCAGTCGAACTTGCCTGCGGGACGTAGATCTTGTTGTTGAAGATGAAGGAGTTGGCGTAGGGTTCGTTGCTGCTGGTCTGGTCAACGCGGAAGATCTGGTAAGGAGTGCCGTAGCTGGAGGTCTTGGTCTCCCAATAATCCACTACATTTTCCAGCGCGGTGTAGTTGGCATGGCCAACCGGCACGCGCGCGATCATGACCTTGTCCACATCCAGCAGTTTGGCGTGGCAGTCGATGTGGTCGATGGAGGAGTTGGAAAGAGGGTCCGTGTACATGAAGTACTCGTCCACGCCCAGATACTGCTCCACCACGTCTGCGATCTCGGCCAGAGTGTAGTCGTATTCGGTGACCGCGGCTGTCTGCACGCCGTCGTTCTCATTCTGGATGAGGGTGGTGGACATCATCTTGCCCTGGCCGTCGGTCATCACGTTGCCGCCGGTGGCCACCATGGGCATGTAATAATAACCGAAGCCAAACTCGTCATCCAGCACCGCGTTGACTGCATCGTCATAGGGCCGGACCCGGTTGTAGCGGAAGTCCACAATGGCCATCTCGCCGTTGGCGTCGAAGATGCTCCAGGGGCCGTAGTCGCGGGTCCAGTAGGTGTTGACTCCGTCGCGGACGATGAAGCTGACGTTGCTCATGGTCACGCCGTTGGAGGAGAGCAGGCTGCTAGCTGTGCTCTGGGTGCTGGAGGTGACCAAAACGTAAACTTCGCCGCGGGTGGAGAGGTCGGCGATCATGGAATAGGGCAGGCCGAAACCTCCGGAGTAGGCAATGATGGTGCCGGTGGCGGGTTCCCATTCCGCGATGAAGCGGATATCGCTGGGCTCCACATAGGCTTCCACGGTTAAGCTGACCGGAACGGTGAGGCTGGGGGTGTTGGCCGCGTTGGATGTGATCACCATATTGGCGTTGTAGCTGCCGGCCGTAAGCGCCGCGGCGTTCAGGGTGAGGGTCAGCACGGTGTTGCCGCCGGCCGCGACGGTTCCGGAGGCGGGGCTAACCGTTCCCCAGGCCGCAAAGCTGGAAGGCGTGCTCCAGGTCAGGGCGGCCGTGCCGGAGTTGGTCACGGTCACCGTGGCTGTGGTGCTGTTGCCTTCCACCGCCGTTTCCGAAACGGAGGCCGGGTTGACCGCGATGGCGGGTCCGGTGACCTGCGGAAGCAGGACCAGCTTGACGTTGGGACGGTAGGTGGAGGTGGAGCCGCCGGTGAAGACGTCTGTCTGGTCCGCGTCGTCGGAGCGCACGTAACGATAACCGTTGGTGACATTGGTGTATTGGGTGGTACCGCTCTGCTCCCAGTCACCGATGTCGCCGAAGGCGGTGTCGATCAGGATATTGTCGGTGCCGTTCCAGGTGAAGGGAGTGGCGAGAGTCAGCATATTCCAGCCAGTATTGGTGGGCAGATATGATGCAGAAGACCAGACTTGGGTAAGGCCGGTTGAGATCCAGCTGGCCACGTTGGCGGAAGTGGTGTGTCCCATGCGGACCACGAAATTCGGCATGGCCAGGGTGGGCAGACCGGTCACGTTGAAGCCGATTTGTGTGATCTGGATGGGACCGGTCACACCGGCGGCGGTCAGTTCTGCCGCGGTAAAGACAGATTGCCCGTGCAGGCTTTCATAATATACGTTGATGGGGCAGGCGATCGTGGTACCGTTGGAGCCGGTCCCGCTGCCGATGATGGCTTCGGTGACCGCGTTGGGGGTGGCCGAGGCGGTGTTCGAGGCCGCGGATTCACCCGTTGGGTTTGTGTAGAGGGTGGTCACGTAGTAGTTATAAGTGGTGCCGTTGGTGACTCCGGTATCGTTGTAGGAAGTCCCTGTCACGGTGGTGAGGACGGCGCCGTTCCGGTAGATCCGGTAACTGCTGATGGCGCGGTCTTTGGAACCAAGGGTGAAAGTATCCTCAGCTTCGCGTCCGGTCGCGGCCGTCCAGGAAAGCATTACCACAGAGTTGCCGCCGGTGGCGACCAAGTTGGTGGGCGCGTGCATGTTGGGGGTGGCGGTCACGGTGGCCGCGGGATCGGATTCGTCGCTGCCGTAGAGGGCGGAGACTTTGTAGCTGTAGGTGGTGCCGTCGGTTACGGCCGTATCCGTGTAAGTGAGCGCGGTCACAGTGCTGAGGGCGGCGTTGTTCTTATAGACCTTGTAGCCGTTGGGGGTTCCGCTCACCGGGGCCTGCCAGGTGAGGGTTACCGACCCGTGGGTTGCCGTGGCAGCCAGGTTCTGCGGCGGATAGAGTATGCCGGCGGCGGGGAAGAGCTTCAGCTTCAGGTTAGGCAGGTTGGTTGATGCCGTCAGTGAAGTGGGTTGAGAGCTGTCGCTGCGGTTCTGCCTGGCCCGGGTGGCGGAAGCGGTGGTGTAGGTCCAGTATGGATAACTGGTTATATAGGACTGATATCCCTTGATGGTGAGGATGGAGAGGTTGCTGCCGTCATAGGCAAACTGGTTCTGCAGGTTCACCTCCATCCAGCCGCTGGTGGCGGTGTTAGGCCAGATGCCGCTGTAAACCTGGGTGTAACCGCTGGTGGAATAATTGCCGGTGGACAGCGTGGTGGAACTGGTGTTCTTCATATAGACGGTGACGGCCTCTATGGTGTTCACGTCGGTGCCGCTGGCTTTGTAGAACCCGATCGATTTGATGGTGCCGGGAGTGCCGATCTCGGAGGCGAGGTAGATGGCCTCGTGGCCGGAGTAGTTGTAGTAGCGGTCGATGGGGTAGCTCTGGGTGGAGGTGCCATTGCCGATGATCACTTCCAGCGGAGCGCCCACTTCCACGTTCACGGTGGTGTTGGCGCTGTACTGACCCGCCACGGCGTTGAAGACGAAAGCTGCCAGAGTGCCTTCCGTCATGGAGGAGGCAGCTGTCACCGTGAAGCTGAGGGTGGCGTAGCCGCCGGCGGAGATGGCGCTGAAGCTGGCGCTGCCGTTCACCACGGTGATGCCGGAGGTGCCGCAGCTCAGGGTTCCGGTGCCGGCCAGGGAGGCCGCCGCGCCTGTGTTGTTCAGCACGATGGCGATGGTGGCGGTTTCGCCCGGATCGAGCAGGCCGTCGTTGTCGCCGCTGAGATCGCTGATGGTCATGTTGCCAAAGGCCAGGGCGGGGGCGTTGATGGTCTTGCTGAAGTTGTAGGTCCAGGGGCCGTATCCGCTCATGGTCATGATTACAGTGAACTCCGCCACGGTGCCGTTGGCCACGTTGTTGGCTATCGCGATGGCGTAGGCGTTGTCCGCGGTTGTGGAAGCGCCGGCAGCCAAACTGCTGATGCTGTGGCTGGCGTCGGTGACGGTGATCCCGCTGGTGGCGCAGCTCAGGGTGGCGGAAACGCTGGAGGCGGCGCTGGTGCCGGAGTTCTTGAAGGTAACGTCGAAGTAGCCGCTTTCGTTGTATTCGGGAACGTCGTTGTTGGCGTCGTCAAAGTTCGCGGCGGTCACTTCCATCCAGGGTCCGGAGGCCACGGTCTGGGCAATGGTGCCCACATAGGTCACGCGGTTGTGCGCGGTGGCCGTGATGGTGTAGTTCAAAACTCCGGTGGGCGGGCTGGTGAGCGTGATGGTGGCGTTGCCGGAGCTGTTGGTGAAGGCGCGGCCGTAGATCACGTTGTTGTAGGTGATGGCCACCAAGGTGTTGTTGACCCCGGTGGAAACGCTCACGGAGGTGGTGCCGGAGGTGATGTTGGAGGGATGGGTAACGCTCATGGCGATGGGGGTCTTGGTGCGTGAGGAGAGGCTGGCGTCACCAAAGATGTGCCAGGTCTTGAACATGTTCACGCCGTCGGTGCCATAAACATCCATCATCTCGCAGGAGCCGTTGTAGTAGAGGCCACCCACGGTGTATTTGGCTTCCGCGATGAGCAGGTCGGTCACCTCATCCTCAGCGCGCATGGGTGAGTTCCAGCTTTGGTTGATGGAACTGGCGTAGATGGCTACGGAACCGCCATTGGCGTTGCGCTGCCAGGCTTCCGCGAAACAGGTGATGGAGACGAAATTGCCGTTCACGCAGGCCACGTCCATGATGAAAGGTGTCTTAGTGCCGTTTGTGAGCGCTGTGGCATTGGTATTGCTAAACCCGGTGGTGACCCAGTAGGTGTCAGCGCCGTGGCCCACGTAGTTAATGAAACCGCGGCCGGCATTGACGTTGGTGGTCACGGTGGAAGCCGAAGCGCCCGGATCGTAGATCTGGTCAATAGATGTATAACCGTAACCGAGCAGATCGGTGCGAATGTTGTTCATATGAACGATGTCGGATTCGCCTTCATCACCGAGCGAGCCGCCGCCTTCAGCGGAAGCGATGCCCATGGCCCGGCTCAGCCAGGTGTCGGAGGTGGTCACATCCCGCTCATAAGCGATGGCCTTATTGATCTGGGCTGTGACTTGGGCTGTGGTTTCGGCGGAAAAACGGCCGATGAAGATATCAGGATAGTTATCCGAACCAGCAACCAAGGAGAAAGTGGGGTCGGAACCGCCGCCGCCGGAAGACAGGGAAGGGATCTGGGGCGCGTCGCCAACCAGCTGCACATAGGTGAGTTCACTGTCCGCGTTGTAGCGGTTCTGGATGTAGGTTTGCAGCTGGGCGGCGGTGGTGCCGATGGTGGACCACTGCACCAGTTCCGTGGGGATGCCTTTCTGGATCTTCCAATTTACATAGGGCAGGATGGTGCTCATGTAGTTGGTGTGGCAGATCACCAGCAGCTTGCCGAAGCTGTCGTCCACCGGGGTGTAGCGGAAGCTGTCCCAGTTCAGGAAACGGTTTTCATAGAGCGAAACAAAATCACGGGAGATGCTGCTTCTGTCGGTGGTGAGGGTATTCACGGTATCCTGGCCGCTGGCATAAACGCGGACCTTGTAGGAGGTGTAAACACGCAAAGTTTTGGTTTTGGGATTGTAGGCGAAAGGCGTGGTTTGCACCACGATGCCCCGGAAATCCCTCATGATGTAGGGTTCGGAAAGTTCCGCCACATTTTGCGGGTAAAACTCGTCCCGCTGATACACATCCCCAAAGCTGTACGGGACGGTAGCCGGATCGATGTCGCGGGTGATGACCCCTTTGGACGGGGCCACGGCGACGGGAAAATCCTGGTACTGCACGTCCGAGAGCTCAAGTCTCATCCGGGCAGTGGGGTCGATGATGATGCTGCGGTTGAAGACCGGCAGCTGGGGGGCACCCTTGTCTTGGGTGATCCCTTCCTTGGGCAGGTTGATGTGATACCAATCCTCGCCCCCGATCTGAACCCGAGTTTGCTCAAATCTGCCGATCTGATACTGCAGCACGGTCTCGGATCCTGAAGAAGATAGCACGGTGACGGAATTGCTGCCGCCTCCGAGGGTGGTCGTCTCCGCTGCCAAGCCAAATACAAGCAGCATGCTTAGAGACAGGAACAACAGGAATTTTTTCATCAGTATTCCTCCTGACGTTGGTTATTTACTCATAAGGTTTTCGAGGTCTTTCATCCCCTGCGGGGTGGAAAATTTCTTCATCATCTTCTTCATGTCCTCAAACTGTCTGAGCAGCCGGTTCACTTCCATCACGCTGCGGCCGCAGCCTTTGGCGATGCGCAATCTCCGGCTGCCGTTGAGGATGTCCGGTTTTTCGCGTTCCCGGTCGGTCATGGACTGGATGATCGCCTCCACGTGCTTGAGGGCGTTGTCGTCGATCTTCAGGTCTGCCGGCAGCTTGTGGCCCAGGCCTGGGATCATCCTGATGATGGATTCCAGGGAGCCCATCTTTTTGATGCTCTGCAGCTGTTTGAGAAAGTCGTTGAGCGTGAACTGGTTCTTGAGCATCTTCCTGGCCAGTTTTTCGCTCTCCTGGGCGTCGACGGCTTCTTCGGCCTTTTCGATGAGGCTGAGCACGTCGCCCATGCCCAAAATTCGTGAGGCCATGCGATCCGGATAGAAAACCTCAAGGTCGCTGAGTTTTTCGCCGATGCCCACGTAGGCCACCGGGCGGTCCGTGACCGCTTTGATGGAAAGGGCTGCGCCGCCGCGGGCGTCCCCGTCCAGCTTGGTGAGGATCACCGCGTCGAAGGCCAGTTTGTCGTAAAATTCCCTGGCCACGTTCACAGCTTCCTGGCCGGTCATGGCGTCCGCCACGAAGAAGATGTAATCCGGTTTAATAAAGGATTTGAGCCGAACCACCTCGTCCATCATCACTTCGTCGATGTGCAGGCGTCCCGCGGTGTCGAAGACCAGCAGGTTGATGAGGTCCTTCTGAGCCTCGCGCAGGGCGGTGTCGGCGATCTGCAGCACGTCTTTGCTGTCTTGGGCGATCACGGGGATGCTGATTTGTTTGCCCAGGATCTGCAACTGATCAACGGCGGCGGGACGGTAAACATCACAGGCCACCAGCATCGGCTTGAGGTTCTTCTTGCGGAAATGCAGGGCCAGCTTGGCGCAGGCAGTGGTTTTGCCCGAGCCCTGCAAACCCACCAGCATGATCTTGGTGAGTTTGTTGTTGTAGGCCTTGAGTTCGAAGCCCTCGGTGTCCATCAGCGCGATCAGCTGCTCGTGCACGATCTTGATCACCTGCTGGCCCGGGGTGAGGGATTTCATCACCTCGGCGCCGAGCGCGCGTTTTTCCACTTCCGCCACGAAATTCTTGACGATGCGGAAATTGACGTCCGCCTCAAGCAGGGCCAGCCTGATCTCCCGCAGCGCGTCTTTGATGTTCTGTTCGGTGAGGTAGCCCTTGCCGCGGATGTTGCGGAAGACTTTATCCAGTTTTTCGGAGAGATTGCTAAACATTAGGGGTCCTGTTGCCTGTAGTTATTTGTCATCAAGGTGTTGCTGGGCAATGGTTTGCTTCTGGTCTCGTTCCAAACCCAGGCCTGTTCGCACGCCGTTCGCCTCCCGCATGATGGCCGCATTTGAGGCGGGAATCATGCGGGGAGCTTGCAGGCGGTGGAGCATTCAGGATCAAGGAGGGGTAGTGTGCGGTTCCCCAGAAAAGCGGAGTGAATAGTTGAAACAGGCGATATTTGCTTGCTTGGGGCCTGTTCGCGTAACAGCATATGGAATTCATGAGCATGGGACTCAACTATTTCGCAGAGAGTGGATGGCGGCGGCGCGATCGGTTGAGCCGAAAATGTGGGAGGCGGAAACGAGGATATTGGCCCCGCCGGAGATGAGGCCGGGGGCATTCTGAGCGTTTACTCCGCCATCCACCTCGATGAGGGTGGGCAGGTTGCGGCGGGCGATGAGCTCTCTGAGGATGCTGATCTTATCCAGCACTGAGGGGATGAACTGCTGGCCGGAAAAACCGGGATTGACGCTCATCAGCAGCACATAGTCAAGCTCGGGAAGGATGGCATCCAAGGTGGAGACCGGCACGGCAGGGTTGAGGGCGATCCCGGCCTTCATGCCGCGGCTTTTGACCTGTTGCACCAGCCGGTGGACGTGATATTCGCATTCCTGGTGGAAACTGAGCCAATTTATTCCGATGTCAGCGAGCGGATCCACGTAGGCGGCAGGATTGGTGACCATCAGATGCGCGTCCAGCGGCAGATCAGACAATTGCCGGATCCTGGCTATGAGGGGCTGGCCGAAAGTGAGGTTGGGCACATAATGCCCATCCATGACATCCAGATGCAGCAGATCAGCGCTGCCAACCTCGGCCAGTTCCCGCTCCAGATGAGCAAAATCACAGGATAAAACCGAGGCCGCGATCCGCACTTTCGTCATGTTCAACTCCTGATGAGAAAGATGATGTCCCTGATCTCCTGGGGTATCTTGGTCCGGCATTGGCGCAGGATCTCAGCTTTGCGCAGATAAAGCTCCTGCAGCCAGGAATTGTTTTGCACGGCCACGTAAAGGATGGAATCGTGAAAGCGGAAGGGGTGGGAACGCGAGGCCAGGAGTTCTCCCACGATATCCTTCCAGCCTTGATAGAGCAAAATGAAAGGCTGGTATTTATCGCCACCGATCTGGACCAGTACCTGCTTCAGCAGGCTGGAAACCGGACTGAAAGCCACGTCAGTTCACCTTCTTGGGGCTGAAAACAGACCGATCCGGCCGGAGCCGGATCAGTCGATCTTTTCAAATTGGGTGAAGGTGAAATAGGCCATGACGGCGGCAATTAGGGCCGCCAGGTAGGTTTTGGCAAAGGCGCCGGAGTCATTTGTGACCATCAGCACCATGATCCCGGGAAGGACAGCCGCCAGGATGACCAGAACGTATCCGGCCACCGCAGCGCCCAGGCCTCCCTTGCGGTTGATCAGAACCAAGGCTAAAACGATCAGGGCAATGAACACCAGGATGGCGACGATGGTGATGATCACCGAAGTGGCCTCAAGCTTGAAGAGATCGCCGGTGAGCACGATGACCGCGGGCAGGCCTATGGCCAGGATCCCGGTGATCCCACCCAGGACATATTTCAACAGGGGTTTGGAGGTGGTGAGCTCAAAGTGACGCTGGCGGTTCTTGATCGCCACAAAGATGAGCCCCACGATGGCTGCGAGCACGGCGAATACCACCACATAGCCCAGGATGCCGTGACGGAGGTAGCCCAGTATGGAGGCCACCGCGACAAAAAGTACCACGGCGATGACTTGCAGCATCGGTTTGGCACCCGCACCAGCTTTTCCTTCCCGCTCGTTCTTCTTGGCGTTGCTGTTCAGCAGGTAAACTATCGCGAACACGGCTACAAAGAACAGGATGGAAAAGGGCAAAACTTTTGGATTGCCCGCGCCGATCAGCGACAAAGCGCCGATCATCGCGACCACCGCCAGGACTCTGGTGATGTTAAACAGAGTGTTCTTCATGGGTTTCTCCCAATTTAATTTTCGTCGTCGGCCGGTTTTGGTTCCTCGGTATCAGTTTCGGGCAGGTCCGCTTCCGCTTCAGCCGGGAGTTCAGGTTCCACGGGGGAGGTTTCTTCCACCGCCTCAGGGGCGACGACCTGTTCTTCGACAGCTTCTTCTTTCGCTTCCTTCTCGACCAAAACTTTCAGTTCCGACACGATATCCTTGTGCAAACGGATCTGAACGACAGTTTCGCCCAGGCTCTTGATGTGCTTGTCCATCAGGACCGCGGACTTATGGACATTCACGTCCTGCGCGGCCAGTTGATGCACAATGTCTGTCTCGGACACAGAGCCGAACATGCTGTCGTGTTCGTCCACCTTGCGGACGAAAACAAGGCTGAGGGTTCTGATCCTGGCGTCAAGCTTTTTCAGCTCCGCGACCAGCTTTTCTTCTTCTTCCGCAGCCTGATTCTGGATGGCGCTGAGGTGTTTCATGTTCTGGGGGGTGGCATACATGGCCAGATCGCGGGGAATAAGGTAGTTTCTGGCGTAACCGCGTTTCACGGAGACGACTTCACCTTTTTTTCCCAGCTTTTCTATGTGATTGAGGAGGATGACTTTCATGCGTAGGTTCCTTTAGTTCTTAATTTCCTGAAATCGAGCCAGATATCGGCAAATCCCAACAGGGCGACCAGGATCAGGTTGAATATGGCCAGCGCGAACACCAGCAAGGTGACAAAAGCGTTGGAGGCCAGGCGTGACAACCAGTTCAGGAGCACGCCCACACCCTGCACCAGTGGCAAAACGCACAAGGCGAGCAGGGTGTTCACCAAAACTTCGCGCAGCGGGGGAAAGAAATACAGCGGCAAAACTGCCAGGATCAAGAGATTGTACCAGGCAGGCAGGCTGAATTCCCGGAGGATGGATCGGACCCCGTTCAGATGCAGAAAGATCAGGTGCCCGGCCGTGAGGGCCATCAACTGCGTTACGGTCCAGCTGGCCGGCAGCAGCAGGCGCGTGAGGGCCAGGGTGTTTTGGGTTTCCGCCATCTGCATCATCTGGGGCAGGAGTTTGTTCATTTCTGCCAGGGCCTGCTCATGTACGGCCAGGAGTTGGGTTTGAAAGAGGACAAACCTCGCCGCGCCATACACGATCACCAAAATTGCTCCGTGGGCCAGCGCCACCGCGGCTTTATCCTGCCGGGTGAGGCTGTGCAGGTAAAGTAGGGAAACCAATCCGGCGCCAACAACAGCATCGGAAACGATCAGCAATGATCCCGGCTGCCGATAAGAAAAAGCGGCCAGCAAGACCGGGAAAACCAACCAGAGTAAAGCTCTGGACTGCGGTTTTCCCTCACTCCGCAGCAACAAACCGCGGAGGCTGATCAGCATCAGAAGCAAGCCCAGAAAGGGGCTTATGGTTGCCAGGGCACCCAGGAGCAAGGCGACGACGGGCACTATTCGATCACGAAGGGAAGCAGCGCCATTTGGCGGGCGCGCTTGATCTCGGTGGTAAGCTTCCTTTGGTGCTTGGCACAGGTTCCGGTCATGCGGGCGGGATCTATCTTGCCCACATCGGAAATGAATTGGCGCAGAGTGTCCAGGTTCTTGTAATCTATCACAAGCTCTTTATTGGCACAGAAGCGGCAGTATTTCTTGCGGGTGAATTTCTTTTTTCTGTCGGTCAGGTTCATTCTCTACTCCAAATCAAAATGGTACGTCGTCGTTGGTGGCGTCGCTGCCGGCATGAGGCGGTTCTTCATGCGGAGGTGGTGTGTCTCCACCCTCTTCCCTGGGCTTCCACTCAAGGGTTTGGACAAAGTCCGCGATGATCTCGAAAACCTTGCGGTTAACGTTGTTCTGGTCCACATAAGACCTTACGTCGATCTTTCCCTCCACCAAAACGGCGGTGCCTTTGTGGGCTTGCTTGCAGAGGTTCTCGGCCGTTTGGTTCCAAGCCACCACATCCACATAAACCGGCACTGATTGCCATTGATCGGATTCGTCTTTGAAACGCTTGTCCATGGCCACCGAGAAATTCACAACCGGGCTTCCCTTGGGGGTGTACTTTAACTCAAGTTCTTTGGTGATGCGGCCGGCGATGAGCACTCTGTTCAGCCGGGGTACTTTCAGATCTGCCATTTTTCCTCCTATTGTTCCTTGACGATGAACATGTGCCGGAGCACCTGCTCATTGATGTTCAGTTGCTGCTTGATGCCTTTCACACCGGCAGCGTCCATGCTGAGGTAATTCACAAAGTAGTGGGCCTCAGTGTTTTTGTTGATGGGATAGGCCAGCATGCGCTTGCCCCAGAGGTCGGTTTTCACGATTTCTCCGTTTTGTTCCTTGGCGAGGTTGAGGATGCTTTCGTTCAGGGCGGCGGCTTCCTCATCGCTGAGCTTAGGTGAGATGATCACCATAAGTTCATAGTTCTTTACCATTGTCTTTCTCCTTTGGACCATTGTTTCCGGGGTTTGGCTCCCCGGAACAGGATTTTTTCCAGATGCTGTAGGCGTTCAACACTGAGTTGAAATCGCCGCTTATATAGATGTCAATTAGTTCACAAACCTTTGCCAGAGTGGGTTGCAACAGTTGCAGCTCCGCTGGGGAAAAGCTGTCCAAAACGTAATCCCTGGGGTTGGAGCCATCGCGGCCGATCCCCACCCGGATCCGTTTTAGGTCTTCAGCTGGAAGGATTTCCAGCAAAGATCCCATGCCGTTGTGGCCGCCATCCCCACCGCCATTCCGGACCCGCAGACTGGCCAGGGGCAGTTCGATGTCGTCGTGGATCACCAGGGCCTCGGAGACCTTCCATTTGCCGCGAGCTGCCGCGAGGGCTTGGCCAGACCTGTTCATGTAAGTGTTGGGTTTGATCAGGCAGGCGCCGCGGTGGCGGAGAAAATCGAAGTGCCGGCCATGCTTGAAACTCATGCTGTGTTGCCCGGCCCAAAGCTCGAGACAGAGGAAACCGGCGTTATGGCGGGACAGTTCATATTCCCGGCCGATATTCCCCAATCCCAGAATCAGCTTCATTGTTCAGGTTTGGGCTCCTCGGCAGCGGGAGCTTCAGCGGCAGCGGGTGCTTCCTCGGTTTTCTTGGCATGCACCACCACCAGCGTGATGTCGGAGTGGTCTTTGTATTGCCAGTTGCCGGCGGGAAGATCCTTGATGTGGAGGGCGTCTCCTACCTTGAGCGCGGAGATGTCCAAACTGATCTCTTCCGGAATGTCTTTGGCCCGGCAGGTGATTTTCACCGATCTTTGGATCACATCCACAAAACCGCCTTCCTTGGTTCCCACTGCTTCGCCCACGAACTGGATGGGGACTTCGAATTCCATTTGCGCGGATTCTTCCACCACCATGAAATCGATGTGCAGGATGTTACGGGTGACAGGGTGGATGAGTTTGTCCTTGAGGATGGTATGGTATTTGGTACCATTCAGGACTATCTCGTAAAAGGCCAGCTCATTGAAGCTTTTCTTGTAGCACTGCTGAAACTTGCCGCGATCAATCGCGATCGGTGTTGATTCAACCGACTTTCCGTACAGCACCGCGGGGATCATTCCCTGACGGCGCAGGGCGTTTAGTTCGCTTTTCTTGCTGGTTTGCTTGGGTTGGGCTTCGAGAGTAAATATCACTTATTCCTCCATTCTCAATATCTATTTAAACAGAATACTGAGAGATTCCTCTATATGTATTTTCTTGATGGCTATGGCCAGCATTTCCGCTATGGACAGCTGCACGATCTTGGAGCAGTTGGTCGCTTCCGCGGAAAGGGGGATGGTGTTGGTGACAAAGAGTTTTTCCAGCGGCGAGTTTTCAATGTTTTGAACTGCCTTTCCGGAAAGCACGCCGTGAGTGCAGGCGGCGTAGATCTTTTTCACTTCGTAATTCTTCAGCACGTCGGCGATCTTCATCAGGCTGCCGCCGGTATCGATGATGTCATCGAAGAGGATGGCCGTTTTTCCGGCCACATCTCCAATTATGTTCAACAGAATGGCTTGATCGTCATTTCCCGTGCGGCGCTTATCGCCTATGGCCAAGCCGCAGTTGAGTCTCTTGGCCAAGGCACGGGCGCGGTTGGCACCCCCGGAATCCGGGGATATGACCACTGCATTGTCTATCTCCATGCTTTGGAAATAGCGGGCGAAAGTTGGGATGGAGTAAAGATGGTCGACCGGGATGTTGAAAAATCCCTGGATCTGCTCCGCGTGCAGGTCCACTGTGATGACCCTGTCGGCTCCAGCCACCGTGAGCAGGTCAGCCACCAGTTTGGCCGTGATGGGCACCCGGGGCTGGTCCTTTTTGTCCGAACGGGCATAAGCGTAGTAGGGTATCACGCAGTTGATCCTTTGGGCGGAAGCGCGTTTCAGGGCATCGATCATGATCAGGAGGTCCACCAGGTTGTCATTAACCGGCCGGCAGGTAGGCTGGATGATGAACACGTCTGCGCCCCGAACGTTGTCGTTGATCTTTACGAAGGACTCATCATTGGCAAATTTGAACAGATCAATATCAGCCAAGGGCACCCCGGCAAAGCGTGCCACCTCCTCGGCCAGGGGCCGGTTGGCTTTTCCTGTGAACAGTTTAAGCTTCGAGTTCACTTTCGTACTCTTTCTTAGATATCGTCCTTACTATTTGTGTCCAGTAACCTATCCGGTCAAAATGTCGCTGGCAGGCCCGCATCTTCGCGGCATCCTCAAAAACTCCCAGGCAGGTGGAGCCACTTCCACTCATGATCGCGGCGGCGGCACCTGCGTCTGTCAAATCGCGCAACACCCGGTCCACCGCTGGGTAAGCTTGCCGGATGCCGGGTTCCAGCCTGTTGAACAGCCAGTTGTGGCCATTAGGCTGCTCCAGACGTCTTCTGTCTCCGCTGGTTTCGGCAGGGACCAAGGCATAGGCTTCCGCGCTGGAAATTCGGATTCCCGGATTCACCAGCAGGAGCTCCAGCTGGAGGTCCGGCCGCGGCTCGATCATTTCGCCCCGGTGGGTGGCCCAGGCAGTGCCGCCATGCAAAAAAAAGGGAATGTCGCTGCCAAAACGCGCGGCGATGAGTTCCTTTTCGGCACGGGTCAACTTCAATCCCCAGAGATCGTTCAGGGCTAGCAGGGTGACAGCAGCATTGCTGCTTCCACCGCCCAATCCGGCTGCAATGGGGATCCTTTTCTCCAAGTGGATGTCAACTCCCGTTTCCGGCTTGAACTCGTTCAGCAGATACTGCGCCACTTTGAAGACCAAGTTGCTTTCTACAGCCATTTCAGGCAAGTTAGACCACAATTTTACACCCGGCCTTTTTGTCAAAACATATTTGAGCGTATCACAGAGCGAGACACTGCAGAGCAGTGTCTCGATCTCATGATAGTTGTCGGGGAGCTTCCCGAGGACCTCAAGAAACAGATTTATTTTTGCGTAGGAAGCGAGCTGCGCTTTTTTTCTGTTTCTGGGGAACATCTTCTCCATAGTAATAGTAATAGTAGTAGTAATAGTAGTAGTAGTTCTGTTTACTGTAATACTTCTGGACGTAGACGCCGTTGACGATGATGCCGTCGATGGTGGCGTCGATGTTTTCCATTAGTTCCTTGGTGCGCTTGATGATGCCTTTCTCGGTGAAGCCGCAGCGGACCACGATGAAAGTGAGGTCAACTTTCTTGGTCAGAATGAGGGCGTCCGTGACGGCAATGATGGGCGGTGTGTCAAAAAGAATGAAATCGTAGCGGGCCCTAAGATCTTCGATCAGTTTGTCGGTCTGAGATGAAGAGATCAGTTCAGAGGGGTTGGGCGGAATGAAACCGCTGGTGATCACATCCAGGTTTGGGATGCCGGAGGCCTTGACCACTTGTTCGAGAGGAACGTCGTTATCGATCAGATAATCGCTGAGGCCGTTTTCTTTTTCCACCCCGAACTTGCTGTGGATCATGGGACGGCGCATGTCCATGTCGACCAGGATCACCTTGGCGTTCATCTGAGACAGGGTAATGGCCAGGTTCACGATCGTGGTGGATTTACCCTCCTTGGGACCGGAGGAAGTGACTAGTAGAGTGGTGCTGCCGGCGGGCTTCTTGGCCAGGATGTTGGTACGGAGGGTACGGTAGGATTCGGCGATGGGCGATTTTGGCGCGTAGTGCGAGACCAACTGCATCATCACGAAATGGAGCGATTTGCTAAGCTGTTCCTTGTTTTCGCCTTCGGCCTGCTCGATCATGTTGTTGAATTCCATGATCCGGGATTCCGATTCTTGGATGATGGGAATGGTGCCCATGATGGGAAGGCGGACGTAGTTTTCCATGTCTTCCAGAGTGCGGAGCTTGGTATCCAGGGAATGAACCAGGAAGGCGGCGCCAATGCCGAGGCCGAGGCCGAGAATGAGTCCCACCAGCATGTTCATCGACACGCGCGGTTTGATCGGAGCGCCCGGCATTTCGGCATAATCCAGAACACGAATGTTACCGATCTTGGCTTGTTCAGCGATGCGGGCATCCTCATATTTTTCCATCATGATGCCGTAGATCTTTTCATCCAGGGTCATGCTCCGCAACAGGCGGGCGTATTCCAACTCTTTGTCCGGCAAGGTGATCAGGCGATCATCGTAAATGGCTTTGGTCTGCTCCAAGCCGTTCACCATCGTCCGGGCCATCTCCAATTCAACTTCCGCCTGGACAATTTTCATCAGCACGTCATTGCGCACGGACAGGGGGTCCTGGCTCAGGGAGATGGCGATGAATTTCTGGATCTCGGTGTCGAGAGTGTTTTTCGTTTTGGCCAGCTCTTCCTGCAGGAGCTTCATCTGAGGGTGGTTTTCAGAATAGTTTTCGTTCGTTCTGAGCCGGGCTATGGTGGCTTGGGTATCGGTGATCTGCTTGCGTAATTCCTCTATGTAAGGCGCTTGCAGTACATTTTCCACCTCCACCAGCAAAGAATCCTGGTCTTGCAATTGTTTGCGCAGCACGTCCAAGGTCTTGGCCTTCACTGCCTGGTCGGTGAGCGTGGCCTCGTATTCAGACTCCACTTCTGAGGATTGTTCGATCCATTTCTTGGTGGTTTCAGAGATCTCGATCAGCTTGTTTTCGTTTTTAAACGCTCGCAGATCATCTTCAGAAATCTGGAGGCGGCGAGAGATAAGGTCCAGTTGCTCGCCCAGAAACTCGCGGATGGTGGTGAATTCCAGCCTGGCCATCTGGGTGTTTTGCTGCTGCACCGCGTCGGCGATGGCGTTCACCGCCGCCATGGCTTCTCCCCGGTTCGTGGATTCAAAAGAGAGGTTGAGGATGTCTGTATCGCGTTTCGATTCTATCTGAACCCTGCGCAGGCTGCCGGCCGGATAGGCTGAACCGCTGATCGGATAAGATTCCCAGTCCGGGTTCTTTTTCATGATCTCGTAGGCGGCATTCAGGATCGGTTTGCTGCGCATCAACTCGATCTGGTTGTTGATGCTGTTCTTGCTGCCACCCTGATTGGTAAGCAGCAGGATGTCCGCGCCGGAGTTCTGGTTTTCCATCAGGATCCTGCCAGAGGCAGAATAGATGCGGGGCTGGCGGAGAGTGTAGATAATTGTGCCGGCGAGCACGATCACAAAAATGAGGATGATCAGGTAGCGGTATTGCAGCAAGATCCGCAAATAATCGCTGATCTTGATCTCTTCTGGCTGCGGAACTGAGCTGGGTTGGTTGTTTTGATCCATAGCTGACCCCTGGTTACAGATTGGTAATGAGGTTGTAGACGCTTAAGGCAATGGCCGCCTTGGACAAGATGTCCGCAACCTTGCCGAACCAGTACCAGATCTCCCCACCCACCATGACCGTGTCTCCCGGCTGCAGCTGCAGCGGGATGGTTGATGCTTGTCCCAGGTCTTTGACCGTTTTGAGATGATAAACGTTACCGGTTTCCAAGTACTTTCGAAAATTGATAGTGATGATCTCGCCATCCGAAGTGGGTACTTCTTTGTCTGGATCGGCAACTGTGACCGCGCTGCCTGTTCCTGCGGGAATATTTGTCTGAACAGCCATGAGAGAATCCCCGTCTGCAGACAAACTGTCCGGGAGGTTGGTTTCGATTTCAGATACCGGCGATCCCTTTCTCGTGATGGTAATCTTGGATAGTTTCGCGTCTTCCAACGGGCCTCCCGCGAGGGCCAGCAGGGTAAGAAAATCGGTATCGTCAGGCACCAGGTACAGGCCGGGTTTGCTCACTCGTCCGAGAATGTACACATTCATTTTGAGCTTTTCCACGCCGCTGCGGCTGCCGTCATAGCTATAGGCGGAACTACTGCTCATGGTGGCAGCTGAATTGCCGGTCTGCGCAACCAAAAGAAGCGATGCGGCCAGTATGATCATAGATAGCAGGAGCTTTTTCAACATATCCTCATTTTTCCAGTTTACGTTATTTTTCCCGATTCTCGAATTACGTCAAGACAAATTTTCCCCCGGGTAACGGCAGCAAACTCCAGCCTGGCCTTTAGGGACTTGAATCTCATTAGCTTAGGCCTGGCTGTCATTGGATGTGAACGATGCGCTCGAAGGATTCTGAACCCATGTAGGCCTGCATTTCCTGGTCCCAATCAAAGGAATCCACTCTCCAGCGCAGGGTCTGGCCGGAATACTCTGAGGCCAAGTTAACAGGCATGCTTATGACAAGGGGATCAACTTCAAGCGCCACATACAAATCCTGATGCCAGACGTAATTGTAACTTTCGTCCATGAGTAGCAATCTGAATTTGCCTGCTGTGCCACTGCGGTTCCACTTGAAGCGAGAGTCAAGAGGATTGGACAGAGGTGCGATCGTAGCTCCATTCTCGGGTGAGAGCAGCAAGCTTTTGGAAAGCAGGGCGTAGGATGTGGTGTCAGATCGGGATTCGTTGCCGGCCAGATCGACCAAATCGACGTAATATGAGTACCATACCCTTTCAGTAAGCTGGTTGTCAGTGTCCAAATAGTAGTCTTGCGTGGCTGAGATGGAGTCGATCAAAACAGGTTCAGTCTCAAAATTGCTGTAGCGCCAGATCTTTACGTGGCTTAAGTCGGTGTCTTTGAAAGGTTCCCAACTCACGCGGATCCAATCACCGTCAGGAACTGTATCTATTCCGTTGTTCTCGTCGTTGATGTAAATGGTCTGGCCTTCGTAAACGACAGGCGGATCGCCAGTGTCTCCGTGATGAGGTGTGAGGACCGGTGGGATGGGTGGGGTAGTGTCTTCATCGCCCTCATCCGTTCCCGCGCAGGCACCCAGCAGCAGGATCACTGCCAGCATTGAGATCAGTAAAAACTTTTTCATGCTTAGCTCCCTTTAGAAATTCACTCGCAACCCGATCCGGTTTGTGATTCCGACCGGATTGGTCACCAGGGCATAATCAACTCCGACGCCATACAGATTGACCGAGGCACCGCAGGTGAAATTCTTGTCATAATAACCTGCTCTCAGAGCGCCGATGTTCTTGTAAGACCACTGGACCCCGTAATGGCTGCAGCCATCGTAAACGTAGTCATAGTCATAGGCCAGGATGACCTCTGAATCCAGGGCAGTGATAGGTTGGGATACTGCCACTCCCAGTTTGGTGTTGAACAGCACTTCATCCTTATGTTCAGAGTACGTGTCCCAGCTGATGTCCGTACCGGCTATATCCTGGAAGTTCAGCCCAAAATCGAATTTGCCCAAGGCTTCCCAGTCGAACAGAACGTCCAGGTCGGTTCTCAGCTTGAAACCGAAATCGATGCCGGTGCCGCTGCCCTGGTTTTGCAGTATGTTGCGTTTGATGAACTTAACGTTGGCGCCCGCGTGTAGGTCCAGGGGAATGTCGAAGAACATCCAGCCCAGGCTCAGATCATAGTGTAGATGCTTGGAGAAGGCGAATTGATATAGATCGTCAGTGCTGTTGAATTCTCCGTCTGGGATCCCCGGTAGCTGATAAGCGCTGTTGTTGATCCGTTCGTCCACATTGGTGCCGATCAGGTATGATTCGGCAAAAACGGGGATGTCGGTCACTGTCAAACGGGTAACATTCAGTCCGATGGTCACATCGCTGGGCAGGGGCTGGCAGTAGGTGATGTGATCGTAGGAAGCCAGTCCGTTGTAGAGGAAAGCGTGCATAGCGGAGATTTCAGACTTACGGATCTGGGATAGTCCCGCAGGATTCCAATACATGGCCGATCCGTCATCTGCCAGGGCGGCAAACGCCCCGCCCATGCCCAGGGAGCGGACTCCCGCGCCGATCATCATGAAATCACCCGCGTACCTTCCCGCCGTGAGAGAGGCTGCAGCGAGCAGGGCCATCAATATGGTGAGGACAGTTTTCTTCATGGTTTAACCTCTATTTGAGTATCGCCATTTTGATCGTTTTTTCGATCTTTTTGTTGCCTTTTTTGGCAGTGAGCCGGTAGAAATAGGTTCCATTGGCCAGATAAAAACCCTGATCGTCCTTGCAATCCCAGCCATAAACTGTGCGCGGGTATTCATGGTAACCCACTCCAGTGGGCAGGTTGGAGAAAGTTTTCACCAGTCTGCCGGAAACGGTGTAGACCTTGATGGTCACTTCGTCAGCGTCATCGGTGAGCACATAGGTGAAGCGGGTCCGGCCATCGTTTTTGGGGTCTATCGCCCGGCCCATGATGGGGTTGGGGTAGTTGGCAACGTTTTTCAGGTCGAAGGTTTCATTCACCACAAACTGGATCTCACGGGTGTTGTAGTTTCCGTTCACATCCTTGCAGTCAAGAACCAAACTGTAGGTACCTTGGCTGAGGTTCAGCTGATACTTGATCGGTATGCGGTTCACGTTGTCCGTGTTGATGGTGGTAACATAATCGGTATCAGGCACCTGGCCGCCGTTCAGATACAGTCTGATGGTGTTGTCAAAGAGGTCGATGCCGTTGGCGTCGCTCAGCACCAGAGAGAAAGTCCCCGTGGCTGAGATATAGCCTCCCACAGTGAATTCCTGGTCCTGCACATTCACATCGATGGAGGGGCGGATCCTGTCACGGTTTCTGTAGATCGTGTATATCCCCTGCCGCTTTACCTCAAACACAACCTTGTTCTCGCTGCTGGAAACATTTCCCCCCTGCAGGATCCACTTGTTGCCCAAGTTTTCCCAGCGGTAGATCTTGTATGAGTTTTCGCCTTCCAGGCTTTGAGTTTCGTCGTCATCCTCGCTATAGAAAAAACTCAACTTGATCTGCTTGTTGTTCACAAAGGTATCGGTCGAATCCACCAGAGCGGGGTCCATGGTCCGGATCTCGTAGGCGTTGGACGGCAAAGAGGTGGTAACGCTGTCGAACGAGAGCAGTTTGATCGGTGAGATATCGGGCTGGTTTTGGGCTTCATGCACACCCACGCTGTTGATGTAGAACACAGCGCTTTGACCGGCAGGCACCAGGTTGGTCGGGATCTCGCAGCTCACATTGCCGTCCAGGCTGCTGAACAAAGCTCCTGATGCATCTGCCGAATAATAGTTGAAATCAGTGGCCAGGGTTATGGTGTTGTTGATGTCGAAGTTATCAGTGAAGATCTGGGGGATGTCGGGGCCGTGCCATTCCGGGAAGACCCAGGAGGAGTTTACCCTGGCCTGAAAGATCAGGTTTCCTTGGGGCAGGCCGTCCAGCGAGATGCTTTCCCAGCGTTCCTCATTTACTGCCAGAGGCGGTAAGTCCTGGGTGGAGAAGAGGGTCTGGGTTCCGGAAACAGGCGTTACGTACAGCCGCAGGTCGGTGGTGGTGGAAGCGGCATTACCGCCGTTCTTTACCAGCACTTTGATGAAACGTCCAGCCTCAGTGCACTCCAGCTTGATGTCAATGGTGGAGAGATCGGGTCCCCGTGTTACATAGTGGTTTATGAACGACTCGTAAGTGCCACTGGTGGTGGTGATCAAATATTTGAAGGCGATTTCCTCTCCGGTGTCCTGCCGGCTCATGTATCCTGTGGTGATATATCCGTCTTCGACCTCAGGATAAGTTTCCATCGGCAGGGTCACCCAGTTGCTGTTGGTGCCGGCACTATCGGTTCTGGCTTTGCAGACCAGCGAGACGATGTCTTCGTTGCTGAACACCCTGGACACGAATCGCACCGAATCGTTCCAGGTAGGATTGGCAGGAAGGATGGAGTGATGCGTCAAAGCGGCCCGTCCCACGCCAAATCCGCTTTTACCCACATACTCCCGGGCGGGTGAATATCCCGCCACATGGATTTCCCGGCCGTAGGGTGGATCGACGTCTGCGGGGATAATGTAAGAAGCATTGTAATTTCCGTTTATCACCGGCAGATCGTAGGGGATGTTGACCTCAACCTCGTTGCCGTTCATAATGTACAATCTTGCCGCGGTAACGTCTGGAGGGAATTGTGCGGTCACGAACAAGGTGTCGCCAGGCATGGCCACATATTTGTCTGCCTGGACCGGGATATTTCCAAGGGGTTTGGTGGTCTTGATCAGCGGGTCGCCCAACAGGGCGGCGGCGTTTGTGAGCGCATAGCGGGCCGCGGAAAGCGTGGTGGTGGCATAGAATCTGGTGAGGGCGAATTGGTAAGCTTCGCCAAAGGTGTTGAAGTCATGTTTGTAAATGGCTTCCGTTAGCGCCAGTCCCCAATCCAGGTCCTGAAACATATACCCAAGGCCACTGAAGCCCAAGGTCACGATCGCCCCCTTGTTGGGCTGCATAACCAGGGCCTCGCCGATGCTCGCGATGCCGTTGGTGTCGAAGGAAGAGGCATAGCAGGCCAAACTTACCACGATGGGATAGGTTTGGTTGTTCAGGGTGGCCACGTCATTGAAGTTGAAGAGGTTGTAGTCCGCCCAGATACGTCCGCCGCCGTGGCCTATGAAATGCAGGTACTGGGTGCCGGAATTGATGGCGTCCTTTAGGTCAAAGGTAACGCCAAAGTACTCGTTGCTTACTGTCTGAGTTGAAGTGTAAACCCTCGTTGCGCGGTAATCCTGAGGTATGTTGCGGCGCCTGATGGTTTCGGATTGCTGGGCGAAAAGGTCGTCCTCGTCTGTGATCTTGCCGCCCGAAGTGATGGTCACGTGGCTGTTCCAGAGCCTGTTGGTGAGCAGATTGTTGCGGTAGTTGAATGCTTTTTGCGCATAGTCCAGCACCTGCTCCGGTTTCCATGCATTGATCCGGCCCACGGCGATGTCCGGCACCACATCGGTACCCACGATCGTGGCGTACCAGCCATCACTGGCGGTGGCGCCGTGTTCGTTGGTCCAGGTTTTTTTCACGGGCACCAGAGTGTAAACGCGCGCTGGACTGCTGTCCCTTTCATCGTCCACACCCTCGCCCAACAGCACCACGTGGCTCAGCTGCGGCGAGCCCCAGTTGTTGTAGGCATAGCTGAACATCTCTTTCAGGCTTTCAGCGGAGCGGATGCCATGGTTGAATTCGTCAAAGATATCCTGGTAATCCACTCTGGCAACCGTGTGTCCCTCGGATTCCCAAACGCTGGCCAGCAGGTCGCCGCCTTCCGAAAAAACGAAGTCCCGTCTGCCCACCACGATCACATTGGCTGCGTTGTCCGGATTGCGCCAGGAGGAAGGAAGGTCCAGCCGCATTTCCACTGGTGATAGCTTTTGCGTTTCAGACACGGCGTAATACTCAACTTCGGTGGAGGAAACGCTGTCCTGCACGGAAACTGTCCAGGGCGCGAAGCCGTCCACGCTGAACGGTTCTATCTGGCAATTATTGAATATGCTGGATCCGATCTTGTACACTGAAACTTCATTGGTACTGAAACCGCCGATCTCGAACTGATACAGACCGGCTGGACGGTTGGAGGGTTTTGTGAACTTGATTTTGTCCTCACTGGTCCTGTATTCCCGCCAGTACTTCAGTTCCAGATAGTCGAACAGCACCTGCTCCCGGTCGCCGGAAACCGTATTGCCCGCCAGACTGATATACATGTGGTTGGTGCCGTGGCGGAAATAGGAGTTTGCCACAGGACCGGCGTTTTCGAAGATCTGTTCCCGTTGCCCCACCCAGTTGTGGGTGTTGATCATGGCCTCGTTTATCCTCACGGTGGCGTTGTGGTCATACTGACCGGGAGGCACGGCCGCCGCGTAGGTGAGGCCGTACAAAGAAACTTTCACCTGTGCTGTGCGCACGGTGCTGTCCTTGGGATACTGGAGTTCAAAGGGGATTATGTCCAGGTCCGGGGCGTTTATTTTTCTCCAAAACCAGATGTCTTCGCGGTAAAAATTGGGATTGGCCGAGGTCCAGGAGTTGCCGAGTTTGTCCGCAACCAGCTGCTGTTCTATGTGCACAGTATGCTCATAAGCGTCGGGAATGATGTACTGAGCGGCGTTGGAAACGATCAGTCCGCCGTTCTCCACCGCCATCCGGGCGCCCAGGGTGCCTTTGTAATAGAGGCTGTACACGTTTTCATCGGTATAATCGTCCTGATAGCCTTCATCGCCATAATGCCTGTCTCCGAAAAACTCGAAGAAATCGCCGGGATCGAAGCTGCCGTCGGCTTCGCCCTCAAAATGAATGGGGATGGAGCCGTACTCATCGGTCAGTTCAAGCAAACGGGGGTCCACTGTATCTGGCAGCCAGGCCATCTCTACATCCAGGGAATCAGACATCATCAGAATGAAGTCGTTGAGATCCTCAAAGGTGATCTTGTAGATGCCTTCCTGGTTCGCCACCAACTGCACGGCGTTAACCTGCGAGGTTCCATTCTTGGGCGATGCGTGGCTGTTGTCGCGCTTCTTGGGCAGGCGCCAGCTTTGGGAACTCGCGTTGTTCAGGAAAAAGGCGTCTCCAGCCTGATCGACCGGATTTTCGCTCATCTGCCAGTTTGGAGTGGAGGATTTGCTGCCAAAGATCTGGACCCGGATGGTGAAACTGGTGTTCACAACCAATTCTTTGGTTGTGGCGCGGTATTGGAAGGGAAAGATCTGCAGCGGCACGAATCTGCGGTCCCCCACAAACGCGCTTTCCCCGGCGCTGGTGATGCTGGCCGGGTAGAGCTGCGCGCTCCGGTAGGCCCTGGGATCCTGAAAATGCTCGTACTCAACCTCTTCGTTCACCACGGTCATCCTGGCTACGGATTTGAGGCTGACGTTTTTAATTATGCTGCTTTTCACGTTCAGAACCTGCACCGAGATGTCTCCGTCGATGGGTATGGCTATGGCTTCGCCGAATGCTCTCAGCTCTGGAAACCCCTCCACGGCGTGCACGTTGCCCGAGTCGGTTTCGATCCTGTCCCAAGTCACCCCGTTCAGGCTCTGACGGCCGATCTTGTACTCCGGCAGGTTGAATTCCAGGACCAATTCGTCGGCGGACTGGCTGACGACGCTTACCTGCGCTCCCAAAAAAACCAGGGGAAGCAGCAGCAAGGCCAAGACAAGGTAAAATTTCATGTACTCTCCATCCTTAGAGAACGTTCTCGCGCAGGGCTATGTCCCCACGGTATTGTTTGCCTTCAAAGTTGACTGTTTCGATGTCCTGATAAACTTCGCGGCGCGCTTCCGCCACGTCGGTCCCCAAACCCACCAACGCCATCACCCTGCCCCCGGATGTGACCAGTCCGGCAGAGGAGGAATCGACACCGTTGAAACGCGCGAGGCTGTTAAGGTTTTGGGGTAAAGAGATGGGAAAACCTTTCTGATAGCTGCCGGGATAGCCTTTTGAGGCCAGCACGACGCACACGCTGCTCTGTCCGCTCCAAACCAAGTTCAGATCATTCACCCGGTTCGTGAGAACGGCTTGGCAAACCTTGGTAAAAGATGTTTTCAGCAAGGGTAGAAGGGCTTGGGTTTCGGGATCGCCCAGGCGGCAGTTGAATTCCAGCACCTTGGGTCCCTCGGATGTGATCATCAACCCGCAGTAGAGAAAGCCACGGTAAGTGCAGCCCTCATCCCGCATGGCTTTAAGAATGGGGCCGACAATGGTATCCTCGATCCGCGCGCGGTAGGGTTCCGCTTCGCTTACCGGGCAATATGCTCCCATTCCGCCTGTGTTTGGCCCGGCATCGCCGTCCAGCAGTTGTTTGTGGTCCTGCGCGAACAGGGTGGTCTTGAAGCTTTCGCCGTCGGTCACCGCGAACAGCGACACTTCCCAACCTTTGAGAAACTCCTCCACCACGATTCTGCTGTCAAAAGCCGCCAAAGCTTGCACAGCCTCTTCTTTTGTCTGCGCGACGGTCACCCCTTTTCCCGCTGCCAGGCCGTCCGCCTTGATCACCAATGGAAATTTCTGTTTGCCCGTGATGTATTCCCGGGCTGCGCCGGGATTGGCGAAACAGCGGCAGGAAGCGGTTGGGATGTGGTGTCTGGCCATCAGGTCCTTGGCGAAGATCTTGCTGCTCTCGATCCTGGCGGCAGCCTGGCCGGGTCCCACGCAGGGAATCCCCGCTTCTTCCAGAATATCCGCCCAACCCGCGGCAAGAGGTTGCTCGGGCCCAAACAGCACAAATGAGGGCTGGGCCTCTTTACACCAATCCAGCACCTCGTTGATCGAGTGAAGGGGAAGGCAGTCAAACTCCCGCGCGATCCCGGCGTTGCCCGGGGCGACGGATATATCGTGACTATCTTTGGCCAAGGCCGCGGCCAGCGCGTGTTCGCGGCCGCCGCTGCCGATGATCAGAACTTTCAAATCCTGGTTCCTTGCAAATGTTTGATCAGGTGAAGCAGAGCGAATTCCGCTGCCTTGTGCCGGATGGATTCCCGGTCTCCGTTGAAGGTTTGGGTCAGGCTCCACGCCCTGTTTAAAACTGAAAAACCAAAACAAACGGTCCCGACCGGCTTTTGGGGGGTGCCACCATCCGGACCAGCCACTCCGGTTATGGAAATGGCGGTTTGGGATTCTGTCAAGTGTTTTATTCCCTCAGCCATTTCCCGGGCGCAGGTTTCGCTCACCGCGCCGTTTTCGGCCAGGGTTTCAGGCTTCACCCGCAGCAGGCTCTGCTTGAGTGCGTTGGAGTAGCTGATCACGCCACCAAGGAAAACATCGGACGCCCCGGCCTGATCGGTCACCATTTTCTGCAACAGGCCTCCGGTGCAGGATTCCGCGGCGGTAAGGGTGAGCTTGTGAAGCCGGAGCAGACCGTGTAGAACACTCACGGGCGTATCTGCGTTGCGGCCCCAAACGTGTTCGCCAACCAGCCTGAGGCAATTGTCCGCGCTTGCCGTTACCTTGCTCAGGTCGCCACCGTAAAATCTCAGGTCCACCCGGCCGGTCTGGGGCAGCCAGGCCATGCTGACTTCAGCCAGCGGCGCGAAGCCCGATAAAAGCTCTGCCAAAGCTGATTCGGAGATGCCGAAGGTGTGCAGGGTTTCCTGGTGGATGGCCTCTGCACTGCCGTATTTTTGTCTCAACAACGGTTTGGCCTGGGTCGAAAAGACATGCCTCATTTCCAGCGGTACGCCGGCAAAGGCGAAAAAGCTCTTTTCGCTCTGTTCATGGAAGAGTCCCGGCGCTGTTCCCCGCAAATTGGGGAGGGCCGTGAAACCTTCCGGCACCAGGGCCTGGTTGCGGTTGATCTGCGGTGTGGCCAGGTTTCTGGCCGCGAAAAGCTGTTGCACCTTGTCCCAGATTTCAGGATCGAAACGCAGTTCGGCCCCAAAGAAAGCGGCGATCTCGCGCTTGGTGATATCGTCATTCGTGGGACCCAAACCGCCGGTGGTGACAACGACGTCGCAGCTTCCCCAAGCTTGTTGGAGGGCCTGGCGGATGGCCTCTGGCTCGTCTTTCACCGTGAGGGAAAACTCCACCGGCAGGCCCAGCAGGGCAAGTTCGCCGGCCAGCCAGGCCAGATTGGTGTTGAGGGTCTTGCCCAGCAGGATCTCGTTGCCGATGGTGATGATGGCGCTTTTGTGCATCTTAATAGGACTTGGCAAAGATCACCCGGCGTTCGGAAGGCTCACCGCAGCAGACGCAGTTGCCGGTTTCCGGCTCGGTGTCGAAGGGAATGCAGCGGATCGTTACCTTCAGGTCATCCTTGATCTTTTCCTCGCAAGCGCTGTTTCCGCACCAGTGGGCCAGGGCGAAGCCGCCGTGGATCTCAGGCTGCGCGCTGTTTTTCGGGGTGAACCAGGCGTAAAAGGCGTCCTTGCCGTCGATGCTGACGGTGTTTTCCTCGCGGAAGCGCAGGGCTCGTTCCAAAATGTTCCGCTGCATGGTGCTGAGCGCTTGCAGACAGTATTCTACCACATTTTCCACGGCCACGGATTGCTTTTCGCGGGGTCCCTGGTCGCGGCGGGCCACCATGACAGTGTTGGAGGCCACATCACGGGGTCCGATCTCGATCCGCAGCGGGATCCCTTTCTTGATCCAGTGCCAGTTGCGCTCGCTGGAAGTGAGTTCGCGGTCGTCGAGTTCGGTGTAAACCCGCACTCCTTCAAAATCTGTATGCTTGAAAGCTTCGTTGATGCTGCTGGCCAGGGCCATCACGGCGGCGTGTTCCTCTTCATCCCGGTAGATGGGGATGATGGCGATGTGTGAAGGGGCGATCTTGGGTGGCAGCACCAGGCCGTTGTCATCGCTGTGGGCCATGATCAAAGCACCGATCAGCCGGGTGGACACGCCCCAGGAGGTTGTCCAGGCGTGCTGGAATTCGCCCTCCCTGTTTTGAAAACGGATGTTTGAGGCTTGGGCGAAATTCTGCCCCAGAAAGTGGGACGTGCCGGATTGCAGGGCTTTCCGGTCCTGCATCATGGCTTCGATGCAATAGGTGTTCACAGCGCCGGGAAACTTCTCGCCTTCGGTTTTTTCGCCCTTGATCACCGGAATGGCCAGATAATCCTGCGCGAATTTGGCATAAACATCCAGCATCTTAAGGGTCTCGTCCATCGCTTCAGCTTCGGATTCATGCACGGTGTGGCCTTCCTGCCAGAGAAATTCCGTTGTGCGCAGAAAGAGGCGGGTGCGCATTTCCCAGCGCACGATGTTTGCCCACTGGTTGATCAGCAGAGGCAGATCGCGGTAGGAATTGACCCATTTGGCGAAGGAAGCGCCAATGATCGTTTCGCTGGTGGGACGAACGATATAAGGCTCCGCGAGCTCTCCGGCTGGCTTCAAGCCGCCTTTGCCGTCGTCTTCCAACCGGCTGTGGGTAACCACCGCGCACTCTTTGGCAAAGCCTTCCACGTGCTCGGCTTCCTTTTCAAAATAACTCTTGGGAATGAAGATCGGAAAATAGGCATTGCGGTGTCCCGTTTCCCGGAACATTTCGTCCAGAAACTTCTGGATGTTTTCCCAGATCGCGTAGCCCCAGGGCTTGATCACCATGCAGCCGCGCACCTCGCTGTTTTCAGCCAGGTCGGCTGCCCTGATCACCTGCTGATACCACTCCGCGTAGTTATCAGCGCGCGTCGGCTCTATCGCCGTGCGTTCTTTCTTGCTCATCACGTTTTCCTTCTTGTAGGTTTGGAGCACCAATCTCAAAACTGCGGCAAATTGTCAATAGCAAAGCTGTTCGCGCGCGTAACCAGGTTACGGACTTTATCGCCGGAAAATGGGTGTATCGCCCTTATCACACTTCCCATTCACCTCCCCTTCGCCTCCCGCACACTTCCCATATCTCAGGCGGGAAGTGTGCGGGAGGCGAACAGGGGGCGGAGGGGCAGGGGCTCAGGGCGGAGAGTCGGAAAATCGAATTCAGTTCACCTTGCGTTCAGACAAAAAAACACCGGCAGGCGCGCCGGTGTTAATGTCTTCCCAAGCGGGACCAGGCATCTGGTCCGCGTGGTTCAGGGAATCATTCAGAATAGTGTTGGCTGTACCAAGATTCCGCCCGGAGGAGCAGATTGTCGATATCCTGGGGGGTGAACATCGAGGAAAGCAGTCCACGGGCCTGTTCGGCGTCGGTTTCGCCGTTGGCGGCAGCCAGGGAATACCAGAAGAAGGCTTCGTAGGCATTTTCGGTAACGCCTTCGCCAAAGGCATAACAGTTGCCGATCTCATACTGGGCGCCGGGATGTCCCTGGTCAGCGGCGCGGAGATACCATTTGGCGCCTTCGGTCATGTCCTTGGGGATCATTTCACCGCTGAAATAGATCTGGCCAAGCATGAACTGGGCTTCGCGGTGCCCCAGTTCGGCAGCGCTGGTGAGCCACTTGATGGCTTCCCCGGCATTGCGGTCGGGTCCGCTCATATAGTTCAGGGCAAGCTGATAATGCGCTTCGGGATAATTCTGGTCCGCCGCGCTGCGGTACCACTTGAGGGCATTTTCCGTGTTCTGGGTCATCCCTTCGCCAGTGGCGTAGGCCTGGGCCAGGTTGTATTGGGCGAACGCGTCACCCGCGGCGGCGGCTTTGGCATACCAGGCCGCGGCTTCATTGGCATTGGCTTCCACCCCTTCGCCGAATTTATAGCAATAGGCGAGGTCGTTGATGGCGGGGATGTGATTTTTGTCGGCAGCCTGACGGAAAAAGCTCACGGCGGCGGCTTTGTCCTGAGTGACCCCGGTGCCGTCATAGTAGCAGCGGGCGAGGCTGTAAATGGCGTTCACGTTGCCCCCTGCGGCGGCCAGATCGTACCATTTAACGGCTTCACGCTGGTTTTGGGTTACCCCCTCACCGTTGAAATAGCAAACGCCCAAGCCGTATTGGGCGGCATTCACATTCTGGTTTGCCGCGCGGCGGAACCATTCCACGGCCTGTTGTTTGTCGATTTCGGTTCCGATACCGTTGTAATGGCAGTATGCCAGATTGGTTTGGGCGCCGGGATGGCCTTGTCCGGCAGCCAAGGTGTACCATTTAACGGCTTCGGCAAGGTCTTTTTCCACGCCCAGGCCGTCCTGATAGCACATGCCAAGCTGAAACTGGCCTTCAGGGTTGCCACTGTTCGCCGCGGCAAGTATGGCTTCGCTGTATGTAACCTGTCCAAGCAGGAGCGCTGAGAGCATCAGGCACAGCAGAGTAAGTAATATATTACGCATGAGGAACCTCCTAATAAGGTTGAGAAGAAACTCTTCTCAGGGGGCCGTTTTCGTCAAGAAAAATTTGTACAGCGCAATGGTGGCGGCCTTTTCCACCACTTCCAGATGGTCGAGCGCGGCGTTGGGTGAAATCCCGGTGCATACCAGTCCGTGTCCCTGCCAAATGAGGGCTTTGTGTTGTTTGATGGTCCCGAGGCTTTTTTCCGCCAATTCTTGTGAGCCGGGAGGGGCTGAGGCGGGTGTGGCGATCCCCTCCGGCAGGAAAAGTTCAAGTTCGGCCAAAGCATCTCTCAGCAAAGAGTTCAGGGCCGATTCATCCTGGTACACATCCAACTGGCTGAGCAGCACGATGCTGCTGGGATGGGCGTGCAACACAACTTTGTCGGGTCGGCCGGTATCCAAAAAATGCCTCTGCAGCAGTTTGTGGCAACCCCATTCCGAGGTTGGCCTGGCTTCCACGGGAAAGTGTTTTTCACCCGTTCTGTCCACACGCACCAGCAGCATCTGAGAGAGTGGGTCGCTGGCCATCTGGCGATAGCGGCTGCCTCCGCGGGAGACAAGATACCAAGCGAAATCGCCTCCGAACAGTTCGGTGGCCTCGGCGCTCACGTTCACGGAGACATTGCCCGCGTTGGCTTCGGCCCAGCCGCGCAGATTTATCTGCTCCGCCACGGCGCGCAGTTCTTCCAGAAGCTCTGGCATCCGGCTGGCCATGGCGGACAGATCAGCTTGCCGGGCTATTTTTTCTCCCCTTCCGCGCTGCGTGTGCGGCAGATCTTTTCCACTTCGCGGAAGTTCACTTTGCCGCTGGACATCATTGGGATATCGTCTATCACGTAGAATTGGCGTGGCACGGCGATGCTGGGCAGCTCTTTCTTCAGCTGTTTCAGCACTTTGTGCATGTCGAAATTGCCATTGGCGACCGCGGCCACCACATCCGCGCCCTTGGTGGGATTGGGAATGTCCACCACGCAGCAGATCACGTCTTCCGGCAGCAGATGGCTGAGCACATCCTCCACTTTTACCAGTGAAACCATTTCCCCGCCAACTTTCACAAAGCGTTTGAGCCGGCCCCGGTGCCAGAGGAAGCCGTCGGAATCGATGATGCCGATGTCGCCGGTGTCATACCAGCCGTTGCGAATGCGCAGGGAGGTTTCCTCAATATCGTTCAGATAACCTTCCATCACCAGCTCGCCTTTCACCAGGATCTTGCCTTCCAGGTTGGGACCAAGGGTCTCGCCGGTGTTGATGTCTTCGATGCGCACCCTCACCCCGGGCAGGGGTTTGCCGATGCTGCCCAGTTTGTGGGCGCCAGGCCGGTTCACAGAGATCACGGGAGAGGTTTCCGTGGTGCCGTAACCCTCAAAAATGGCGATGCCGTGCTTCTTCAGAAAGCCCTCGTAGACCTTATCCTGCAGCTTGTCCGCACCGGCTATGGCGAAGCGGATGCTGGCGAAATCGCCAGGCTCGGATTTCTGCAGATAACCGTAGAAGAAGGAAGGCGTTGCCGCCATGTAGGTTACCTTGTATTTGCGCACCAGGGAACTGATGGTCTGATATTCCAGTGGATTGGGGTGGGCGACCATGGTGTTGCCCAAAATCACAGGCAGCCACAGATTGATGGTGAGCCCAAACACGTGGAACAGGGGCAGCATGCTGATGCAGACGTCTTCCGGGTGCAAATCGAAAACCTGGCAAGCGCCCTCCACGTTGCTGCTGATATTGAGGTGGGTCAGCTGCACGGCTTTGGGCTCTTTCTCGCTGCCGCTGGTGAAGAGGATCACGCAGACTTCGCTCTCGGGGCCGCTGTGCACAAGTGTTTTCAGAATGGCGAAGGGCAGTTTGGCAAGCGCCGCGGCCTTGAGCTTGTCTACGATCGTAACTTCGGAGAGGATATCCTCCACGAAGATCATGTGGTCGATCGGCTCCAGATTGAGCTTGTCCAGAAGCTTACGGCTGGTGAGGATGGTCTTGAAGCTGCATTTTTCCCGGGCGTAGAGGCAGTTTTCGATCGCGCCGGTGGAATAGTTGATCATCACGGGGATCTTGCCGTTCATCAGTGTGCCCAGAACGCCCAGCATGCAGCCCACGGAAGTGGGCAGCAGGATGCCCACGTAGCGGCCTCTGATCTTGGCCAGGCTTTCTTTCAGGATCAGAGAGGCGATGAGCATTCTGCCATAGGAGAAATCCTTCCCTGTGGCCTGGTCGTGGACCGCGATCTTTTTGCCCTGCTTCCTGGCCGTTTGTATAAAGCGGTGATGCAGTTGCAGCATATGAACTCCTTGCTATTTGATGATGTGCAGCCAATCGCGCAGCAGAAAATCCAGCCGGCCGATCAGCAGAGAGATACGGGCCATGACGGTGTAGCCAAAAGAGGCTCCGAAACTTACCATCAAAAACCAGATCCCGATCTTGGAAGGAACCTTGTAAAAGCCTTCCTGCTTCTTGCTGAAATAGAAGAAAAAGACGCCGCAGAGGGTGCCGGCGATCACCATGATGCTGCCCACCACGTCCACAGCGGAGGCGAACTTGAAAGGATTGATCATCGTGGCCGCCATCTGCTCCACAAAGTCGGATTTAAAGCTCAGCAGCATCGACATCGCCGCGGAGGTGCCAACCATCAGCGCCAGCGGATAGCGGCTGAGCCACTGCAGTTTTGTAAACATCCTCAGCAGCATCATGATGCCCAGCAGCATCGGGATCAGCAGCACCCAGTTGCCGGCAAAATCAGTGAACAACTTGTCGAAGAGATTGGGGATGAGGATGTTGTAGATGGTGTAAACCAGCCAGTAAGCGGCGGAGAGGCCCACGAAGACCTGTTCCGCGAATTTGTAGAAGGGGTTGTCCTTATAGAGGAAACTGAAGATGCTGAGCGTGAAGAAAGCCGCCAGCCAGATTCCAACCGTGGTCATGATATCAGCCATGCCTGGCCTCCTGCGCGAGTTTGTCGGCCTTGCGTTTTTTCCAGGCCCGGATATTGCCGAAAAGGATGAAGGCCAGGATCAGAATGTGGGCCACGGATTGAGGGTTCATGCCCAGGCTCGCGGTTCCTTCATAGCCCAGCAGCAGTTCGTACTCCGCGGCCGCTTTAAGGCCGCCCATCAGCCCGTGCAGCTGTTTCTGGTCATTCACATAGGGTAAAAATCCGGGCGCGCTCACGGCTGTGGTGCCGCCGGCTACCGGAACGTTGAATTTGCCGTTGGCGGTCATTATCCAGTCCCGCAGGCCTGGATCGCCCGCGGAGAGCGAGATCACATAGCGGATGTCTTTCAGGGTCCGAACCGGCTTCAGCATTGGGATCTCGGCATATTTGAGGCCCGAGGTGTCGGTGGGGAAGATGGCTTCCATGCTGCGCCCCATGCCTTGGATCGTCACCAGGCCGCCGGGTTTGTAGCCAAGGTTGATAAAATCCTCGCCGTAGATGTGCTTTTTCACTGAGGGGTTTTGCTTTTCCATTCTGGCCTGCACATCCTTGAAGGCCATTTCCGCCACCTGCGGGCCCTGTGGCCACATCGCGGTGGCGATGATCTTGTGTCCCTTTTTCCAAGCGTGTTCGATCACGGCCTCGGCCATGGGCTGAAGTTCGGTGATGGTGGAAGGGTCATAATCGAAGGATATGATCACGGGAACGCCGGCGGGCAGGGAATTCACCAGATCGTAAACCTGTTCTGTGAGCGGCGTGCTCTGGGTTTTGAGGCCCAGGGGAAAGATGATCGGCAGCGCCACGGCCAGCACCAGCAGCAGAAACACTATCCTGCGCTCCACCACGGATCTTTCGGGCATCTTCATTTGCCGCCTCCCAGATAGGAGCGTTCAATGCCCAGGATGATGCGCAGCGAAGCTCCCACAATGCCCAGCGCGGCACTGATCAGGATCGCCCTCTGCGCCGCGGTGTTGGGATATTGCATGATGAAATTGGTTAGTTCCGGCAGGCGCAGCCAACCCAAGGAATCCGGGATCCAGCCTGTGAGCATGGGGGCGAAGCTGGTGCGGCCCAGCATCACGATCACGGCTGTGAGCATCAGCAGATTGGATTCGAAGTTGCGGATGATGAAGGCGCGGTAGGCCGCGGAGGCGATGTAAAAGGCCAGAAGTGAAAACATGGTCGAGGAAAGCGGGATGAAGGCGTTTTCGAAGAGGTAGTCGAAGGGTTTCACCCCCAGCTGGCTCACGATGCCCTGCCCCTGACCCAGCAGTCCGGGCGTCTTTTCCATGCCCCAGAGCAGGCCGAAGGCCAGCATCAGCCCGAAGCTGATTATTCCTGCCAGGTAGTACTGCCAGTTGGGTGCTTTTTCCGCCACCCGGATCACGTTCATGCGCAGCAGGCTGGCCTGTCCCAACAGGATGGCGAAGCTGGAGATGATCATGAACCAGTCGATGAGGGTGGATTCTATTCTGGGAAAGGGATCCCGCGGGATGAATCCGGCTATGAGGATCACCACTCCGGAGACGAAAGCCACGATCAGGGGTAGGTTGCGTTTCATGTTCAACTGCCTCCTTCAAAGAATTGCTTGAACCAGCCTGCCCCGATGATCTCCATCACCACTCCGGCCAACACCAGCAGGATCACCAGCAGCTTGCCAAAATCGTGGCCCTTGAGGCTGCCGAGTTGCTGGGGGTCGCGGGAAATGTAGGCCGAGGCGGCGTAAAGTTCCTCGCCGATCAGCGTGTAGTCGCAGGAGACCACGAAGAACGGGATCTGGTGCGGCTGGCCGGTCCCGGCTGTCTGGATGGCCCCGGTGCCAAAACCGGTCTCTGTGAGGATCAGCGATTCAGCCCAAAAAGCGCCCAGGAAGAAGTTCGCCGCGGGCTGTTCGCGCAGCATGATGCCGTCCACGCCGGCCACAAAGCCAAACTGGTCGTCGGTAACGTAAAAAACCTTGTCCTCGCGGTAGGCATCCGGTTTTCCCGCTTTCAGGTAGGCCTCTTTCACCGTTTCGCGGGCGGCGGAAAGCACCATCGAGAAACGGCAGGGCACCAGCAGTTCGGTTCCGTATTCCGCGGATTTATAGGCCAGGTGGCTGAGGATGTTCAGCGCGGCGATGGTTTGGATGTCGCCCAGATCGCTGATGCCGGGCACAAAGAGGATTGGCCTGCCCTTTTCAGTGGCGCGGCCGATCGCCTCGTCCATGCTGTCCAGGCCGCTGATGCGGCGGATGAACAGGTCTTTGCCCCGCCGGGCGGAAAAGATGTAATAGAGGATGGCGCCGCAGATCAGCACCAGCAGGATCAGCAACGAAAGCTTGTTCATGTCGAACCACTGGGCCTTGGTGCGCGCGGAACCTTGATAAACCAGGCTGTCGCCACGTGCCTGGTTGTAGGCAACAAGGCGATAGCGAAAATCCTTGCCGATCTCCAGGCTGGAATCGGTGTACTGGCCGGTCTGCGCGAACTCTTTGAATATCTCTTGAAAGACGCCCAGGGAATCGGCTTTTTGCAGGCTCAGGGAATCCGCGCCAGTAGCCAGGTCCCATTTCACCAGCACCGACGTCCCGTCATCCCAGGGATTGTCTTGCACGGAAAAAGCGGGCTGCTCCGCGGCCGCGGTCAGCACGCAGGCCAGCAGCGCCAGCAGCAGGCCCGTGAGTGTTTTTTTCATATCAGTTTCCTTTTCAGGGAGTGCTCAAACTCAGCCGGATGGAGTCCGTGGCCGCAACGATGGCTGCCACCTGCTCTGGAGTGAAGGCATTTTGCCCCGCGGAATTCATCATGTCCCGCAGTTCCTGGGCCTGGGTGAAGGCTGGCGTTAGCCGGGGTGAATCCAGCAGCAGCAGATTGTCGGCCAGGCTTTCCCAGGCGGGGGATTTCAGCACCAGGGATTTCTCGGTGCTGTAGTTTTTGGCGATCAGGCCGCCGATCTGGTTCACGGACTGGGTCCAACTGCCCAGGGCAGCCAGCGTGTAGGCGTTCCAGCGGTTTTGATCCATCAGGGTTTGGTCCGTGGTTGTTTGCAGGTCATAAAAAAGCTGTTCCGTCTGCTCCCAATCGCCTGAGGCCAGCAGCGGCTTCACGCTTTGCTCAAGTTTGGCCACCAAATCCGTCTGCCTGTGCATCTCCGGCGCCAGGGATTTCAGCTGGGCCAGGATGGAATTCAGCCAGGCCGAATTTCTGCCGGACACGGCCAGCTGGGCGTCTGCCACCAGAGAGCCCCAAACGAAGGCGGAAAGCAGAGTGTCTTGCTGGGTCAGGTTGTACTCGGTTGGCTTGAGCGAGTCCAGATCGCCCGGCTCCACTTTGTCCAGAGCCAAAAACACGGCCTTGAACGACGGGATGGCGTTGTATTCCGATACTTTATCCGTGCCGTCGGGCAGTTTGTTCTTTTCCCTGTTGCAGGAAACTCCGGTTAGCGCGGCCACGAAGGCCAGCAAAACGATCAGCAGTTTCTTCATCTCAAGTTCCTCGATTCAATTATGGTTGTTGCCGGCTTGTCGCTTGTCCGGCATGGCTTTCTGGGGTTCACGGAGGGTGGTTCCACCCTTGGCGCGCGCCGCCTGAATGTCAATCAAAAATTCATGCTGTCGCATTTTACGGCCTCAAGGCTTGGCCGCCTGGCATTCGGCGCAGAGATGATGGCGGCAGTAGCGATGAAAGATCTCCATCAGTCCTTGCTGCAGCAAGGTTTTGCGGTTCACGGCCCGCATATGCGCGGGGCTTAGGTAGCGGCACATGAAGCGGGTCACGTGGTTTTCCTGCAAGGCGGGGAATTCACTGTAGTAGCGGATGATCCGTTCCCGGGTCTCGGTGTCGGAGTGCTTTTCACAATACATGTAGCTCACCGGCAGGAAGATGTTCACATAGATGTTGCCCACCAGTCCTTTTCCCGGCCGGGGCAGTCTTTCAGTGCCCGGTAAAGCGGCGTCGGCAAAGATCCCGGCAAAGGCCTGAAAAATTTTTTTGCCGTCCGTCTTGTCCGCCAGCACCCTTTCCCTGAAAAACTCCATCAGCCCCTGTTCCGAGGTTTTATGGATCAAACTGGCCATGGCGAAAATGCGGTAAAGCGGATGGCTGAGCGGACGGATGCGGAACAGCTGCCAGTCGATCTGCAGCCGCCGCGCGAAGAAGGATTGCCGCTCGTAAGCCTGGGTGAGAAGCTGGGCCAGCCTTGCGTCCAGTTGCTTGGCGCAACGCTCGAGCAGGCCGCTGCTGCAGCACAGGATCGCCACCAGTTCCAAAGCGCTGAGGCCTTCGCGCTGCCAGGCGCGGATGTCGTTCAGAGGGATCGCCTGCGCCAGGCTGAGCAGGTTGTGCTTGTTCTTGTCGTAGCCCAGCGCTTCCATCATGCCTTCGTACAGCACTTGGTCAAAATCGCTCAGCAACAGGGCCGCGCTGAAACGCCGGGCCTTGTTTTTGAAGCGCCGCAGGCCCCAGGCGCTGAGGATGCTTTCCAAAGTGTCATTATCCACCGCGGAGAGCAGGTCACAGTAGGTGCTGCGTTCTTCCTCGGAAGCGGTTTCCGGCGTTTGAAGCAGCTTGCGGATCTCGTCGCTCACCTGGCTTTTCAGTTCCAGGATCTCGATCGCCTCGCCGTTTTCCTTGATCGTGTATTTTTGCAGGCCGGCGTTCATCACCACGTGCAGGATCACGTTGTTGTAATAAACATCCTCGTGGTGCTCGTGCGCGGTCCAGTCGTAGCTGTTCACTTGGATCTCCACGTCTCCGCGCAGGATCTCGCCGTCCAGGTTCACGATCACGTTGCGGAAATCCGGGCCCCTGGCTGTGTTGAATTGTCCCTGGTAGCTCACCTGAACGTTTTTGCCGCTCACTGTTTTCAGCGGTGTCAGCAGATGCCCCGCGTCCCAGATGTGATAGAGGAATTTCTCTTCCACGAATGCCTTTTAATAGTATCTTTGCAGCATCCGGTAACGCTGCCGCGCGGAGCGCGAGCTGCTGTAGGTTTGGGGGCTGAAGTCCACCGGATTGCTGAGAATGCTGATCAGCCGCATCGCCTGGTCTTTGCTCAGCTCCGGGCAACTTCTGCCGTAATAGTGAAGCGCGGCAGTCTCGATGCCGTAGATGCCCTGGCCCCATTCCACATAGTTCAGATACAGTTCCAGCATCCTGTCCTTGCTCATCAGCGCTTCCATCAGCAGCGTCACCTGCGCCTCCAGATACTTGCGCAGATAGTTGCGGTCTGTGGTCAGGAAGATGGTTCTGGCCACCTGGTTGCTGATGGTGCTTGCCCCGAAGCGGATCTCACCGTCTTGCTGGTTGCGCTTCCACGCTTTTTGGATCATGTCCCACTCGAAACCGAAATGCTCGTAATAATTGGCGTCTTCCAGGGAAATGGTCATCTTCACCGTGCGCTGGGGAATGTCCTCCAGCTCGATGTATTCACGCTTGTGCCAGTCGTATCCGCGCACCAGCAGGCGCTGCAGCATCAGCGGGGTGAGGGGTGGGTTGATGAAGCTGTAGAGTAGGCAGAAAATGGCGATGATCGCCCAGAAACCCAGGTGGGCAAAGAGGATGACGCGCAGGAGGCGGACCAGCCAGTTACGCTTGCGCTTCATCTGTTATGCGGATTTGCGGGAGGGAAACTCCCTCCCCTGATGTTCAAAGCCCGGCTGGCGGCCGGGCTTTCCGGCCTGGATCGCGGCCGGATCAGTCTTTGGAATTGTCCTTGCTGACGAGGGCGGCCACGCGCGCTTTGCGGCGGGAGGCGGTGCGTTTGTGGATCACGCCTTTCTTGGCGGCTTTGTCCAGCTGGGAATAGACTTTGTTCAGCAGATTTTCCTTTTCTTCCGGGGTCATGTCTGTGCGGATCTGCTTGTCCAGGGTCCTCAGGGTGCGTTTCACATAGTTGTTGCGGGCCTGACGCTTGGCGTCGGTCTTCATTCTTTTAATGGGGGACTTGTGTTGGGGCATTTTAAACCTCTGGTTTTGTTAATCGTATGAATCCAAAATAAATGAGGCCTTTTTCTGTCAACTCTTTTTCTCTGCCTTTAGGGCCGATATCAGTTTCGCGGCCTGGTTCTGCGCGCTCAGTTCGCTTGTATCTGTCTGGTTCTTAAGGCTCTTGCCGGCTTTCCAGGCGTCCCGCTGAGCGGCCAGAAATTTCACCGCGGCGGCATCTTCGCGGAGGTCGAAACAGACCCCGGCCCTGTAAAGCTTGATCAGCTCCTCGGCTTCGCCGCCGTGCGGACCCAGGCAGAAGATCATCGTGCCGGAGGCGATGTATTCATAGAGCTTGGTGGTGAGCATGCCCTCGAAACCCTCATAGTAGTTGATCAGCAGCAGCAGCAGCTCGCAGTCCGCCATTTCCTCCAAAGCCTGCTGATGCGGCACAAAATCTTTGCGGAAAAAGCTTCCGGGTATATCTTCATCCAGGCGCCTCTGCTGTTCTGCGTCCACCTTGCCGCCCACGCAGATCAGCTCGAAATCTCCGTCCGGAAAGGCTTTCCCGATCATGCTGGCCGCTTCCGCCAGTTTCTGGCCCGCGGTGAGGTTGCCCACATACTTGATCCTGAACTTCTTAAACCCTGTTTTCTCGTCCGGGCCTTTGGTAACGAATTTGCCGGCGTCGTAGCCGTTGCGGATCACCACGGTGTTGGAGCTCGGAAGCTGCTCTGCCAGATGGTTGGAGATCACGATGTTCAAATCCGCCGACTGCGCCACCTTGCGTTCCAGGGCGCGGTGCCGGCGTCTGCTCCAGCCGGCTGGGGGATTCAGTTTCAGATAGTACACCGTGCTCCAGGGGTCACGCCAGTCGGCGATCCATCTGATCCGGTGCCGCTTTTTCAGCTCCAGACCGGTCAAATGCGTGGAGTGGGGCGGGCCGGTGGTGATCACGGCATCGACGGGATGCTCGCGCAAAAAAGCCATCGCGGCCTTTAGCGCGGAGGTATTCCAGTATTTACGGGCGTCCGGGATGATCAGGTTCAGCCTCGCCCAGATCAACGCCTTTTGCAAAAAACCCGCGTTCCTGCCGCTGCTGAGATCGCCGTAGGGCACGGAACTCCGCTGCCCGAAGATCGCTTTCCAGAGCTTGGCTGGGCTGGGCGCGCCGCTGCGCAACACTTTCACCTGGGGCGGGATCTCCTGTTCCAGGCTGGGGTCCAGCACCGGATAGTCTCCGTTCGCGGTGGTCAGCACGGTTACCTCAAATCCGCTTTCCACCAGCACGGGCAGCCATTTGTGCCATCTCTGCACGGCCGCGCCGCCGCAGGGCGGAAAGTAGTAGCTGATCAGCAATATCCGCATCAGGCTTCCAGGATCAGGGCGGCCAGTTTCGGCCAGGAAAACTTCTCTATGTAGGAAGGAATGCTTGCGCTCATGCGCGCGCGCAAATCCTCTTCTTCGAAAAAGCGGATCAAAGCTGCGGCCAGGGCTTCCGGGTTGTTCGGCGGCACCAGCAAACCGGTGTCTCCCTCGCTGATGTATTCGCTCAAACCGCCCACATCCGAGGCGATCACCGGCATCTGAAAACTGTAGGCGGTGGCGATCACGCCGCTCTGGGTGGCGCTTTTATAGGGTAGCACGCAAACCTGCGCCTTACCGAAAACTTCCGCTATCTCGTCATCGGTTATATAGTGGAAACGCGCCTCCACCGCCTCGCTCAGCCCCAATTCGCGGATCAGGTGTTCATACTTGGCCGCCTTGCCGTAAACCTCGCCGGCCACGATCAGCTTCAGGTCCGGAACGCGTCTGCGCGCCTGTTTGAGCGCCGCCAGCAGTACATCCAAACCCTTGTAGGCCTTGATCAGTCCAAAAAACAGGGCGGTCGGCTGCTTGGGCTCTTCGGCTGTGGTCATTCCTTCGCTGGTGCCGTAACAGCCGTAGATGGGGTGAAAGCCCAGCAGGGCTTTGCGAGAGATACTTTCGGGCATTTTCCGCTTCAGATCGTTGAGACAGGCCTCGGAAAGCAGCACGATCCGCTCGCAGTGCTGAAAGAATTTTCCGGAAAGCAGATCAGCCCCGGGCCATTTTTCGTGGAAATCGATGTTGTGGGCCAGGCAGATCCTGCGCGTGTTCGGCAAACGCTTGCAGATCCAGGCAAAGGAGGGCGCGAACCAGGGCAGGAAATATGATGTGATCAGCAGATCGGGTTGAAATTCCCGGATGCGCTCCACCGCCTTGGTCCAGGTTTGGGGCAGATAGGGTGTGAACACTCTTTCCACCGGGATTTCCGGCAGATCGGCAAAACTGGTGGTCTGCTCCCCGCCCGGAAACAACAGCTTGGGATACTGCCGGTCAAAAGTGTACATCCGCACGTCATACCCCTCCTGCAGAAACTCCCCCGCCAGCATCAGCGCGAACTGCGAGATCCCGCCCCGGAAAGGCGGCGCCGGCCCCAGCAGCGCGATCCTCTTCATCTAATTCCTGCTCTGCATGAAAAAGCGTTTCACCACGTCCGGATCGTTGTACTTGCCGAAAAGTGTCATCAGTTTCAGCCGCACTTTCACGCCTTTGAGGTCTCCGGCCAGGATGCAGCCAAGGTCGGCCAGGTGTTTGCCCCCGCCTTCATAGCCGTATTCCGAAAGCACTCTGCCAGTGTAAGTGCGCGAACTGATCACCACCAGGATGTTATTGTCCAGCGCGGCCTGGATGTCCGGGATCAGGCTCTGGGGCAGGTTTCCGCGTCCGAAAGCCTCGATCACGATGGCCTTGGCGCCGCCCTCGATCGAGCTGTGGATGTGTTTTCCATCCATTCCGGCCACCGCCTTGATCAGGTCCACCGCGGTGTCCAGCTTGTCCGTCCACACGTTTTCCCGAAACAGCGCGCTGCGGTGGTAAACGATCGCGTCCGGATCCACGCTGCCCAGCGGGCCGTAACCCACACTGCGAAAGGCGTCCACCTTTCCAGTATCGGATTTCACCACGTCCCGGGCGGTGTGGATCTCGTCGTTCATCACCACCAACACCCCCTTGTCGGCAGAATCGTGATGGGATGCCACTCTCACGGCCCCGATGATGTTGCGCGGACCGTCCAGGCCGATGTCGCTGCCGCTGCGCATGGCGGCGGTGAACACCACCGGTTTGCGCGTGGTGAGCACCAGATCGCAAAGAAAGGCTGTTTCCTCCAGCGTGTCCGTGCCGTGCGTGATCACCACTCCGTCGTAGTCTATGATCTTCAGGTCGATCAGCTTGGCCAGTTCCAGCATCATCTGCGGGGTGATGTAGGGGCTGGGTAAATTCAGGTGTTCACTCACGGCCACTTTGGCCACGCTGTCCAGCTGCGGAAACTCGCGCAGCAAGTCCGCCAATTCAGAGCTGGGAACCACTCCCAGCGAGCCCTTGGAGGTCATCGAGATCGTGCCTCCGGTGAGGATGATCAGGATGTTCTTTTTATTCATGTCTTGTTGCATCATTGTTCCCGATAGGTGATGGGATCTCTGTGTCCGGCTTCCGCGAAAGCTTTCAGGCGCAGGCGGCAGCTGGCGCAAACTCCGCAGGCCGCGATGTTGTCCGCGTAACAGCTCCAACTCAGTTCGAACGGCGCTTTCAGCTCCAGCCCCAGCTTCACGATCTGCGCTTTGCTGTGGTGCAGCACCGGCGTGACGATCCGGATCGGCCAGGCATTTTTCCCTCCGCTGGCGACCACTTTTTCAAAAGCTTCGAAAAACACTTCCCGGCAATCTGGATAGCCGCTGCTGTCTTCCTCCACGGCTCCGATGTAGATGGCGTCCGCGCCGATCACTTCGGCCCAGGCCACGGCCGCGCAGAGCAGATTGGCGTTGCGGAAAGGAACATAAGTTGTGGGGATCTCCGTGCCCGGACCCTGGGTGGGTATCTCTTGGTTCGGATCGGTCAAAGCCGAGCCGCCGATGCGGGCCAGCCAGTCCCAGTTCAGCACCTCGCTGCGGCGGGGCCGGTAGTGCGCGCTGATCGCCTTAAAGCACTGCAGTTCCCGCGCCTGGGTCCGCTGGCCGTAACTCGCGTGCAGGAAACTCAGTTCCCTGCAGTCCCGCGCGGCCACTGCGGCGCTTACCAGACTGTCCATGCCCCCGCTCACCAAAACTATCGCTCTGTTCATCCTTTGCTTCCCACTGCTCGCTTTTTCTTTTCACCTTCGCGCGCGGGGCGCTTTGTGTCAAGTCCGGATTTTCCCAAGCCACCAGCCCAGGTCACCCCAAAGCAAGATCAGATATGCGTTATGGCCTAAATTTTGCGCGGTACGCCCTGCTTGGCTCCCAATATCAATACGGTATCAATACGGAATCAATACGGATTAAATCCGTATTGATTCCGTATTGATACCGTATTGATATTGGTAGCGTCTCAAAGGTTGGTGTAAAATAGGTAACGCCAGATGAAGAAAAAGGTTGAGCCAGATCCCGCTCTTTGTTTTGATGGTTTTGACAAAACTAACAGACAAGGAGACGATCATGACTCAACC
>Ga0265295_1000765_pt1 | contig 61523 bp, 24 predicted proteins | sample Munlansysbiofilm_FD_192503 | JGI IMG/M metagenome (GOLD analysis project Ga0265295, IMG submission 192503) | Leachate microbial communities from a municipal landfill in Southern Ontario, Canada - Methane capture system biofilm | ecosystem: Engineered > Solid waste > Landfill > Unclassified ... | reverse complement strand
ATGTGGCTTTTGGTAATCACCCCCAGATCTGTAAGATGCTTTTTTAGAGCCATTGTACTGATCTTGAGTTCCTTGGCTAATTCATGTACGCGTATATGCAAGGTTCCTCCACTCACGCCTGCCAATAATCCATGATCTTGGCAGCAAAATTTTTGTCGCTGATTCCAAATACTCCGCTCTGATGAAGTCCCAGAGCTATGCTTAGCTCTTGCTGACTCCCAAAACTGATTACCGGCAGCTTGGCTCCGCTTGCTGTTATCTCAAAATTCACCCTTTTGGTGGTGCGTTCGGAGCTATCTGCAGCGATCACAATTAGATGTATATGTTTACGATGCATTCCTCTCAGGCAGGCATCTACTCCGGCCGTCAGCTGTCCAGCTTTGCGGGCAAATTGCATCAGATTTAGTATCTTGGAGTCCCGCTCTTGATTCATAAGCGTCTCCCCTTTTGTCGTTTCTTCCGCCATTTGGGCAGTTGATTCAGGCAAACCTGCTGAGGACAAACATAGTATTTCCGGGCTTGCAAGAGCCGAGCTGGATCGTAAACAATGCCGCTGGGTAGCAGGATGAAGCTGAGCAGCTCGGTCTGAGCGCTTTTCCCCCTGCACACCACACAGGTGCGAATTGCTTTGTGTCCCGCCTTGCTATTTTGGTTTGGCATTAGAAATACTTTGCAGATTCCTTCAGCTTTTCGGCTGTTTTTTGTCCCAGGCCTTCGAGGGTGGAAAGTTCGCTTGCAGAAGCCTGGAAGATATCCTGAACACTGGTGTATCCAGCGCTTCTCAGCACTTCCGCGATCTTTGCAGAGACTCCGTCCAGCTCGCTCACGTGGCTCACTGTACGCCGTTCTTTGGCCAATTTCTCTTCAAATTCTTCCGAGGTAAAGATGTCTATCTTCATACCGGTAAGTTTGGCAGCCAACTTCACGTTTTTACCTTGCTTGCCGATGGCTATCACTTTTTCGGCTTCATCCACGATCACCCGGGCTGCGCGGTTTCGCTCCACGATCACCCGTTTGACATTGGGGATGCCCAGGGCGTTTTCGATCATCTTTTCGATGTCTTCGCTGTGCACCACGATGTCGATCTGTTCCCCGTGCAATTCCTTGCGGATGCTATCTATGCGGGTGCCTTTGGGCCCCACGCATTCGGTGACGGGGTCCAGCTTTGGATTTATCGCTTCAAGCTCCACTTTGGTGCGGATTCCGGGCTCACGCACGATCTTGCGGATCTTGAGTGCGCCGGAAAAGATCGCTGGGATCTCAGCTTCAAACAGCTTTTTCACAAATTCCGGATTGGTGCGGGAAAGAATCACCGTCACCCCGCGATTTCCGCTGCGGATATTGGTGACGTAGGCTTTGATGTTATCGCTCACGCGGTAATATTCATTTTCTATCTGTTCATCCAGAGGGAGCAGCGCATCGGTATAGCCCAAATCTATACGGTAGCCACCGTTATCATCGATGGATTTGATCTTGCCGGAGACTATAGTATATTTCTGTTTGTCAAAGTCATTTTGAATCTTCGCGTCTTCCAGGCTGCGGATGCGGTCTGCGATGATCTTTTGCGCGGTTTTTACCAGCTTGGGCTCAAATTCCTGCAAAGTCATCTCTTTTTGGATGTAATCTCCCATATTTGCCTCGGCATCGTAAATACTGCGGGCTTCGATGAGGGAGATCTCCCCCAAGCCGGTTTCCAGCTCTACCACCAGGGTCTTGTAGCGAACCTTGATGGCTTCTTTTTCTTGATCGACATACACTTCCAGCTCGTTTTCCGGCTCCAGTCTTTTGGCCAAAGTGCTGGTAATCGAATCCACGATGATCTCCTGGATCTCAGCTCCGTCCAATTGTTTGAGTGCGGCGAGCTTCATCACCGCTTCAAGAATATTAACGCTCATCGTCATCCCCTCGGGGTAACCCCAAATATACTGTTTTGGCCCGGGAGATCGATTTGAGAGGAATCTGAATCCTTTCTCCCCGATCCTCCAGGGTCACTGTATCCTGATTGACTTCCAGCAAGGTGCCCATCACGGACTGTTTGTCGTCCTCTTCATGGTATTGAACCGCTACCTTTTCGTTGATGGCGCTCACCCAATGGCTCTTCAGCTTCAGGGGACGCTCCAGTCCGGGTGATGATACTTCCAGAAAATAACGATCCGGAATAAAATCAAAAGCTTCCAGTTCCTCACTCAGGACACGGCTAAAATGGGCACATTCATCCAGGGTCACCCCACCTATTTTGGTGAGATACACAATGATGATCCGGCCCTTACCGGACATTTTTTCATCGATGTCATAGACCGCGAGATGCAATTCTGCGCAGATCTTTTTGGCAATGTCTTCAATCTGAGTTCGGTAATACTGCAATTTAAACCTCTTTTTATTCTTGTGGCCGCCGCCGTTTATTCGCACCGCATTCGCATCAAAAAAAATAGCTAACCAAGGTAGCTATCCAAACCGCAAACACGGGAACCATAATTACTTAACTGCCAATTTTGGCAGATTCTATCTATTAGGCCACATTATATTTCGTCAATTTCGTGTCAAGGAAAAAGATTTTTGCCAAGCCTTTTTCTGTTTGAGACTGTTCAATTCCTCTCCCCAAGTCACGCCACTTTCTTTACAGATAGAGGGGCTTAGCTGTTTTACCTGAAAGCTGTGAGTCCTGGAGTTCAAAGTGCCTAAGATAACTATCAATTTACCATAAGCTTAGCGGCATATTGGACTTCAAGCGGCAAGAGAGCCTTTTTCATCCCCCGGTGGATAAACCAGCATTCTGAGGTTCTCCTTACTCATTTGAGACACTTGATCACATGTCTATCTAGCCTTAATCAAGCGTTAACTATTAACGCTTGATTAAGGGTAGATAAAGATGTGATCGACGCCCTGGAAAGAGGGAGAAGGGATCAAATACATATAGGATTTGCTGTTTGATTCCTTCCGTATGGAGTTCAAAGAGCCTTTCCTGGTTTCGAATTATCCAATTATTTTGGGGCTCTTTGGACTTCATATGGAACTGCAGTACTGTTTGATTCCAAGCCACTGCTCCTGCTGTTTGATTCCTTCCGTATGGAGTTCAAAGAGCCTTTCCTGGTTTCGAATTATCCAATTATTTTGGGGCTCTTTGGACTTCATATGGAACTGCAGTACTGTTTGATTCCAAGCCAATGCTCCTGCTGTTTGATTCCTTCCGTATGGAGTTCAAAGAGCCTTTCCTGGTTTCGAATTATCCAATTATTTTGGGGCTCTTTGGACTTCATATGGAACTGCAGTACTGTTTGATTCCAAGCCACTGCCCTTGCTGTTTGAAGTCCAAGCCACTGCCCTTGCTGTTTGAAGTCCAAGCCGGCAGTATAATTAACTGTAAATGCATAGTTTATCAAGCCGGCTTGAACTCCAAAATGCTGTTAGTATGGAGTTCAAAGTTTCTTTTTCGATCTTGAGAATACTGTGCTGCTCTATCACAGCTCTTGCTTGTGTATGGCTCAGAACTTCGTATTGGGTGGCTCTAAATCGGTGGAGGGGTGGCTCAACTTGTCTGTTTTTGGGGTTTGGGGAATTGTACAAACTGCTCTGCAGGATTGAGTGCGCGTAGTTACAGGATTGGATGCGTCCAGCGTCCAGTGAGACCAGTGCTTTTGAAAAAAGAGCTCGTTACTCGCACGGCAGGCGGGACGCCTGCAATCCTGTAGCCCGTGTCTTTTCCTCGGTGTTCTCGGTGGTAAAAAGAATCCGTGTGAATATCATCCTATTTACTGCAGGGACTTGCGTTCTGCGTTTGATCTAAACTTTCTCTACTTTCCAAACAAGGTGTAGGCGGAACGGAGTCTGACACTACGTAGGGGCGGAACAGGAGTCCGCCCCTACAACAATTTACTTTATTTGAGCATCAGGATTTTACGGGTGATCTGTTTATCACCGGCTTTGAGGCGGTAGAAATAGAAGCCGGAGGAGGTTGCTCGGCCCTGGTTATCTTTTCCGTTCCAGACGACGTTATGAGTTCCCCGGTTTTGCAAGCCGCTATGCAGGTTGCGCACCAATTGTCCTTTGATATTGTAGATGTCCAGGTTCACCAGGGTATCTTTACCCAGGTTATAGGCGATGGTAGTGCTGGGGTTGAAGGGATTGGGATAGTTATAAGTGCTGAGGAGCTCAGCATCTTCATCTGGCCCGGGAGCACTGGTGGTAGCTTCCAGGATCAAAGGGACGAGCCAGGGGGTCTGTCCGATGAGAGGATTTGTAGCGTCTATCTTCAGCTTTAGGATCATCTGATCTTCTCGCAGGTTCACGATCTGGCCGCCGGCGGGGTCTATGAGTTGCAAGCTGCAAGCTTCCGGCAACTTGCTGTCTTCGGCAAAACCAAGGGATATAATGCCTTCAAAGATGCCATCCTCGAGCATATTCTCCAGGTTCAGCATCAGATTCCAGCTCTGGGGACTGGTCTTATTATCTTTGATATCGCGCAGGTAATTTCCGGCTCGCTCGCTCCAGTGATTATTATCCACATAGAGATCGAGCTTCGCTTCCGGGGCAAAGGGCATCCCGGGTAAACAGGAAACATCCATGGGATCATAGGCATCGGAAGCACCTGCAGCCACACCGAGGGTGAGTTTGCCTGCGTAGTGTTCGCTTTGGGCTTCAAGCAAGACTTCCCAGCTCAATTTTGAGGCTTTTGTTGCAATGGAAGGAGAGGATTGGACTACCCGGTTTGCGTCCCTATCGAATCGGACAAGAGCAGGATAGCTCATCATCACCTGAGAGACAGGCGCGGATTTTTGCACAAAGAAGGCTTTCCAGGGGGGAATTGAGCCGGTGCCAGCACTGATATTTACCAAATCATAGCCACAGGTATCGGGATTGTAAACTGTGGCATAGGCGTTTGTGCCCAAACCCACAATGCTACCATCGGCAGGGCTGATGGGGCGATCGTATGGATTGGCCAGCATAAAGTGATCCTGCACTCCGCTGATTAGATCCATCAAATAGTCTCCAGTATCCAAGATGCCAAAGACCGGAACATTCACAAGCTCAAGCTGAGGATTGCTGATCCAATAACCCACGGCTGGTCTCACCACACTGGGCACATTGAGATTTTGAGCGCTAAAGCTCAGATGTCCCACGGCCAATTCTTCGGGGTGGTTGAATTGCAAGATCGAAGTGTAATTTGGATGCACATAGAAGGGGGCAAGCTGTGTTCCAAAGAGGTTTATGGGGGTGCTTTGTCCTTCTGCCAGGATAATCGGCATACCCATCATGCTCCAGCCTGGTTCAAAGGGGAAATCATAGGGTTCCATCAAGAATTCCAAGGCCTCAAAATCGTAAGGATAAGTCCCTACCTGGGCATTGGGATCGTTTGTGCGCAAAGGTGAGCGAGGCATGAGGAAGAAGTTCCCTTCTTTAGGATCGGCAAAGAGAGGATCGGCATCGCTATTGTTTGCACCGGGATAATCACCCGCAGCATAGGAGATATTGCTCATGCTCACGGTAGCCGCTCCACCATCTATTTCGATGGGATTGGCCAATGGGATACCCGAGCCAGACCAGATCACGCTGCGCACCATTTCCGCAGAGGATGCTAACAGCTTCAGGCCTTTTTCATAGCCCCAGATGGTGCTTTGAGAGATGTTTGCAGCTCCGCCTTGAACCACGATCGCCTGACCGGCGAGATTGATCTGCGTGGAATCCGGACGCGTTTGCATAGCTTCTGGGAAAATCACGAGTTTGTCACAAGAGCTATTCGTTACGCCTTGTAGCAGCACCCCTTGAGAGCCTTCTCTGCTGGCGCTGCCGGTATTGCGGATGCGGATATTGGTGAGTACCACATTAGAGCCGGAAGCGTGCTGCTGATTGTCGATCACAAAACCTTGTGAACAGCCTGAAATATCGCCTTCTCCGGCCGTCACCTGGTTTACTCCTTTAAGGTAGATTCCCTGGGTTTCGGCCCGGCTGGCACTGCCGGTATTGCGGATGCGGATATTGGTAAGCACTACATTAGTGGCAGCTCCCTGCTGATCATTGTCGATCACAAAACCTTGTGAAAATCCGCCAATGCTATCTTGCTGGGCCGTCACCTGGTTTACGCCCTTGAGGTAGATACCCTGGGATTCCGCCCGGCTGGCACTGCCAGTATTACGGATGCGGATATTGGTAAGCACTACATTGGCGGCAGCTCCCTGCTGATCATTGTCGATCACAAAACCTTGTGAAAATCCAGCAGTACTATCTGGCCCGGCTTCACTATGGATGTCATTATCTGAGGCGTTTACCTCGCCTACACCCTTGAGGTAGATGCCCCGGGTTTCGGCCCGGCTGGCACTGCCGGTATTGCGGATGCGGATGTTGGTGAGCACCACATTGGTGGCAGCTCCCTGCTGCTCATTATCGATCACAAAACCTTGTGAAAAACCGGCAATACTATCTTGCTGAGCCGTGACCTGACCTACACCCTTGAGGTAGATACCCCGGGTTTCGGCCCGGCTGGCACTGCCGGTATTGCGGATGCGGATATTGGTGAGCACCACATTGGAAGAAGCACCGGCATAGGCCTGATTATCCACTACAAAGCCATCTGAAAAGCCTGAAGTGCTATCTTGCTCTACAGAGCTATAGATGGCATTATCCGAGGCATCGATCCGGCTGATGTTTTTGAGCAACACGCCTTTGGCCAGGCTGCGGGAAGCACTGCCGGTATTGCGGATGCGGATATTGGTGAGCGTGGGAGTGGCACGCTGAAACTGCGTGCTCTGCGCATCCCAATTGATACCAGTATCAAAATCCTCAAATTCGGCGTCATTTACCTGCAAAGCCACCGCTCCCAGGACCATAAGGCCGATGCTGGGCTGGCGGGAAGCACTGCCGGTATTGCGGATGCGGATATTGGTGAGCGTGGGAGAGCTGGTGAGGCGATTGCCATTGTTAAAGGCTATGCCCACCGGGTATCCTTGCAAGATCAGGCCATTCAGGCCCACATTGCAGACGCCTTGCATCTGAAGGCCGGTTTCGGTAGCAAGCGTGTCTGCAGCAGAGATCAGCAGATCGTTGATCGGGAAATTGCCTCCCACCAGCTTGAGCCCGTTGATGCCATTGATGATATTACAATTGTCGAACAGTATGGGCAAGAGCTGGGATTGGATGAGCATTCCCTTCCAACCCTGGATAGCATTGCCCTGCAGGGTCACTCCATCCGCCATGATGCGTCCATAGACCTCAAGGCCGGTATTGGGGGCAAAATTGATCACCACACCTTCATCAATGGTGAGCACACTGGCGGTCGAGATGATCAGATCCGCATTGAAATAATACGGTGAATCAGTGAGACTGAGATGCACGCTCGCGTCAAATTCAGCGGCAATGCTCATGGTATGAGTAGATGTGGCAGCTCCCTTGACTGCGGTGAGGGTCACATTATAGAGCCCCGGAGTGAAGTATTCGTGCAAGGGGTCTTCCAGAGTGCTGCTCTGGCCATCACCAAAATCCCAGTGATAACTATCTGGATAGCCCTGGGACAGATTGGTGAATTGCACCTGGGTAGAGATGGGAGTATTGACAATTTCATAGCTAAAATCCGCCCCAAAGAAAGCCAGCAGATCGGTATTGCCGATGCAGATACCGGCGGGATAGGGGATATTAAGTAGCTGAATTTCATGGGTATATAGGTCTATGCTGGCCAGAGGAGCACTTTCTTCGTAGGTTAGATCAGAGATATAGGCTTTGCTCTTGTCGTATGAAATAGCTATCACATCCACACCATAATACCCACCAGTGTTAACATAGGGCAAAGAGTAACTATACAGCAATTCCAGAGAACCATCTACAAGCACTTCGTATTCATAAAGAAAACCACTCAACCCGTCAATGAGCACCCGGCTGCCGTCTTTGGAATAAATGGCAGATTGTGAGCTGTGCGGCAAGCTCTGGATCACATCAATCGTATTATCGCTTTGTAAACGGAGTACTTTAGTCTCAGAGCCCCCAGAACAGGCGATAGCGTAATCACCGCTGGGATGAATGGCAGTATTAAAGGGACTGCTGATCGGCACTGATACATCGGTATAGCTCAGTTGTCCGGTCTCAAAATCCAATTGGTATTGATAGATCTGGCCACTAACATAGTCATTCACTAAAACTTTACCATCCGGCCCGATTTCCACGCCTTGGGCTCGATGAGGGGAGATATCGATATTCTGGACCAGGGTGCGACTATGTAAATCCAACACTCCCAGATAGGTAGCAGTGCCGCCATCGGCCACAATGGCATAGCGATCATCAGAGCTAAGCGTGATGTCTTCTGCTGCAAAGCTAAGCGGATAAGAGCTGAGCACTGAAGGCTCCAGAATGTTGCTCAAATCCAGGTGATAGATAGTGTAATTATTAAAGTTTGAGACCAGGGCAAATTGGCCATCGGAAGAGACAACTACATCCAAAAGATTCGAAGTACCAAGCTGGCCCTCCAGAAAGGGGCCATGAACAGTGTCGCTGGCTACATCCACAATGCTGATGCTGGCAGGACTGTGATTTGCCACGACCAGGAAATCCCCACCATGCTCTGCTATCGACACTGTAAAGCTGGTGCTGGCAAGCTGTGGGGGCTCATTATCGTCCGTAGCATTCAGGGTGATCAGATGCTCCCCCAGATTGTCCTGCAGACCGGTAATCTGCAGATTGATAGCGCAGGGATTTCCGGGGATTACTTCATAGGAAAAGCCGCTGGTAAAATCATGTGCTACCGTGACATTCACTGAAGCAGCAGTGGCTGAATTGGCAGTAATATCAAGCTGATGATACTCGCCAACCTCCAAGTCAATCACTCCAGAGGGCACACCGGTAAAATATGGTGGGATCAAGAGAGTTTGGGCTGCGAAGGTAAAGAGCTGATTGTCCAGCCAGCTCACTCCGGAATAAGCACCATGCGGGCCATGGTAATCTATGCCTTCGTGGTCAAACCGGCCGATCTGGGCATAGCTGGCCCCATCGCCCTGATTGATCCCCACGGTGGCTGGAGTGCCGCCAAAACCGCCGCTTCCACCAGAAGCATCACCGGTAGTCCACTGCATATCAGCATAGCTGAAGGCCACGTTATTGCCCAGGCCGATGATGGGGCAGGTGCCATCACTGAAGATGATCTCAAAGGTATTTAGTTTGTCGGTATGACTGCCATAATAACCTACCGCGTTCCAGATCACCGTGACGCGGTGCTCTTCCAGCTTGTAATAGACATCACCACCCGCGGCTGAGCTGGTATGCACATCTGCCCAAAAAGCGGCCAGCATGGGATATCCATTCAAAGGAAATCCAGAAGAGCTATAGGTGCCGTAGCGATTGCCAAAGGACACATTACCGTTGTTATTGATGTAAAACTGGCTTTGCATGCTGCCATAGAAATCAAAAACAAAAGGCAAGCCGATCACAGATGAGGAGCTATCGTCATTTCCAGCCATAGCCAGGATAAATTCATCATCCAGCGGAATCAACAGACCATTCCGGCTCTCTTTAGCATATTCCAGATTTTGCCACTGGCTTTGGCTCTGGCGCGAGATTCCCTCGGGCTCTGCTGCCGGGCTCCCGATCAAGCTCTGTTTAAAATCGTTGTACTCTGGGGAATCTACAGGGTATGGGATTGCCTGAGCACACAACAAGGCTGCTGTAACGATGAGCAGCAGTACAAGAATTCTTCTCTTTGTCATTTTATTCTCCTATTTTTCCAGGCAAGATTGCCCTCTTTATAATTTTATCTGTCGCACCCCGGCCTCTGGGCACGGCGAAAACGCGGTAAAACTTCTGGTGGGCCAAGGGATCGATAAAGCTGTTTTCGGTGATGCTGACAGGCCCCTGCCACCCTGCTGGAAAAGCAGCATCAGCCTCCTCTGAATAATACACCAGATAGCTGTCTGCAGTCCGCACGGGCTCCCAGGAAAGCACAGCCGAGGATGTTTCGCTATTGATCATTAGTTCTACGTGCACTGGCTGAAACCTGCCAATGTAAGAGATCTGTGAATGGCGGGATTCACCCAAAGAGTAAACCGCAGTTACATAAAAGCCCGGGTTTTCAAAATAAGCATAGCTATTATAATAAGTGGTGGAAGACGAATCCAAGAGTAAATACGAGTCCAGGTCTTGAGGGCTTTCTGAGTAATAGAGCTTGTAGCTCAAAGGCGGCCCTGTGATGGGCTCATCCCAAAAAAACTCAAGAGACTGGCTCTCATAAGTTACCACCAGGTTCGATGGCGGATACAGCGTGGAAAGAAATACGGCTTCCGAAGTGGCAGAGCCGGTGGCTCGCACTCCCATTGCCAGCCCTATTGATGCAATGAGGATCAGCAGAATACATAGCTTCTTCATTATATAACTCCTTTTATATTCAAAACTTTGTTCATATTTGGGGTGGCAAGATTCTCTTGCCACAGAGGCCGCAGGCCTCTTCGAGGATTCGACACGTCCCCGTGTCGATAGCGAGCACAGCTCGCTTCATAAAGCAAGCAGCTACGCTGCTTCTGCAGGCGAGGACGCCTGCAATCCTGAGGTGGCAAAGACCAAGATTGGCTACTCTGCCAAAAAATTCCGGCGCGCAGGGGGATAGATCCCCCTGCACCCCCGCCTTGTCGTAAGCTCTTTGCCTGTATCCAAACTGAACATTTCAAAAGGCAAAAAGGACAAAAAACAAAAGTCAAGGGGAAACCCTACAAACGCGGAAGCCTATAAAGCTGTTGCTAACGGTCGCATTGTCGCCGCCCCGATAGGAAACGGCGCAGCTGACGGCAAAGTTGAACCAGCTACCGCCGCGCCTCACACGGCCAGACCCGCTATTTGACCCCGTTGGATTATTCTGTGGACCACTTGGATAGTTGCCATAAATATCCCAACACCATTCCCAGACGTTACCACTCATGTCGTATAGACCAAGCTCGTTGGGAAGCTTGCCGCCTACGGGTTTTGTGCCGGAGGGATTATTATTACCATCATACCAAGCCACATCACCAATAGTATTGCTACCGCTGTAGGTGTAATTATGCGTCTGATTTCCACCCCGGGCAGCAAAATGCCATTCAGCTTCAGTGGGTAGGCGATAGCCATTGGCTGTCCAGTTACAGTTTACATTAGTGTGGTTATTGTAGTCTGAGTTCCAGCCATTAGGCCAGCTATCAGGATTAGTGCCATTGCTGCTGTAGCTGTAGCAAGGCGTAAGGCCTTCCTGCATACTACGCCGATTACTGTATTCGATGGCATTGAACCAGGAGACATAATAAACAGGATAGTTGCTGCCAACCCCGTAGCCAGAGGCAGGATTAGTCCCCATCACCGCTTGATAGCCGGCCTGGGTGAGTTCATACTTATCCATATAGAAGCTGCTCACAGTAACATCGGAAGTGCCGTTATTGAAAGTGCCACCTTCAACTAAGACGAAGTTCTCCGGCAAGGGTGGCGTGCTGCCATCATCAGCGCTGATTCTGAAGCGGAAATTGCTACCATAAAGCAGGTTGGGGTGTTCCGCGGCGGCATCCCAGACGATGTGTTTATCAGTTCCGGAGAGGATTCCGGCTCCGATCTCGCTATCCGGCAAGAGCTGAAGGCAGGATAGATCCCAGCTAAGGCCATCATCAGCGGAGACCTCCATGCTGATGGTCAAGGCATCACCATCCGCGTCATAGACATCGTAATAGATATCGATCAGCATGCTGTCCTCGTCTCTTTGCGCGGCGTGGACATTGGAAACCACAGGAGCGGTGTTGGGAGGAGTAGCCGGCTCAATATCCACAGTGATGGGGACTGTTACTGTGGGATTATTCACCGCGTTGGAGCTGATAATCAGTTCAAATAACCACTGTTGCCATTCGTAGGAAAGATCTGAATAACAGCTAAGATCTATGATTTGTGAATCCCCGGGATTTATTGTGCCGCTACCGGGATTGAAATAAATGGCATCTTCCCTGGATGGGCCACTGCCACTGAGGCTTAGACTCTTTGTATGGCTCCTGATAACGTTCATAGCTGCAGTCCAGACCAGGGGAGCAGTTCCGCTATTTTCCAGGGTAAGATCAGTATTATACGTGTCTCCTGCAATCATACTAATTAAGACAGAGGCGGGAGATACGGAAATCAGGGCAACGGAAGCAGCTTTCTCCAATTCATTGGAGAATGTTGCAGAGGAGAGCCCTCCTCCTGCATACATGGCTTTCACAGCCCATTTGTAGCTGCCATCGGCAAGATAGTTCCACTGTGGATCGGTGGCAGTAGTATCGTTTACTGCTGCATTTACTGAAGTCCAGCTGGCCTCATCGCTTTCCTGACCGGGTTGTAAACGCCAGACGTGGTAGGATTCCGGGGTACCCGCCAGAGGATCCTGCCAGGTAAGGACAAGATCCGGAAGTATTTCGGCTGCAGTAAGATTTTGGGGAGGATAGAACTCCGGGGCGGGAGCTTGCCAGAGCAGATAAGGATAGCCATTGTTGATTTCGTAGTCAATATCGGCAGCCCAGACATCAGCAAAATCCCAAGCATTGTAGGTATTCATGGCATAAGGATAAGTCATTTCTGTTGTGGTTCGTCCACTGCCCAGCACACTGGTAGCAAGTCCCGAGCTTATGGTATCCCAATAGCAGTAAAGCACAAAAGAAGAGCGCGTTTCGTAGCCGATGAGGCCGCCGGTATTGCTCGTGCCCGTTACGGTGCCGGTGCTGAAGCAATCACTGATTTCAGCACCATCGATTTCGCCGACCAGGCCTGCCACGTAGGAATTGCCACTTACAGAAGCAAGGCTGTAGCAGGACTGGATGCTGGCATTGACGCAAGAGCCGGTAATGCCGCCGGCATAATCTCCGGTGGCTGCTACTATGCCGGAGCTGAAGCAGGCGGTGAGCTCGGATAGATCCATAATGTAGCCCACCAGGCCGCCCAAGACTCCGTTTCCAGTAGTCTGGCCTTGTGAAGAGCAATTCAGCATTTGGGTATTGTCTATCCGGCCTACCAGGCCGCCCACTGAAAAGCCTAAGCCTGAGACCTCGACATTGCTGTGGCAATGGGTAATAGTAGAATTATTCATCCTGCCCACCAGACCACCTACGCTGCCACCTTCACCGGATACTGAGCCGCTACTGGTTCCACAGTTATTGATGCTGCTGTCATTGGCCAGGCCTACGAGGCTGCCAGTCCAGTTATTGCCATGAACATCCGCTTCGGTGAGATAGAGATTGCGGATTTCGGCATTCTGGATAACGCCAAACAGGCCTTGATAATCATAATAAGGATTATCGGTTTTAAGCCTCGTGATAGTGTGGTTATCACCATCATACACACCGGTAAAGGCGGTATTGCTATCGCCGATGGGCATCCAGCTAAGATCGTCCGTCCAGGCATCGATATCAGAGGTTTGCAGGAAGTGGGCATCCAGATAAAAGCTCACGTTTGACAGATGATCTATATTGCTTACCAGATAGGGGTCTGCTTCGGTGCCGGTGCCTCCGGCAAAATCTGGAGGCTCTTCTGAGATGGTGAAGCTGAAGGGAGTAGTTAGTTCGCTTACTCCTCCTCCGCTATAAAAGGCTTTCACAGACCAATACCAGGTTTCACTATATTGATATATAATCTGGCCTAAATCAGCCTGGCTGGGATCGAAGAACGTATCCGTGATGCCATCCCAGATATAAGGACTTGTTTCAAGGCCATCTATGGTTTGAGCCATATAGATGGCATAAGTTTCAGGAATCTCACCCGACAAGTCTGGAGCCCAAGTGAGATCGAAGCCATCTATAGACAGGCCGGTAGCATCATCTTCTGGTGAAATGAGCGTAATAGGATTGGGTTCATCATCCGTGATTTGCAGCAGCAAATTGGGATAACCCAGCACCAGAGTTCCGGGAGGCGGAGCACTTGGATCTGGATTAGTGACATCGGAGTAATACCTGATGCTGCGGTTCGTGGCTGTATCGGTGCCATAGAAGAACATAGAGGATCCATCGTAACTGGCCTCGTTCTCATCAACGGCGATTACCAGGTTGTCTATATTGTTATACTCAAAGGGGGTGCTCAGGGGAATCTCGATCCAACCAGCGGTGGCAGGCAGAGCTACGTCACCCTGGAAGACCTGGTACAGTTCAGCCCGCGGGATCCAACTGCTGGTGCTGGCAAATTCAGCATTTGCAGTATGGCCCATATAGACCGTCCAATCGTTACTGGAAATCGCTTCGGCAGCACCATTCCAATAATACCATACTGTCTCAATGCGCTGATCTGCTATATCTATTTCGCTCTGCAAGAAGATGCTCTGGCTGTAGCTGTAAACATAGTAAGGATTGATGGGTATCCTGAGGTTTGAGTTGCCCTCTCCGATGGTAAGGATGCTTCCAGGCTGACCGGTCGTGAAGCTCCACAGACCGCTCCAGATGGTATCGGGATATGCAATTGCTTTTACACGCCAGAAGTACTGGGTGGAGGGCTCCAGAATGGTTTCAAAGCCGCAATATGCTGGCTCCAGCATAAAGCCATTTCCCATGTAGCTAAGGCTCTGGGGGCTTTCTCCTATATATAGTTCAAACTGGGCTTGTTGTAAATCGTAATCACCCTGACAGAATAAGCCAGAGTATATCTCAACTCCTGTGGCGTTGCGAGCGGGCTCTGGATAGCAGGGGGCCAGGGCATTGAAGCTACTGGTGGTAAATGGCAAAGCCCAGCTCTGGCTGAGCAGCATGGATTCTTTGGAGAGGGGGTTGTTACTCAATTCCAGATATTCAAGATTGCTCAAGGAGCTCAAGGGGGCCAGATCGCTGATCTGATTATCTATCACATACAGACTTTGCAGAGTGGTAAGGGAGCTCAAGGAGCTGAGATCGCTGATCTGGTTGTCAGAGAGAACCAGATCTTGCAAATTAGTCAATCCGGCCAGCGGGCTGAGATCGCTGATCTGGTTGAGCCCGAGATACAGGTATTGAAGATTAGTCAATCCGGATAAGGGACTGAGATCGCTGATCTGGTTGAGCCTGAGATACAGATTTTGCAGAGCGGTCAGAGAACTGAGCGGGCTAAGATCGCTGATCTGGCTGTAAGGGAGCCACAGGTCTTGTAGATTAGTCAAACCGGATAAGGGGCTGAAATCACTGATCTGATTGAGACCGAGAGACAGCTCTTGCAGAGCGGTCAGAGAACTGAGCGGGCTAAGGTCGCTGATCTGGTTGGAATCGAGATCCAGTTGAGACAGATTACTCAGATTTGTAAGGGGACTGAGATCGCTGATTTGGTTCGATTCCAAAAGCAGCTCTTGCAGATTATTCAATCCGGACAGGGGGTTGAGATCACTGATCTGGTTGTCCCGCAAATTCAGCGTTTGCAGATTGCTCAGCGAGCTCAAGGGGCTGATATCGCTGATCAGGTTATTGTACAAGTACAGCCCTTGCAGATTGCTCAGACCAGTTAGAGGTGTGATATCGATGATCTGATTATTATACAAATACAGCCTTTGCAGATTGATGAGATGCTGCGCACCCTCTATGCTGACGATACTTCTGTCATGGGCATCCCAATAACCCGTGAGAGACTCCAGGTCAGCAATAGTAGGCTGATAATCTGTAGCTTGTCCCAGGGCTTCATTGATGGCCATCCTGAAGTTATCATCCGGGATATAGGCCAATGCTCCTGTAACTTGTATGCTCACAGGGATGATGAGCTCAGGGCTATTGACCGCATTGGATGAGAACACGATTTCATATTCGTAAAGCCCGGATAAACTGCTGCCGCTATCGATTTCGAGATAGCAGTACAGGCTGGAATCTGGTTCTACGGTACCATAATCCGGGTTCAGGGAGATAGCCAAGTTACGGTTTCGGAGGCTGGAGGATTCCGGAATATCTGCTTCCCGCAGAGCTCTGTAATCCTGTTCTTTCATACGGGAGCGATAAGTTTCGGGCATTATGCAGGCGGTCACTTGCGGTACAGATTCAGAGGCCACGCTGGAGCCACGGATTATTTGCACTGTAGCCGTCCATGCCAGATTTGCATTACCGGCATTGCTAAGCTCAAGCTCAAGCTGGGCACTTTCACCCTGCGGGATATCGTAGTCTATATACTCAGGATTAACTGCGATCTGTGGCTCATCAGGAATGATTTCTTCCCCTGTAGTGAAACTCCACAAACCGCTCCAGATGGTATCGGCAGCGGCAATGGCTTTGATCCGCCAATAGTACTCGGTGAAGGGCTCCAGCATAGCATCAAAAGCGTAGCTGGTATCCTGACCAAGATAGCCGTATCCTTGGTAAATAAGGCTTTCAGGATCAGAGCCCAGGTAAACCTGATACTCTGCCTGAGCGTAATCATAATTTGCCTGCCATGATAGACCGGCCGAAGGATCCACTTCCACAGCATCACGATTCGGCTCTGGATAGCAGGGGGCCAGGGCATTGAAACTGCTGGTGGTATATGGCAAAGCCCAGCTCTGGGTGAGCAGCATGGATTCCTGGGAGAGGGGATTGTCATCAAGATAAAGACCGGTGAGGCTTCCCAAGCCAGCCAGGGCACTGATATCGCTGATCTGATTGCCATTCAGATACAATTTTCTCAGATTGCTCACCGTGCTCAAAGCACTTAGCTCGTTGATCTGGTTGTTGCTGAATTCCAGATATAAAAGATTGCTCAAGGAGCTCAAGGGGGTCAGATCGATAATCTGATTATTATTTACATACAGCCTTTGCAGAGTGGTCAGGGAGCTCAAGGGGCCGAGATTGCTGATCTGGTTGTCGTTCATATACAGCTTTTCCAGATTGGTGAGAGTGCTCAAGGAGCCCAGTTCGCTGATCTGGTTTTCGCGCAAATCCAGCTCAGTAAGATTGATCAGAGCATTCAAGGGGCTGAGATCGCTGATCTGATTGTCCTGCAAATCCAGATCTTGTACATTGGTCAAAGAGCTCAAGGGACTGAGATTGCTGATCAGATTGTCCTGCAAATCCAGCTCTGTTACATTGACCAGAGAGCTCAAGGAGTCCAGTTCGCTGATCTGATTGTCGTGCAAATCCAAATCTTGCAGATTGGTCAAAGAGCTCAAAGGGCTGAGATCGCTGATCTGGTTGTTGCCCAAAAGCAGCCATAGCAGATTGTTCAAAGAGCTCAAGGGGTTTAGATCACTGATCTGGTTGTCCCGCAAGTACAGCCTTTGCATATTGCTCAGATACTGGGCACCTTCGAGGCTGACGATGCCTTTATTATCTGCCCAAAGTGTTCCAGTAAGAGACTCAAGGTCTAAAATGGTAGGTTGATATTCTTCGGTTTGTTCAAGTACTTCATTGATCACCATACGGAAGTTATCATCCGGCACTATTATTTCTGGAATCATGTCCCCAGTAGTGAAGCTCCACATGCCGCTCCAGATGGTATCGGCAGCGGCGATGGCTTTGATCCGCCAATAGTACTGCGTGAAGGGCTCCAGCATGGTCTCAAAGTCGTAGCTGGTGTCATCGTCCAAGTAGCCTATTCCCATGTATTCAAGGCTCTGTGGCTCACTCCCAAGATACACTTCATACTGAGCGGTTTGGGTATCATAGTTTGCCTGCCATGAAAGTCCGGTATTGGGCTCAACACCCTCAGCATTGCGCTGGGGATCGGGATAACAGGGGGCCAGAGCATTGAATTCGCTGGTAGTATATGGCAAACTCCAGCTCTGGCTCAGCAGCATAGACTCATAGGAGAGGGGGTTATTGAATAATAAAAGATTATTCAGATTGTTCAGAGAGCTCAAGGGACTAATATCGCTGATTTGGTTATTCCACAACCACAGATCCCATAGATTGATCAGGGCACTCAAGGGGCTGAGGTCGCTAATCTGGTTATCGTTCAAATGCAGATTTTGCAGATTGTCCAAAGAGCTCAAGGAGCTGAGATCGCTGATCTGGTTGTCGTCTAAAGCCAGATTTTGCAGATTGTCCAAAGAGCCCAAGGAGCTGAGATCGCTGATCTGGTTGGAGTCCAAATTCAAATATAGCAGATTGATCAGAGAGCTCAAGGAGCTGAGATCGCTGATCTGGTTGGAGTCCAAATTCAAATATAGCAGATTGATCAGAGAGCTCAAGGAGCTGAGATCGCTGATCTGGTTGTGGCCCAAATGCAGATTTTGCAGATTGTTCAGAGAGCTCAAGGAGCTGAGATCGTTGATCTGGTTTTCATACAAATACAGCGTTTGCAGATTGATCAGAGAGATCAAGGGGCTAAGATCGCTGATCTGATTATAGCCCAAACTCAGCTCTTGCAGATTTGTCAATCCGGACAAAGGGCTGAGATCGCTGATCTGGTTTTCCTCGAAATGCAGCACTTGCACATTGATCAGATGTTGTGCGCCTTCCAGACTTACGATTTCATCGTTAGTGGCATACAAAGTACCACTTAGAGATTCCAGATCAGTAATAGTAGGCTGATAATCTGAAGGTTGCTCAAGCACTTGATTGATCGCCATCCGGAAGTTATCGTCCGGAATATAGGCGGGTGGAATGGTAACGAGATACTCCACCGGCACAGTGAGCACAGGATTTACCGGATCATTTGAGGTTATTTGGAGCTCATAGTTATACGTCCCTGTAGTATCTGCCGGGCTAAAGCTTAGCAGACAAGTCATATAAGAGGCAGGCTCGATGATCCCAAAAGCAGGGTCCAGCGAGATGCTGAGCTGGCGGCTTTGCGTTCTTGGTCCACCGCGCAGAGCGATGATCTCACTATCCCACTCCAGGGGGATATTGCCGCTGTTGGTAATGTTAAACTGCAACTGAGAACTATCTTCCAGGCTCAATTCCTCATAAATAGGAGTGGGATCTACTCCAATCTCTGCAAGCAGGGCAGTCTCACCGGTGGTGAAGCTCCAGAGGCCGCTCCAGATTCCTACCGTGTCAGACACAGCCTTTACCCGCCAATAATACTGGGTAAGGGGCTGTAGGGCAGCATCAAAGGCATAGCCGATTTCCTGAGCCGGATAGCCCTCTCCCAGATAGCTAAGGCTCTGGGGGCTATCTCCCATATAGACTTCATACTGTGCTGGCTGGGAATCGTAGTTACCCTGCCAGAGCAAACCAGCATTCAGAAATACATCCATAGCATCGCGTTCGGGCTCTGGATAGCAGGGGGACAGGGCATTATAGATGTCAGTGCTATAAGGCAATTCCCAGCTTTGTGTGAGCAGCATGGCCTCATAGGAAAGCGGGTTAGCATCAAGGTTTAGCTCTGTGAGGTTGGCCAGAGCAGACAAAGGCGAGATATCGCTGATGCGGTTTGTGCCCAAATCCAGCTCTTGCAGATTGCTCAGAGAGCTCAGGAAACTGAGCTCATTGATCTGGTTATCGTTCAGGATGAGCCATTCCAGATTGTTCAAATCTGCCAGGGGACCAAGATCGCTAATCTGATTTGAGGACAGGACGAGTGCTTGCAGGTTGCTCAGAGCAGTGATGGGGCTGAGCTCAGTGATCTGATTAGCACCCACATACAGGCGTTGCAGATTGCTCAGGGAGTTCACCGGGCTCAGATCGCTGATCTGGTTATTGAACAGATACAGCCTCACTAAAAGGCTCATATTGCTCAGGGGACCCAGATCGGTGATCTGGTTATCGTTCAGGTAGAGTGCTTGTAAAAGGGTCAAGTTACTCAAGGCACTCAGGTCGCTGATTTGATTATCGGTCATATACAATATTTGCAGATTGGTCAGATTGCTCAGAGGGCTGATATCGCTGATCTGATTGTAGTTTAAGTCCAGGTTTTGCAGGAGGGTGAGATTGCTTAAGGGGCCCAGATCGCTGATCTGATTTTCTCCCAGATACAGCGTTGGCAGATTGATGAGATGCTGCGCACCCTCCAGGCTCACGATGCCCATTTCTTCTGCTTCGATAATGGTGTCCAGAGACTCCAGCTCCGCGATGTTAGGCTGATAGGCAGCCGCTTCACCCAAGGCAAAATTGATCGCCCTGCGGAAGTTGTCATCTGGGATATAGGCCAGCGGGAAGCTGATCTCTTGACTTACCACATTGGAAGGCTCTGATTCGCCGGTGGCATAGACAGCCGAGACGTAATAGCTATAAGTCTCCCCCGGGCTGAGCTCACTATCTTCAAAATAGGGCTCAAAAGCCTCAGCATAAAACTCCTGGTTGCGATAGACATTGTAAGATAGGGGATTGCCCACTTCAGGCGGCTGCCAGCTAAGGCTTAGAAAGCCATCTTCAGGGAAGTATTCCAGGCTGAGCTCTGTGGGCGGAGCTTGATAGGCCTGTCCCATAAAACGGAAAGTGCAGCGGGGATAATCGCCGAGCCAGGAGCCCGGTGCATCGGGATTTGTCACATCCAGCACTTCGACATCGCTGTGATAGCTTCTGCTGCGCTGGCTGGGAGAAGATTGGGCCTGAAAGTAATCTTGTGAGCTATAATAATTGGTATCCAGGGGACGCTGCACCAGCATCACAAGATTGCCGCTTTGATAGGAAAAGGGAGTATCCAGCGTGATCGAGATGGCATTTTCACCCATAGGGAAATCCACCGTGCCATCAAAGACCAATTGCATTTCATCAGAGGGTATCCAGGCTTCGATCAGCTCGGTCTGGGTGGTCTCTGCCAGCCAGATCCTGGTGGGTTTATTGAGGAGCTCAGAGCTAAAGTTATTGTAAAATTCCAGATTGAAGATCATGCCGTTAAAGCCCAGTTCATCGGCATAGTAGATCGTTTCAAAGACACTGGTTTTCCAGAAGAAATCCAGGGGAATGCGGGCGTTAAGATCCCCGCTTCCGATGCTGGCAGAGAAGACGCCTTCATATACGGTAACGGCGATTTCCTGGCTTTGGTTGTTCTCCGGGTTAATATCCCCCGCCAGCTCCAGAGTGGCATAGACAAAGCCTTGATAAGCTGCGGTAGGAGTCCAGGACAGGCTCACGCTCAGGGTTTCTCCCGGCTGGATGGGGCCAAAGATCTGGCTGTCCAAAAGCTCTTCTGCTTGGCTAAAAAGCTTAGCCTCAAAGCTGTCCACCACCTGATTGCCGAGATTGGCAATCTGCAAAGTGTATAAAGCAGGAAAATCTGAGCCCAAAACTGAGGGGCCGCTAAAGGCTTCCACCGCCAGATCAATCAAGATCGGGGCCGAATATTCCCACACATGATAGGGATAGCCGCCATTGTAGTCCTCATCCCAGCTCCAGCTTGCTTCAAAATCCCAATCCTGATAGGTATTAGCTGCAAAGGGATAGCTCATGTCTTGAGTGAGTCTGCCTTCACCAAGGGCAGAATAGGAGATGCCACTGCTTTGGGTATCCCAATAGCTATTGGTGGCGGAGCTATCCAGATTGCGCCCGATCAATCCGCCGGCGTTGGTGTCTGCACTTACGCTGCCAATGCTATAGCACTCCCAAACTGTGCTCTGGGTGTCATTTTCGCCTATCAAGCCACCGCTGGAGGAATTTGCCGATACTGCGGCGGTGGAATAGCATCTCTGTAAGTCTGAGCCGCCCAGGATGCCGATCAGGCCACCTGCGGCTATTTCACCGGTTACGCTGCCTCTGCTCACGCAGGAGAAGATTTCGCTATTGCCTTTGGCATATCCGCACAAGGCGCCGGTGGCAAAAGTTCCACTTACCTGCACCAAGGCAGCACTATAGGAAAGCTGACTGCTTAAAGCCAGGGAACCGATCAATCCGCCGGCGATTTCCGCGCCGGTAATCTCTGCTTGCACACTGCATTCTGAGATAATACTTTCTTGGGCCGAACCAGCTAAGCCGCCCACATAATTGCGCCCTGTGATCTGTCCACCACTCAGGCTAATGCCCTGTAAGAGCGCATTTGAGATATAGCCAAACAGGCCCAGGTAATCCTCCTGAGGCCGGTTCAGATACAGTCCGCTGATCTGATAGCCATTGCCATCGAAATGCCCCGAAAAAGGCGTATCAATGGTTCCGATAGCTTGCCAGCCCAGACCGCTATTGTAAGGCGCGAGATCAAGATCAAGATCTGCGCTTTGGGCGAAATATGCCGTGGGATAAAGCCGCACCTGGTTCAATTGCCCGGCATTTGCTACCAAATATGGAGATTCCTGGGTGCCCAGACCTCCATTAAACTGTGCCCACAGAGGGCATACTGCCATAGTAACGAAAACAAATACAAGCAGGGTGATGCTATAATTCTTAGCTTTCATTGTAAGCTCCTTTGTATGGATATTATTTTAGTAAAAACTTGTTGGGACCTATCCCTGGCTATCATAGCCTCGATTTTTACAGCCGGGTCTGGCTGCAATACTTTGCAATATATAAAGATATCGTTCTTTTCCTGAATTTTAATATTCTCTGGCATCATCTTCGTCCACCTCGTTGATGGCGATTACGCGGATAAATACCCGCTCTTGTGATAAAGGCAGGATGATATTGGTATCAGAGCTTTCCTGCTCTGAGATCAGCCCGGTAGCGTCTGGCTGGGAATAAAGCGATATCCGATAGCGGATTTGATTGATCGGCAGGCCACTAATATCTGCATTCACTTCAGCCCAGGAGAGCATCAGAGAGTGATCTGGCAAAACCTGCAACTCCAAGGCCTCAGGACGCCGTGGCTCTGAGGGTAAAACCTGAACTGAGATATCGAATCTTTGCAGAGATCTAAAGCCATCAGAGAGCAGCAAATGAACCACGGTCTCGCCCTTGAAGGCAGGCTCGGGGATCAGGGTGGCCTCATCCAGCAAATCGTTTAAGAATACCCGAAAATGATCTCCGCCATCAATATTCACGGTGATCTCATCCCGATCGGCATCATAGATCTGCTCTTCCCAAGATAGGATGATTTGCTGATTTTGGATGAGCTGTAGTTCCAGGGCGCCTTCCCACTGAGGAGGGCTATTTGTGTCGTCACGAACCACGTTCACAAAGGCAGACAACGAATCTCCCTGCGAACCATAAACCCTGATTTCAGCAGAGGTCTCTCCGATCCAGCCCGGATTGGGATAGATCTGCCAGAGCATATTATCCAGCTCCTGCACCAGGTTCGCATTGGGGATACAGGCAAAATCCAGCCCGGAATCTCCAGAGCTGAAATACTCGTTTAGATTCAGGCTTTGAATCTGGTTGTCCGAAAAGCTGAGAGTGGGAAACTCCCTGATCTGATATGGTATAGAATCATCAAACTGCACAGCGATACTAAAATCCGTATAAGCATTGTAAGTGGCATAAGTATATTGATTTTGAGCCCGCATATCAATGCTAACAGAAAGAATAGTCAAGGTAGCCTGGTAATAAGCCGGGAAATCCGCCGGCACTGTCCAACTGAGGGTATAGAATGCCGAATGGGGATTTTGTGCCCGCGCCTTGCAATTCCAGGTTTTGTTACCCGGAACCTGGCTACGGATATCGGCAAGGAAATTGCCGTTATGCGCCCCCCAATCATTATGCACGATATAGGGCTGCACATATCGGTTGCTCATAGAAGGAAAGGTATAGCTATGATCATAGCTGGCATCGTAACCTTCAAGGGCATTCTGATGTTCGCCTATCACCATGCTTGAGGCCAAATAGCTGCCAGAGCTGTTTTGGTTCTGGATTCCTATATACACTTCCCAAGCTACACAAAGATGCAAGCTTGGCAAAAACACTGCCAGGGCAGTTAGAATCAAGGGTCTCAGCCTCATGGACAAACCTCTATTTATTAGATTTAATTATATTTAATCTCTTTGGATTAGGTTTTGAACTGCAAGGAATTCTGTCAAGATAAAAGATAGCTCGGATGAAAAATTGAGAATGGGAGACTGTTCAATCCCTCTCCCCAAGTCTCGCCACTTTCTTTTGCACTTTAAGCTGAATAAGTGCTCAAGCCTATTCCAATCCGCATTATCCAGGCCCAATACCTGCACAGCGAGAACGGGACGCTATTTTAGACATCAACTTGGGATAGAGGGGCTTAGTTGCTTTACATGAAAGCTGTGAGTCTTGGAGTTCAAAGTGCCTAAGATAACTATCTATTTACCATAAGCTTAGCGGCACTTTGGACTTCAAGCGGCAAAGAGAGCCTTTTCATCCCTCGGATAAACCAGCATTCTGGGGTCCTCCTTACTCATTTGAGCCACTTGATCACATGTCTATCTAGCCTTAATCAAGCGTTAACTATTAACGCTTGATTAAGGCTAGATTAAGATGTGATCGACGCTTTGGAGAGAGGGAGAAAGGATCAAATACATATAGGATTTGCTATCTAACTATCTAACTCGGCTGAAAACACATTTTCGCTACGGATTATGAAAGGTCTTGGGTTCAATCCGGCTTCGATTATTTCAGTGTTAGCGTTAATAACAGGCCGGAATGGACTTCAACAGCCCTCGGCAAGGTTTCCCACTGCCGCTTGAAGTCCAAAGTGCCGCTAAGCTTATGGTAAATAGATAGTTATCTTAGGCACTTTGAACTCCAAGACTCACAGCTTTCATGTAAACGACACAGGAACATTCACTGTTTTGCATGATAAACTATCCAAGAGAGCCATGTCAATTCTGAGGAATGGATTGTAGAAAGGGTGCCTCGCCCACTTTTTAGACTATTGCATCAGCTAAGTTATTAAAGAAAAGTCGAAACTTGTTGAACAGTCTCTTAGAATGGGAGACTGTTCAAAACAGCGAATCGCATCAGGCCTTTTCCCGTGTAGCCATAGAAAAAAGCAGGTCGAGATCTCTCCAAGCGAGCTTTTATTGACAAATTTAGCAGATATTAAGCTTGGCAATCAGCGAATCATCACGAAGGATATACTTGCCTTTATCCATCATTTCTTTCAGCCAGAGAGATTATGCCAGATACACCTAAGGAAAAACTGGCATAGCTGAGGGCAAGGCAGTCAAAATCTATAAAATGCTAAATCTCAAAATCTTTGAAATCCAACTCATCATTAAACATAGAGCTTAGTGCCTGATTCGAACATGCCTGCTATATATATCAATGTGTGTGAGTCTCATATTTGCGAAACAATGGCTATTTACCGGAGAACAATCGCAGCTCATTGACCAGTCTCCTTTTTATCAAGCTAATTTTTAGCACTCCCATTCCCTGAATTGCCCTGGCCTTCCTGCATAGCTTGTAAATGCAGAATTCACTTGATACATTGTAGCCCAGATGGTGGGAAATACTCACCTGCTTTCCAGAAAATCATTGACGATAAATGCTATGATTTTATACTGTACGCAAATCAAAATGCTGAGATCGGATTCCAGAAGACAAGACTATCTTGAAGCCCTCATGCGATTTATACTACTAAATCGTGGAACCCTGTTGAATAATGCAGCTACTTTCGACAGAATGAAATTTAAAGCAAAGCTGCGGATCTGAAGCCTAAGGCGGATTATGAAAACTAAAAGTTTGACCCAGAAACAGTTATATGCCCTAATAGGGCCTTTGATTCAAAAAGCTTATCAAGTGATGAGCTCTCATCCGCAGGAATGCCTGAGCCTGGGCCGGCAAGCTCTGGAACTGGCAAAGCAGCACAATTTCGATTTTGGCATAGGGCATGCTTATATACATATCGGGCTGGGATATTATCATCAAGGTGAACTGGCTCAGGCTATGGAAAATTACAAACAGGCAGAGGCTGTCTTTGTGAAGATCAACGACATCCCTGGACTGAGAGCAGTATATAACAACATCGGCATAGTTTACGACGACTGGCAGGATTGCGAGAAAGCTCTGCATTATTATCAAATGAACCTGGATTTACAGCAGGAGGGTGACGATCCCAAGGTCAAATGCAATATTTTGATCAATATCGGCATTATCCATTATGGATCCGGGGATTTTCAGGCTGCCCGACAGTGTTTTCAGGATACCCTGGACTTGTCTCGCAGCATCGGCTTTGCCTATGGTGAAAGCTGTGCCTTGGGACATTTGGGCAAAATCTTGCTGCAGGAGAATGATTTTGAAGCAGCCTTATCCCATTTCCGGCAAGCTATCCATGTCTCTGAACAGCATAATATTACGGGCAGAGTGGTTAGCCTTCTGAGCAACATCGCTGATGTCTGTCTTAAACGCCGGGATTATCCCGAAGCGATTGAATATTTAGGTCAGGCCATGCAAAAAGCCATCGCTATCAATAACAAACTTTCCATGTCCGTGATTGCCTTGAAGTTTTCCACTATTTATCGGGATCTCGGAGATATGGCCTTACAAAAAAGCTATCTGGAACGATGTTTATCCCTCGCTATCCCAGAGAACTATAGAGATAATGCCGTCATTGCCTTGCAGGAACTGGCCAGGATCTATGAATTTGAAGGAGATTACAAAAAAGCTCTAAAGACCTATTGGCAGTATCAGGAAATCCAGAAGTATCTGAGTGACCAAACCCGAATTCAGCATATAGAACAGCTCCGGGTCCAGATGCAGGTGGCAGAAAAAGAGCGGGAGATGGAACTGATCCGCAGCAGCAACCAAGCTCTGGAAAAACAGAGCAAGCTGATTATGCGGCAGAAAAACAAGCTGGAAAAAGCGGAAAAAGCTCTGACAGAATGGAATCATAGCCTGGAACTGCGGGTAAATGAAGAAATAATGAAAAGGCGGCAACAAGAGCAAATCGTGATTCAAAAGTCCAAACTGGAGTCTCTGGGCAGATTGTCGGCTGGAATCGCCCACGAAATCAATCAACCCCTGGGATTGATCAATATAGGCATCCAAAACTTGTTCAACCAGCTTAATTTGGGACAAGCGGATAAAGAATACATTGCTGAGAAATCGCAGCATTTTACACAGAACATTGAGCGCATCAGAAAGATCATCGACCATATCAGGGTGTTTTCCCGCGATCAACAGTCAGAAACAGCGACTTTGATCGATACCAGAACGGTGATAGGGAATGCCCTCAGCCTGCTGAAGGCGCAATGCAAGGAACATAACATCAGCCTTGACTTCTGCCCTGCACCCGAGCCGCTCTTAATCCTGGGCAATCAGTACCGTTTGGAACAGGTAATCCTGAATCTCCTGTCCAACGCCAAAGCCGCAGTGGAAGAACGATTTGATGCCTTTGATGATGCCAAGCACATCAGAATAAAGAACTATCTGAGAGATCAAATAGTGATCATCGAAGTGGAAGACAACGGCTCTGGCATCGCGGAACAAGACCTACTACAGATCTTTGAACCTTTTTTCACCACCAAGACCGAAAGCATGGGCACCGGATTGGGGCTTTCGATATGCTATGGGATCATTCATGAGATGCAGGGCAAGATCGCCTGCAAAAGTCAAAAAGCAAGCGGAACAACTATTCGCATCGAGTTACCGGCTTGTCTATAAGGGAGATATACTATGTCTAAGCTAAAAATATTGGTGGTGGATGATGAGCCGGGATACCAAAGAGAAATCAAGGAATACCTGAGCTCATGTGGCTTTAGCGTTTTTACTGCCGGTCTGCCCTCTGCGGCACTAAAGATAATCAACACTGAAGCAATAGACATCGCTATCATTGACCTGCGTTTACCAGAAATGGATGGCCTGACTCTGATGCGGAAAGTCCGGGAAATCGATGCTGAAATCGGAGTGATCATGATCAGCGGACATGGTGATATGCAAACCGTGCTGCATGCGATGCGGGAAGGGGCTATCGACTTCTTTCCAAAACCTTTTAACCTCATGGATATCCGCCTTGCCATCGAACGTACAGTCAAATATATTGACTTGCAAAACGAGCTCAGCGAAATCAAGACTACCTGCGAAAATCTGCTGGAAATGATGAATCAAAACAGCCGCATCCCCCTGCTCGGTGAAAGCCCGGGAATGAAAGAAGTGTTTCGCCTAATGAGCCAGGTGAGCCCCAGCCGCAATACAGACGTCCTGATCCAGGGAGAAAGTGGTACGGGTAAAGAACTGGTAGCGCGAGGCATTCATTATCTGGGCCTGGGTAAAGAGAAGGTATTCTTTGATGTAAACTGCACTGCAATCCCGGATAGCCTGTTTGAGAGTGAATTCTTCGGGCATACCCGCAATGCCTTCACCGGTGCTTTGACGGACAAGAAAGGTAGATTTGAGATCGCCAACGGAGGCACCCTCTTCCTGGATGAAATCGGCGATTTGCCCCTGGCAATGCAGGCTAAGCTCTTGCGGGTATTGGAAGAAAGGACGGTGCGCAAGGTGGGCTCAAACCTTGATATCCCCCTGAATCTGAGGGTCATCGCTTCCACCAATAAAGATCTAAAAGCTTTGATCGAGAGCAAACTGTTTCGGGAAGACCTGTTTTATCGCCTCAGTCGCTTCCCCATCTATATTCCGGCCTTGCGGGATAGAAGGGAAGATATAGCCCCTTTGCTGGAGCTTTACAACCGGCATTTCAGTACCGCCCTGAAAAAACCCTATAAAAAGATCTCCGAGAAGTCGCTAAACCGGCTCCTGACTTATCAGTATCCCGGCAATGTGAGAGAACTGAAAAACATGATGGAAAAGGCTATAATCCTCTCCGATGCTCAGAGCCGGGAGCTAAACCTGAATTGCTTTCCAGAGCTGAACCTGGAAGCCTGCCCTCCAGTGGGATTGGTAGATGAAGCAAACCTTGATCTGGCCGGTTTGGAAGCGATGGAGATGGAAATGATCAACTGCGCGATGCACAAAAGCGGCAATAACAGGACTCATGCGGCGGCCTTACTGAAGATCAGCCGCAGCAGCTTGAATCGCCGGATTGAAAAACACGGATTGGATTATTCCTAAGGTTCCTCCTCCCGTTTTTGTAAAAAGCGTTGGAGTTCAATCCGGCTTCGATTGTTTTAACATTAGAGTTAATATCAGGCCGGAATGGACTTCAACAGCCGTCTGAAAGCCATGATTTTTGAAGTCCAAAATGCCGCTAAAGTAAACGTATATATATAGTTAGATTAGGCACCTTGAACTCCAAAAATCACCAGCCGCTCGAAAACGAACACCGGGCTGATCGCTTTCAGATATAGTGTCAAGACACTGAAAAACAGCAATATACGATATCTTCCTTACAAATCCCCCTGCATTCAAGCTGCCCGATATCGGACAGCTCACAATCTCATTAACCCCGCTATATAGTTCATTAACAAGCTTTTATCTAACAGCATCAGCTTTGGCTCCCCAATTGCTATTATATAGGCTTGAGGTGAAAATGAATAAAGTAATCGTATATCTATCCCAGAGCGAGAAAAGCAATGAATTGACTGAGTACTTTCAGAATCTTGCTTATGAGCCGCTGTTTACAGACACTCGAACCAAGCTGCTCTCAGCTTGCAGCAAGAAAATCTGTGCGAAAGTATTTCTGGAGATAAGCACGCTTTCCGATATCCTGCTGATTAATGCGATCAAAGAGATAGATAGCGAGACGGACATAGTCCTGATCCTCAAACCCGGTCTGGAGGACATCGTCTCTGCCTTGCAAAACGAGCACTATCAGACCGTGAATAGCATCATGAACCTTTCTGCTTGTGAGCATAAACAATGACTGGCAGATCTTGCCCAATTGATCTAATATCCGAGAGCATTAGCAAAGCCCTTGGAAGAAATAAGCTAACAAACAAGATATTACAGGAGAATAAAATGAAAACGAATTTCAAGTATTTCTTATCCTTGCTGTTTATGCTAACAGCAGTACTACCTGTTTTTGCCCTTTTCCCGGGTAATTGCCTCAAGTTTGAAGCTGGTGATTATGTACAAGGCACTGGCATACCGGCTAGTTTTAGCGGTGGTTTCACCATTGAGGGCTGGGTCAATCATAGCAGTTTAAGCCCGAACATTCAGCGTTATTTTACCGTGCTTGGTGAGACGATGGTACTGCGCTTGGACGAGGGCAGATTAGATTTCTACATCCACACAGCAACAGGAGTCCAATATCGTATTCGCCCTGAAACACAACTGGTCGTAGGACAATGGTATCATGTAGCTGGAACTTATGATGGGACCACGATGAAACTGTATAAGAATGGTGGTCTTGTAGGTAGTCTGGCTACTTCCGGCGGTATGTACGCTACCGGAGCCACGTTTAATATCGGTAATAGTGGTGAACCCATGATCGGTAAAATTGATGAGCTGAGGCTGTGGAATGTGGCACGCACTGGGGCCGAGATTATACTCTACCGCAATCAAGAGCTTACTTTGCCACAAACCGGCTTGCACTCCTACTGGAGATTCAATGAAAGCAGCGGAACAGCAGCAGCAGATCTTTGTGCAAACTCCCCTGGGACTCTGTATAATATGACCAATGCAAACTGGGTGACTTCCACAATTCCTCATGGGGGAGAAAGTGGGACAATTTCCACTAATACTACCTGGTCTGCATCCACAATTGCGGTTATTAACGATGTAATCGTTGACAACGGTGTTACACTTACTATCAATCCTGGCGTTACGGTGAAGATTGCCCCTGGTAAAAAGCTGATAATCAAAGGAAATCTGATCGCTGAAGGTACTGTTAACAATAGAATTACTTTTACCGAAAGTAGCCCTGGAGCCGGATGGGGAGGCTTTAATTTTGATGGAACATGGGCGGTTCCCAACACAAATAGTAATCTGGAGTATTGCATCGTGGAGCACGGTCATGATGGTGCTAATGGTCGCAATTTTAGAGTTTATCGTTATCCATTGCTGGACTTAGAAAACTGTATCATCCGTGATGGGGATTGTTCTGGTAACGGTGGAGCCTTACTCGCTGATCTATCCTCTGTAAGCATGATAAACTGTTTGTTAAACAATAATCATGCCGACCAGGGTGGAGCTCTTGCGATATGGCCTGGTTCTGTTTTAAAAATGCTCAATTGCACTATAGTGGATAATTCGGCTAATAGCAAAGGGGCATTCGTCTATTATCTGAATAGCTCTGACATACAACCGGTAATCAGGAACTGTATATTTTGGAATAATGGCAGTTCCGCTATCGGCTCATTCGCTAATGCAACCGTACTAACCGATGTTCAATACTGCAATATAGAGGGCGGTTTCACGGGAACAGGTAACATCAATATTGACCCAGGATTCACTAATGAAACAGGCAATCCCTATAATATATCCGACACCTCACAGTGTATCGAAGGAGGCATAAATGCCACCGCTGGACTTAGCTTACCGGCTTGCGACCTGAAAGGCAATCCCAGGATTTTCACGCATCCTACAAATAACAGGGTGGACATGGGAGCCTATGAATATCAGGGTTATGTGGCACCCATCACACTTCGTGCTTCCGATGGTGACGATAATTATCCCGGCTATGTCCAGCTACTCTGGGATTTATTTTGGAGTTACATTCCCGCTCCTAACGAATTCAGTATCCTACGGAATGGAGTAAACCTCGGCACTGTATCTGGCCAGATACATTCCTACCAGGATTACAATGTTGTACCGGGCACAATATACACCTATAAGGTATTGGCAAATTACGGCACTGAAACATTGAGTTCACTGGAGGATTGTGGTTATATCAAACCCAATGGGATTATATCCGGAAGAGTACAAACTACAAACAACAACCCTGTGGTGGGAGTAAAATTATCTCTTTCGCCTGCTGTGGGAAAATGCTTGCAATTCAATGCTGCCAATGCCTCCAGCATCTCTATTGCCAATCCTGGAGTGAATCTGAATCAGGATTTCACGGTAGAATTATGGGTAAAAACCATGAACACCACTGCAAACCTCTTGGATTGCGGCAATCATCATCTAAAGATAGCCGGCGGCAAAGTAGTATATACTGATGGAGTAAACACTCTTACTCAGCAGAATTTATCGGTTGCTGTGAACGATAGTACATGGCATCACATCGCTGTAGTAAACAACGTTGCAACAAACACTGTAGAGATGTATCTTGATTCTTACAAAGTGGCTGTGGCTACAGGCTATTACTTTGCCCACTACAATTTTGGAAACTTTGCTGTCCCCTCGGGATTTACGGGCTTTATGGATGACATCCGGCTCTGGGCCGCAGTAAGGGATTCCTCCCAAGTAGTGGATGCCATGAACATGGTGATGCCCAGCGATTCGCCAGGATTACAAGGATATTGGGCGATGAATGAAGGTGCCGGAACCATGCTGTTTGATGGCACAAACTATGCCCATAATGCGCTGGCAAGCAATTGTAGCTGGTCTTCAGCAGATGCCGGAATGGCTTTGGGTGCTCTTACCAATGTCTGGGGTGATTATGTGATTTCACAAATACCTTATGGAAGTTCCACCACATTTACGGTGACGCCTGCCAAACCCGGGCATATCTTTCAACCCGAAACGAGAACGGTTACCCTCAGTTCCAGCAACATCGCAGCCAACAACGTGGATTTTACGGACAACTCGATGATTCCCATCTCGGGCAAAGTAAAGTTTGCTGGCACAACTATCCCTGTAGTAGGTGCCAGCATCTGGCTAAATGGGGCGCAAGCCCTCCCGCCGGTGCTTACGGATGCTACCGGCTATTATGTACTGGAAGTGGAACATGGAACATCCTGCGTTGTTAGTGTTGTGTTTAATGACCATGTCTTTAACGGCAATGGCGAGTTGGGAGCAGTTACCTTTCCCGCGACCAATGTAAACTTTACAGATACGTTTCAAACTCAGCTTTGCGTACAGGTAGTGGGTGGCAGTCAAAACTTCCCTATCGGTAATTTTAAGATCACAGCGAAGCCGGTAAATGATAGCTATGTTTACGAACAAAACTTTAACGCTGATAACACAGCAAATTGGTCATCAGGGCAAGTAGTAGTGTACAATCTTCCTCCGCTAAACTATAATATCACTATTTCTCCCTTCTCAGGCCTCATTAATGACCCCTTCGAACTGCAAGTTGATCCTTCTTTCACCAAAAACAAGAGTATAGACCTTAGGAATGCAGATGCACAGGGCGATACCTTGCGCTTTGAATGGCGTGCTCCCTTGGAAGCTGAGGTGGCATGGGCTGACAGCCTGGAGCTGAAGTATATGCAGGGCGATAGCTTACAAAAGTATGGCTTCTACGTGATGCAGCAAAACGTGTGGCAGCAAGCGGTGCTAAGAGCCGTGGAGAATTACAATTATGGTGTTTACACAGACCACATCATATCTTTGACAAATTGCGATATTGAGATTACCGATGATGTGGGTCCAATTCCCACCTCCTCAACAAGCTTTAATGGAGCAAGCAGCTTCACATACAGCTTTGCTCCCTATATACCCAATATTACGTCCGGCACAACCCGGTCTTATCAGAAAAGCCTGGAATTCACGGTGAGCGATCCGGAAACAGAGCGTTCGGCCACCAATGCCACCTGGATTCTTACAGAGGGAGCATGTCCTCAGGGGAGCTCTTTTTCCTCTACATCCCCCGAGATTCCCATTTTGATCTTGCATGATCCTCCCGGAGATGGAAGCTATGCCAGCTTCGACCAATCCAGTTCACATTCCTATGATATGAGCTTCTCATATTCCGACAGTGAAGGTTCGAGCACTCAGGCAAAAGTAAGCTTGGGAGTAGATATCACCTTTGACGTGGGCATTCTCTTCAGTGTGCAAACGGAACTGGATTTTGTCGCCGATCTAGGTTATGGCTATTCAACATCCAGTACTATGACGAGTGACACTTCGACGACCACAACGCTCACGACTACGCAGGCATACCAGACCTCCAGTGAGGACATGTTGATCGGACAAGCCTCCGATTTGTATGTTGGTGGAGCACTAAACATTGCCTGGGGAAAAGTCATGAACATAACATGGAATAATGTATCGAGCTCTGTTGATACGCTTACAACCCTGTTGGTGAATCCCCAGGGCTTTGACACCTGGTATATCTACACGGAAAATCAGATTCTCAACACCGTAATCCCCAACCTGGATGCCATTCACGACACTAAGTCTGCTGATCGCTGGCGGAGCTTCGTTGCTGCCAATACGCAGAACATCGAGAACGCTGAGGCCAATGCAAATCATCCCGGCAATATATCCTGGAATGCCGGAGCAGGCTATCTGTTCTCTGAAACAAATGCTACAGAAACAGCGACCACCTACAGCTATGAGACTACTGTTGATGAAACCTTCTGGGGAGAGATTGGCGCATTTGTAAACGGATTGGGGGGGACAGCCAGTCATTCCTTTGAAACTTCTGTCACAATTGGCAGATCTGCGACCACAACAAACCTAAGCGAGACCACCATCTCTTATGTACTTGCCGATGATGATGAGACCAGTGATCTGAATGAGCTCGCAGATTACTATTCTGTGGATATAAAGAAAGACCCGCTGTATGGCACGCCGGTATTTTCAGTGGTGGGAGGAGCCAGCTCCAAGCCCTGGGAGCCCAATACGATGGCCCGTGATGGGGTGAGTTTTATGGCCAATACCAATGCCTCCCACGGCCTGCTGGAGGGGCAGCAAGCAGTATTCTTATTGAACCTGGGCAATACCTCTCAAAGCAATGAAGAGCGTCGCTACTATCTCTGTATGCACCACGAAAGCAATCCCGGTGGGGCCACAATCTTGATCAATGGCTTGCCGCTGATCGACAGAATGGCCTTTGATATCGGTGGCCTAAGTTCTGTGCAGGCAGTTATGAGCGTTATCCAGGGGCCCATTGCATATGATTATAGTGGCCTTAAACTGGAGTTTTACGCCGAAGGTGACAGAGGTAACGAGGGCCCGGATGGGCATTATTTCTACCAATCCCAACTGTTTAATGTAAGCTGGGAAACGCCCTATAGTAAAGTGAGCATTGCTTCCCCAGGGGCGGATTGGCAGATCAACCAGGCTTCAGACAACCAGATGGAAATAATGCTCACAAACTACGACCTCACAAAAGCAAAGTTCCACTCTCTGATTCTGGAGTATAAACGGCCATCATCTGTAGATTGGTCGCGCGGATTTGAGGTCTTGCACAGTGTTTTGCTCACTCATCCTCGTTATTACACATCCTCCTGGGATGTGGAAAGCCTGGCCGATGGAGTATATCAGATCAGGGCAGGAGCCGTCGATAGCTTACATGCCACCTACTATACGGAAGCTATTACAGGTTTTATAGACCGCTGTTCTCCCACCGTGTGGGGCTTACCACAACCCTCAGATGGCCTCTTGCAATTGGGTGATGTGATATCGCTTACTTTTACCGAGGATATCGACCCCAATTCCATTGCTTCTGCCGCGATCTTGCTGGGGATACTCAGAACAAATATGGATGTGGGGGTAAACGTCCAGGTAAATGGATCCTCAGTCTCCTTTGTTCCCACCATTGCCAATTACTGGCTGGAAAACGAAACCCTGGTGATGTCTGTGTCCGGTCTGAAAGATCTGTGCGGAAATCCCATGACCGGGCTACCGGTAGAGTGGGAGTTCTATGTAAACGCCAATCCAGTAGCCTGGCTACAGCCCCAGCTGGAGATTATCAAACCACTGGGCCAGACGATGCAAATCACTACTTATCTAAACAATTCTGGTGGTCAGACCTCGTCCTTTAGCCTCACAAACTTGCCTGATTGGCTCACGGTAAATACTGACAGCGGAATCCTGCTACCCATGGATAGCCAATGTCTGGTCTTCAATATCAGTAATCAGCTTGGCTACGGCACTTTCAGGGATACTGTCTATGCTGAAATTCCTGGCTTAGGTAGGGAGGCATTGCTCTTTGAGATAAGCGTCCTGGCCAATCCACCGGCCTGGGCAACTACCCAGTTGGACAATTTCGAGTATTCCATGACCATCACCGGGCAACTGATGATGGAAAGTGAAATCTCCACTGACACCAACGACATCATCGGAGCCTTTGTGCTGGACGAAGGGGGCGATTATATCTGCCGTGGTTATACCAATCTGAGAAGCGTGCCCTACATCGCGGACGCTTATCAATTCTTCCTGACGATCAGCAGCAACGAAGAAGACGCGGAAGATCTCTATTTCAGGATTTGGGATTCTTCTCTCAACAAAGAGCATTACGGCACCACAGAGGCTTATGTCTTCACTTCCGGAGCTGTGTACGGCACTCCGCTAAGCCCCGAGATCCTGCATGTAAGCCCCACTTTGTTCCGCTCGATCCCCTGCCGTAGTGGCTGGAACTGGGTGTCTGTAAACTTGCAGAACCCTGCTTCGATGGCGGTAAATGATGTCCTCGGCTCGCTTGCTCCTGCCGACAATGACCTGGTAAAGAACCAAACGCACTTTGCGCAATACACTACGGGCTCTGGCTGGGTAGGCAATCTGAACACTATTGCCAGCACAGAAATGCTGAAAATCAAGCTGAGCAATCCCGATGAATTGCAAATCATGGGGAACCTGGAACCGCCGCTGACAACCCCGATAAACCATGGTAGTGGCTGGAACTGGATCGGCTATCTCCCACATGTGAGCATCAGTGTAAATGAGGCCCTGGCAGATATGTCGGCCCTCACTACAGGCGATCTGATCAAGAACCAAACCGGCTATGCTCAATTCATCGAAGGTTATGGTTGGTTCGGATCTTTGCTCTTTATGGATGCGGGTCAGGGCTATATGCTAAAGACCGCTACTGCAGGATCTTTCACTTATCCAGATTATGTAATTCCGCGCGAGCAAACTGCCGATTTCGCTATCGCACAAGGCACTCGTCTGCGTGAGCTCGCGGGCTGGAATTGCAATCCTCTGGACTATGAATACTCCTCCAATATCACTGCGGAAATCCATGATCTAAACTCTCTCTTGAACGATCCAAACATCACGATAGCCGCATTTTACGGCGAAGAATGTCGGGGTATTGCCACGCCTGTACAAGTAGTCGATCAGTGGGTGCTGTTCCTGACCCAGTACTCAAATGTCTTGAATCAAGCACTCACATACAAGGTGTTTCTATCTGATAGCAATGAGATTGTAGATCTAGTGGAAACCCTGCCCTTTGTCAACAACCAAACACTGGGTAATCCCCTGGAACCATATCCATTCTATATCAATATGGGCGAGCTGAGTGTCCCGCAGAACCTTGCCCTGATCATAGAAGGCAACAGCTTAAGCCTCACTTGGGATGCAGTCCGCGGCGCAAAGTCTTACAAAGTGTATGCCGGAGACAGCCCTGAGGGAGAGTTCACTGAGGTCTCGAGCCTGGGTACGTTTAGCGGGACAATTGCAACGCGCACAGGCAGCGCTACATTGTCTGATCTTACTTCATATCGAGACGCAAGACTGATGTGGTCTTGCAATATCCCCCAGGGACCAAGAAAGTTCTATTATATCAAGGCAAACACTGATCCACGCTGAGCACGCTTGCCTGACTTCATAAAATCCAAGTTCGAGCTTGGACTATAGGAATCGGCTGCGCCTCACTTTTGCTTCGGCAGATGAGAGGCGCAGCTTTTTCCTTCTTGATCTATACTGCTATCCTCCAAGGGATTGAAATGGCTCTATCGTTGTTCTTCCTGTAAACCGTCTCTGGAAACTTCAAATTGTTAGTGAAGTCTCAAAGGCTGGTATAAATTCCAATTCATAGTTTGTCAGGTTTATTGAGAACATTCTAACTATCCTCGTTTCTCACATTCTATATCTGGCCGAAGGACCATTTGCATTTTGTGCGGAGAGTAACCCTTTTAACTATACAGGCAGAACTCTTGAAAATAGTTGAATGGAGCATGATGGGGCCTTTCAGGCTGGATTGCGAAATCCATATCATGTGGATTCAGATAGAATACAGCGTAACGCAACCTGCCCAAGTCCTTCAAGGACGCTATCTTAGACAGCAAAATCCTATATGTATTTGAACCTTTCTCCCTCCCTTGAGGGCATTGATCACGTCTTCATCTACCCTTAATCAAGCGTTAATTATTAACGCTTGATTAAGGGTAGATGAAGACGTGATCAAGTTCCCGAAATTAGCAAGAAGTTGGAGGAATGTTGGTATTTCCTGATTTTGCTTGACAACTAAAGTGAGGAGAAACAATGTAAGATAATGCAAAGCTGCACAGCGGTTAAAACCACTGCCTGGAGTCTTTCAAGGCAAGATTGTGGCTGCAGGTAGATAATCCACAACTGGACGCGGGACGCATCCAATCCAGCGATTCTGCAAACGAGGACGGTTGCAATCCAATAGCTCTCGCGTTAAATCCAATCCAGTAGCCCCCCATCCGTGTAAATCCGTTTGATCCGTAAAATCCGTGTGACTATTCTTTTGTTTACTGCACGCACAAGCTGAAGCTGATTGGGCGGCCGGCTGAAGCCAGCGTTACGGTGTCGTGATTCGCCTTAGATAGCACGCGGCAAAACAGGAGTCGCCGCTACAGTGCAGAAACCAATATCTTCCGGATCCTCTTGGTAATCACCACCAAAAACAGTGTGAAGGCGATCATCAAGGTGGATAGTGAATTGATGGTGGTGACAGTGCCCCGGCGGATGGTGCCTTCCACATAGATGGGCAGGGTGTCAAAGCCCCGGCCGGAGGTGAAGAATGTGATGATAAAATCATCTATAGAAAGCGTGAAAGCCAGCAGTGCCGCGGCGATGATCCCCGGCATCATCAGCGGAAACTTGATCTTCCAAAAGATGTAGGAGGGGCGGGCACCCAGGTCTTGAGCGGCTTCCACCAAAGAGTAATCAAAGCCTTCCAGGCGGGATTGGACTACGATCACCGTATATGAGATGCAAAAGGTGACGTGGGCGATCAGCACTGTGATCATACCGGTATTGACCCTGGTAAAATTAAAGAGCAGAGCCAAAGACACGCCCATGAGGATATCTGGGATCACCAGGGGGGTGTAGATCAAGGCCAGCAGCCCCTTTCTACCGCTGAAATGTTTGTTTTCCAAAGCCAGTGCCGTCAGAATTCCCAAAGTGGTGGAGATCAGAGTGCTGAGCAGGGCGATCAGCATGGTATTGCGAAAAGCTTCTTTGATGGCAGTATTCTGAAAAAGCAAAACATAGTATTTGAAGGTAAAGCCTTGCCAGCCAGCGATGATCCGCGAATTATTGAAGCTGAAGATGATCAAAATCAGGATCGGGATATACAAAAAGGCCATCACCAGGCTGAAGGCGGTGAGATTGAGCCCCTTATACCATTTTCGGGAAAAGACTCTCATTGGGTTTGCCTTCTGGCCAAATGGCGTCTATACAGGCCATACATGATGAGCAACATCAGTGCCACCAGCAGGAGCAGGGTGAGCGACAAAGCCGAGGCCATCGGCCAATTCCGGGGAATATTCTTGATCTTGTAAGTGATCACCTGGCCGACATATAGCGAGCGTTGATTGCCCACCAATTGGGGGATCAGATAAGCGCCCAAGGCCGGAATAAAGACCAGAAGAGTGCCGGCAAAGATCCCTTCCACCGCCAGCGGGAGGGTAATGCTGAAAAAGGCTTTGACCTCATTTGCCCCCAAATCCATGGCCGCATTGAGCAGCGTGAAATCCAGCTTTTCCAGAACGCTGTATAAGGGTAAAATCATATAGGGCAGATACACATAGACCATCACCAGGATCACCGCCAGATCGGTGCGCAAAATCTCCAAAGGCTGGGAGATCACCCCCATATTCATCAAAATGCCATTCAGGACTCCACTATAGGATAAAAAGATGCGCCAGGAGAAGATACGGATGATGAGATTCGTCCAAAAAGGGATGATGATGAAAATGAGCAGGGTGTTTTTTAGCTTTTCCCTGGCACGGGCGATGTAGTAAGCCACCGGAAAGCCCAACAGCAGACAGCAGAGCGTGGTATAGATCGCCAGTTTGAAAGAGAGGAAAAACGGCCTGAGATAGCCTCCGGAAAAAACCTGACGATAGGCAGCCAGCGAGAATTCAAACTTCACATCGTAAATATCCGGGGTCAAAAAGCTGTAGATAATCACGATCAGATAGGGAATCAGGAAAAAGCAGAGCAACCACAGGAGGGCAGGCAGGCTCAACAGCCAAGAGCTGAGGTTCTTACGTTTTTCTAAGGCGCTGGGACGGCTTTTAGCTTTCAAGACCCTCTCCGTTTCAGAGCGCGGCTGAGCTGACCGCTCTCACTGAGCTGAGCTTCTGTGAGCTGTTCCAAAGCATCGTTTTCGATCATCCAGGTATCGGTATCATGCCAAAAAAGCCAGACCTTTTCTTCCCAATCCAAGGCTTTATCATCAAAATAAACTCGCTTATGTTGGGAAAAGACCCGGATTTTCAGCTTGCCCACCCGCACGATGTATTGCGTGTGCGAGCCCAGATAGAGGATGTCTTCGATCTGTCCTTTGAGCATATTGATATCATCTTGCGCGCGCGGTTTATTGCGGGAGATGGCGATCTTTTCCGGACGCAGCGAGAAGGTGACGCGGCTGCCCACTGCCGGCGCATGCTGAAAGCTGCAATCGAGCTCAAAACTCTTCCCACCGCCATCATCACAGACCAGCTCCAGATAGTCATCATACAAAGCTTTTACCTGACCGGTGATGAAATTCGTCTCACCGATGAAATAGGCGGAAAAGATGCTTAAGGGACGTTCATAGATGTCATCGGGGGGGCCTTCCTGAACTATCTTGCCTTGATTCATCACCGCCAAACGGTCTGAAATGCCCATCGCCTCACCTTGGTCGTGGGTCACATAGATGAAGGTAATGCCCACCGCGTCGTGAATATTCATCAGCTCGATCAGCATATGCTGGCGCAGCTTGAGGTCCAGGGCGGCCAGCGGTTCATCCAAAAGCAGGACCCTGGGTTTATTGATCAAAGCGCGGGCGATGGCGATGCGCTGTTTTTGTCCGCCGGAGATTTGATCTGGATACTTATTGGCCTGATCCTCCATCTTCACCAGATTTAGCATTTCTCTTACCCGGTCTTTGATCTCGGCTTTGGGAGTCTTTTTGATCCTCAGGCCAAAGGCGACGTTGTCAAAAAGGGTCATATGGGGAAAGAGTGAATAGTTTTGAAAGATGGTATTCACTTCACGTTTGTAGGGGGGTAGATCCGTAATGTCTTGATTGCCCAGACGGATCGTGCCTCCGGTGGGGGTCTCAAAGCCGGCGATCATGCGCAGCAGCGTGGTCTTGCCACATCCGCTGGGGCCCAAAAAGGAGAAGAGCTCTCCGCTATGGATGGTGAGGCTCACCCCGTCCACCGCGGTGAACACGCCAAAGTCTTTACTCACATTTTCCAGTACTATATCTTCCACTGTTTCCTCTGTTTATGTATTTGCTTGCAGGACTTCATAGGTCTCGTGTCCAGTAAAACCTCCAGCCCTGACAAAAGTGGAGCCGACTTGATCAAAAGAGCTCACCTCCCCCACTCCTGCAGGCGAGAGGCCTGCAATCCAGACAATTTAATAGGCAAAAAAATACAGTGGGGAATGCCGGGCGGCATCCCCACTGCTCGGAGGGCATTCTATGTAGGGTCTGTAGGCTGATTACAAAATCTCCCATTCCAGTGTATCTGTCAAGAGAAATATTAGGCTTTTCTTCGATATGACTGTTGATATATTTCAACACATCCTCAATGTGCTATAATTAGCTTGCACTTACGCTCTGTCTGAGGACTCTTAAAAAGTAGAAAATAAATACCGCTTGTGGAAATCTTTCCACTTTTATCGCGTCCATCCCAGTGGATTTTGCCCTGTTTCTGGAAGACATTTTCTTCATAGACTAATTGTCCTCGCAGATTGTAAATACTGATCCGGGCCGGGGCGGGCTGATCCTGCTGGTAATCTATCGACAAAATCTTGCCCTGGCGCAAAGGATTCGGATAGAGCTTCAGGCTCTGCGCTACAGGCACGGATACATCCCCGGGATTGCTCAGGGGCAGGATGGTAGCTTCATACCACTCATTCACGGCGGGCAGCCAGCTCAGATTGCCGAAGCTATCCTGAGCTTTGATCTGATAGTAAAAATACTCGTCAGCCACCGCAAAATCCGGGGAAAAGATGTATAGATAAAGGTCATTACCGCCATAGATCATCTCCTGAGTATAGCTGGGACCTTCATCGATCCTATAACTAAAGGTGACCGAGGATAGGCCGGATTCATCATTGGCCGTTGCGATAAAGGTAGTCTCTTCTCTGCCGATGGTTTCGAGGGGCTTGTGGCTGAGCGCAGGAGCCTGGGCATCACCTTCCACCACGAAGATATGGGGATCAAGTTCGGCAAAATCCGGTTGGCTGCGTTTGCGTCCGCCATTATCCGCCGCCTGGATAAAATAGCGGATCGTATCGCCGGCGGCATGACTGGTGATAAAGCCCTGATAGCCGTATCCGCCAGTGGGATTCAGCAGGCTGTATTGCCATTCTGAACTATTTAATTGATAGGCTATAAACAGCGAATCTGCATTGAGCGCAGCCCCGCTGTGGGCCACGATCTGGGCCGAAAATACATATTCCGCGCTATAGTCCTGAGTGCCAAAATAGGGCTGATGCGAGATCTCCAGCATGCGGGCATCCGGAATCTCATGAGTGCGGCAATGCAGGGCATCCGTGCTTTCCCAGGGGCTAGAATAGCTTCCGGCCACTCCGATGATCTCATATCCTGGCAGAGCCTGGGCATAGACCTGCAAGGCGGCAGCATCGTAGCTGCTATTCATGATCGGCACAAAAACACGCCGGTTTAGAATCAAGGAATTTGAATAAGGTTGATTTTGCGGGGTATTCACCCGATACACATGGTAGGGATAGCCCCAGGCGCAGATCTGCCCTGCAAAGTAATTTGCTGTAGCTTCGATGGCGTTATATTGGGAATGCGAGGGTGGCACACTGCGGATCAGGATTTTATCCGGCGCCAAAAACTTGCCCCAGCAATCTATGTGATCGATATAGGTATTATTCGGATCCTGCACCACGTGATAATTCGTGATGCCCAGATAAGAGCCCATGAGGTTATTGACATTGCTCTGATTATTGGAGTTTTCGCTGTAGGCAATCTGCGTCTGAGCAGCGGTATTGATCCCGTCCGTCATATAATTACCACCGGTCTGAGATAGATTCATACCATAATAAGGCAGATCAAATTCATCGGCAAAGAGAGCTGGAACCAGGTTATCGCCCGGACGGGGACGGTTGTATTGAAAGTCCAGAACCCCATAATCTCCATTGCCATCAAAGAGAAACCAAGGCCCATAATCCCGCACCCAATATGAATCTGTGCTGGCAATCATAAAGCTCACCCGATCCAGATTCACTCCCGCAGAGCTGAAGGAATTCCGCGCAGAATTCATCTGGGAAGTGCTGCTCACCAGACATACCACATCCACATTCTGGGTGAATTGTGCCACCAAAGAGCTGGGAATACCCAGAGGATAGCGGATCATCACCTCACTATTGGGCTCAAATTCCGCAATCGGCCGCACCGGCGAACTGGGAGGCGGGGTCTGCGTAAAACGCTCTTCCCAAGCAAAAGACAGGCCTTCAGCGCAAACTTGGCTGGCCTGTAAAACACTGCCCAAGCACAGGCTCAAGCAGATTATAGCTATTATACGGTAAGTAATTTTCATCTTCTGTATTCATCTCCAAAACTCTTATTCCTTTTTTACATACAATTTTTGTGCCTATTTTGGGATTTATTGCAAAACAGGGCTGTCTTTGTAGAGATTTTCCGCAGGAACGGCGTTTTGCGCTACGATAAAACGCTAAAACTTCTGATAATCCAATAAATCCATTCGATCCGCCTGATCTGCGTTCTATAATAAATGAACCCCCGCAGAAACTGGGCCCTGCGCCACGGCAACACATTGAAACCATGAAACTTTAAAGCCTCCTGCTCCCTCAAAACCTCCTAAACTTTCTCGACTTTCTAAACCTAGCCAAAAAAAATCTCTTTACAGATTCTGAATGAAAATTAGAGTGTGCATCTGGGTGAAAACCCGCTTAAATTGTGTAATAGACAAGAAGAAAAGAAATGGCGGATACAATGGCTAAAAGTGGAGATTATGAATAATAGCAGATATAAGGATACGCGATGAAAAAGCTCTTTTTGGTGCTCTTTGCCCTCTGGTGCATAGGCTTTCTCGCTGCCAAGGTGGATCTGAATACAGCCTCCTTGAGCGAATTGAAACAGCTTCCCATATCGGAAGCTCAGGCGCGTGATATTTATGAGTACAGGACCTTTGTGAAGATCCTGGAAAATATCTATGACCTGAGGGATATTCCCTCTATAGATCAGCGCACTTTGAACATATTAAAACCCCTGGTGGTGGTCTCGCTATACACCCAGACCGATGAAGCGGCCCTCCGCAGAGAGGAGATCCGGGGCCTTATCGAGCGCCTGGACAGCAATGAAGGTGCCTCAGAAGGCATGGCCGACGTCTGGCAGGACTTCCTGATGACGCCGCAAAATGTGAACCGCATGCACTTTGATGATTTCATCAGTTTGCCCAATGTCTCCGCGGTGGATGCTGTGGCCGTCCTCAAGAGAGTGGCCAGAGGTGATACCATTGCCGATACCAGGGATTTGCGCAATACCATGGGCATCTCCTATTACGGTTATTCAAACCTGAGGAATTACGTGTATTTCCGTGAGCCTCCGGTGAAGAACCGGCTGATGTTTGACGCCTCGGCAGAGTATTTTACCCGTCCGTATGAGGAGGGGCAATACGATATGCTGCATGAAATCTTTGTACCCGAAGACTATGGTAATAGCTGGATCAATATTACGCAAAACAAACGCAATTCCTATTGGGGTTATTACAACGTGGGTCAAGTGCAGCCGGATATGATGGCCAAGCTGAGAATGCGTTATGGCAACAACTTCAAGGCCGGCATCATGAGCTACAGCCCGAAGTCAAGTACCGGACTGCTGTTCTCGGAGGCAGACTATGGCACGGATAGGGATGTGATCAATACCACCAAGTATTATGCCGGTTATGAAAATACCCGTCTGCCAAAGACGGACAATACCTCGCTGAAACTGTATCTGGGGCATTACCGCGCCACTTACGGTGAAGGGTTGGTGATGGAAAACACCGATTATTACAGCGCCCGCAAGACTGGATTTGGCTTTAGCAAACGCATCATGGGCATTTCTCCGGATCTTTCGCGTACTCAGGAATATGCTCTGAGAGGTGCTGCCATTGAGATCAAGAATCCCAAGTTTGGCGCGGCCTTCTTCGTTTCAGACGATGAAAAAGACGCCATGGCCTATGTGAATCCAGACGGCAGCTATGTGCTGCGGGACAACTATGGCAACGACGTATTTATAGACGAGGATGGCGCTCAATACTATCTTAAAAATGCCGTGCGCATTTACACTTATGAAGACGGCAGCGTGGTGAATACAGACAAACGCAAGCTCTTCAGCTATGTGACCCCCACTTTGCCTTATGATAATGATTCTTTACTTGAGGCAGAACAGTGGTTCAATGAGATCTTAAGCCCCACTCCCCCGCAGGGACAGGACTATCAAGGCTGGGCCATGCCTTATATCAATCTCGCCACCCGCAGGGATGCATTACGCGAAAAGCTCTGGGGCACCCACTTGCAGGTGAGTCCCTTCATCGGCACCAAGCTCGGTTTTACCACTTACACCGCCCTGTATGATAATGCCCATCTGGTGGTACCGGGTTTTCACGAGCTCTTGCCCATGGTGATCCGTGATTCATATTATTATACCAAACTCACTAAGGCCTTGAATTCCGAAATCTCCAATATGTACAGCACTCAGACCGATAATTATAGCCGGGACTACCGCAGAGTGATCGGCTTTGATGCCGGCACGGTGTTGGGACATATCGCCCTGCAGGGAGAATATGCGGAGCTCAGCGTGAATGGCGAAGACCACAAGCTGGGTGATGATCCCAGTGCCTGGCTGGCCAGTGCGCACAGTCAGTTTGAAAACCTGTATTTCCTCACCCTGATCCGAAATTATGATGTGGGCTTTGAGAATCCCTATAGCAATAGCTTTTCGGAGCACGAACGCTTTGACGATACCATCCTGGAAAAGAATATCTATGCGCTCACGAACCCTGCGCTTTCCGATATCTATCAGAATAGCAATCAATCCGCCCCAGAGAAAGGAGTCTATTTTGAAACCCGTTACAAATTCAATAACTACTTCACCGTGGGCCGCAGCTATCTGGACCTCTGGGAAAGACAGAGTGACGGACGCCGCAGTGCCAGATTCCAGAGTGAATTGGAATTTCGCCCGCTGTATCAATTGGGCATGCGGCTGCGTTACAAGAACCAGGTAAACCGCTATGACGATACGGCCGAGCGCGGAGTATCCAAGACCAACGAATACACCATGTCCGTGCGCAGTTTCCTGTCAAACAGGGATTTCCTGGAGCTGGAATACCGCTATAACACGGTGCTCAGCCCCCCTTACACCTCACTTACGAATCCTGCCCAGCCGGGTAATAATACCATGGCTGCGGCGATGACTCTGATGACCGGTGATTATGTCGCTGTGAATTATACTCACAATTTCAGTGATAACCTGAAAGTGCAAGGCTCCTTCAATTTCTGGTATGGCCATGGCATTTCTCACTGGGATTGGGAGGATATGGAAATAGACTTCATGGGCGAAAAAGGTGTCAAAGCCTGGGTCGCCGTCTCCAGCCGCATTTCAAACAATATGTATATGAATATTAAGTTCCGCAACAAAACCTATCAGGATAAAGAGCTCAGAATCCGCCAGAACAACGATCCCGATCATCCCAACCTGGCAGATCAGCTCACCTATTTTGACAGAGTGGAGCATAGTGAAAACACCATCCGTATTTCCCTTGATTATCGCTTCTAACGTGGAGGAAAACATGTTATCAAATAAATCTTTAATCATCCTTGCCCTGCTGCTCTTAGTCACTACACTAAGTGCTTTCAGCATTACAGACACCCATTTTGGTTACCGTTATGGCGCCCTGGATGCCAGAGGCTTTGCCATGGGTAGTGCCGGCATGTATAACAATATGCGTCCCGCCGGTTTTGTGCTGAATCCGGCCAATCTCACCGCAATGCAAAAAACTCTCGGTCTGAATGTAAACACCATGATCAACCGGGCCGAAGACACCCGCATGCTCCCGCTCTACAATTCCTTTGACAATTACATCGATGATGCGGTCTATGCCTCGAATATCAATGCCTTTACGGATTTCTCCGGAGCTGGCTTTGGCTCTTATGCTTTCGCTAATTTCCGGGTGGGACTGGGTGCTTATCACGCACCTTATGCCAGTTTTAACGGCAACTACCGGGAAGAGATCCGCAACAACCGCAATACAGACAACGATGGCTATCCCGAAAAGCTCGCCCAAAACGATATCGAAAACGAAGGCGCTCTGCTGAAGACCGGTTTGGCCCTGGCTGTGGCTTATGAATATGCGGATTATTGGAATGCAAATCTGGGCTTTGATTTTGCTCTGATGAATGCAGATATCACCCAGGATACCAACATCCGTTGGACCGATTGGTCTCGCCAGCAGATGGCCGCCAATGTGGTCTTGCCAGATTATCAGCATCTTAGCAAGTGGGAGCTGGAAGGCCAGCAGATGAAGATCGGTGCAGCTTTCAGATTGGGGCCGCGCTTTGGCCTGGGTATGACCTACACTCCCCAAACCACCCTGGATCTCAGCGGCACAGATTATACCTTTAGGGATGCTTACCGCAATACTCCTCTGGATAGCACCTTTGTGGTCCTGGCCAAAGATTATGATCTGCCCAGCGAGATGAGGCTTGGCTTTAGCTATTTCCCGCGCAACGTGATGAATACGATCTTCAATGTGGATGTGGAAATGGTGAACTACAGCGATTCCATGGATTTCCTGGATGACGTGTATAATTTCTATGCCGGAGTGGAGCATCACATCGTGAACCGCATCCCTCTGCGCTTGGGCTTCCAGGCTGTGAATAGCTATTTCCTGGATAGCAAACCCGGGATAAATGCTGCGGGTGACGACATCATCCTCTATACTGCAAATAAAGTTCTTACCCCCATGATCACCGGTGGTTCTTCCGTGAAACTGATCAAAAACGTCGTCTTAGACCTGGGCTTTGGCTATGCCTGGCGCGAGTATGAAGCCCTGGATCTCTTTGGCGATGCCTATTACAACGATAAAACCTATACCGGGTCAAGCTCCTACGTCCTCTGGCCCAATCAATATATAAATCTTCAAAACCGCGGTTGGGAAAATCCCGACAAAGTTACAGAAAGCTTCATCACCCTGAATGCCGGCCTGTCATTTAGCTGGTAAACATCCTTTAAGGGGGATAGTGTGAATAAATATATCTTACTTTCAGTGCTTGTAATGGCACTGAGCTTCAGCTTTGCTACCGATTTGCGCCTGGACGTGATCTGGTCAAACGATGTCCATGGCGGCATCGATCGCTCTGAGGCCACCTTCATGAATCCGGAATTCCCTCCCCAATTGGGCGGAGGAGCTTCCGCTGCTACCTTGATCAAACATCTACGCAGCTGGTCTGATGATGAAACGCGGGCAAATCTGCTGCTGGATGCCGGAGACTTTTTTCAAGGCCGTCCAGTGGGCACAGTGACCCAGGGACGCGCTGTAATAGAATTTATGAATGCCGTAGGCTATGAAGCCATGACCCTCGGCAACCATGAATTTGACATCATGCAGCCAGAATTGATAGAAACCCTGGAGATGGCAGATTTCCCCATCCTGAGCTGCAATGTGATCGATACCAATACCGGTGAGATTCCCTACTATGCCAGGCCTTACATCATCGTAAACAAATTGGGAATGCGCATCGGCATCCTGGGCGTAACCACCACAGATACCAAACAAATGAGCTTCCCGGAGAATATCAAGAATATAGATTTTCTGGATGAGAAAGTCACCGTCACCAAATATGTGAAAATCCTGCGCGAAGAAGAGAAGGTGGATCTCGTGATAGTTCTGGGACATGCCGGGCTGCCTTATGACATCGAAAAAACCTACCTGAGCCGCTACGACGCCCAGGGAACTCCTCTCTATGCAGAACGTCGTGCCCATTGGGGTTATGACGCTCAGGAGATCGCCCGCGAGGTGCCAGGCATCGATCTTTTCATCGGTGGACACATCCACAAAGGCGTGCCCAAACCCTGGATCGATCCCGTCACTCACACCATGGTGATCCAAGGCTATGCCTATGGCTCCGGAATAGGGCTCATCACCCTCACCATCGATCCCCAGACCAAGACTGTGAGCGGATATGAGACTCCAGCCCTGCGGGAAGGCGCTCTGATCACCCTGTTTGAAGATCAGTTTATCCCCGATCCCGAAATCTCAGAAATGATCGAAGCCCAAGTGGCAATCGCCGAAAAAGGCATGGATGAGATAGTGGGCAGCGCCGGAGCGCATCTTTCCCGCACCAATGTGGATGCGCAATCCCCTATGGGAAATACCATCGTAGATGCCATGCGCTATATGGTGGATGCAGATTTTGCCTTCCTGAATCTGGGTGGCGTGCGCGCCGAGATCAAATACGGCCCCGTAAGCTATCGCGATATCTTCCAGGTGATGCCCTTTGACAATATGCTGATCAGCTTTCAGTGCGATGGTGCCACCTTGAAAAGAATTATCGAAACCCGTGTGGAAGGCAGCCGCGCCGGACTCATCGTCTCGGGAGTAAACGTGGTCTATTCCCGCACTCGTCCCAGTTGGGACAGAGTGACCACCCTGAAGATCGGTGGCGAGCCCTGGGATCCCAATAAGATCTACACCGTGGCCACTACAGACTTCCTCATGCAAGGCAATGCCGGACTCACTATGCTGATGAATATCCCCTCGGAAGATGTAACAAATCACAACATCAACCTGCGGGATGCCATCGTGCACTATTTCAAGCAAAAATCACCAATCAATACCAAGATTGACGATCGCTGGAAACGCAATGATGACTCCACTATGGCTGCCTGGATGAAACCATGAAAATCCTGATCGTCTATCACAGCGAAAGTGGACATACCACAGCTTTTGCCGAAGGGATTTTTGGCAAGCTCACCGCTTTGGGGCATGTTGTGAATAGCATTCAATTGGAAACCGCTGCAGCGGTAAAGCTGGCCCCCCTGCGGGTAAAGCAGACCATAGATTTTGTGAATCTGCCCGATCCAGGGGACTATGATGCTCTGCTCTTTGGCGGACCTATCTGGGCCTGGGGCCCATCTCCGGTAATCATAGCAGCCATCCGCAAAATGGGAAAACTCACCGGCAAGACCTGCCTGCCCTTTGCCACTATGGGGTTTACTGGAGGCAAGACCGCGCTCCGCTATATGTCCCGCGAACTCGGAACCAAAGGTGCCAAAGTGCTGCCCGGTGCGGTCTGCAAACATATGCTCTGCAATTTTGCCGACGAGATAGAGAAGAACGCGGGCAGAATCGCCGCTTTACTCAGTTAAATAAGAAACCATCAGGCCGGAAGCAGTGTAAAGCCCGCTTCCGGCTTTTCGTGTGCACCGTAACGCTGGATTTATCCGGCCGTAGCACTGTCTTCAGACGGTGCGTGTCCAAGCTTTGTAAAGCAACTTTTCATAAACATGCCCTGCATATTTCGCACCAACTAATACCGATGCAACCGCCGTCTAAAGACAGCGCTACGGTAAAGCAAATCCTGCCAAAATGCTGGAATTTCGCCACCCTTAACAAAAAATTCTAAAATCCCTGAGAAATCCAACAACAAAATACCCTAACGAGTGCCATAGGCGCGATACTGTAGATAGCAAACGACAGCTACACAAAGGATTGAGTCCTGTAGGGACGCTATATTTATTAAACCTTTGGTATTTCTGGCGAACAGTCTCAAGGACAATAGCTAAGATAAGACATGCGCCACCCTTTCTCATTCAACTTGCTTCTAATTAGTGTTCGACTCGAGTTGACTTGTATTTTCGAGTCAACTCAAGTTAAAGACGAATCGAAATCAAGACCACTGCAGTAGCGCGGGATGTGTAGTAGCGCTGTCTTCAGACGGCGCGTGTCCAGCCCTGTAAAGCATTTGCCTAAAAGTGGATACAGCACGCAGATCACGCTGATCTCGCAGATTTGTACAGCTAAAATTTGGCGGCAATCTGATCAACTGGATGTGCTTTGGGCGTTTTGATCAATGGAGTGTGGTTTGGGCGTTCGGCCCAACGCCCCTACGGTAAAACGGTAAAACGGTAAACGGTAAACGGTAAAACCTTCGGCGCGTGTCCAGCCCTGTAAAGCATTTCCCTAAAAGTGGATACAGCACGCAGATCACGCTGATCTCGCAGATTTGTACAGCTAAAATTTGGCTGCAATCTGATCAACTGGATGTGGTTTGGGCGTTTTGATCAACGGAGTGTGGTTTGGGCGTTCGGCCCAACGCCCCTACGGTAAAACGTTAAAACGATAAAACCTCTTTTCATCCAATAAATCCACCCAATCCGCTTGATCCGCGTTCTATTGTGCTGTAGACAGAACAGGAGTCCGCCACTACGGTTTGGGCGTTAGGCCCAACGCCCCTACGATAAAACGATAAAACCTCTTTTCATCCAATAAATCCACCCAATCCGCTCAATCCGCGTTCTATTGTGCTGTAGGCAGAACAGGAGTCCGCCACTACGGTTTGGGCGTTCGGCCCAACGCCCCTACGGTAAAACGTTAAAACGGTAAAACGTTAAAACGTTAAAACGATAAAACCCCACAAACCCAGACTTGACAAAAATCCCCACCTCATAAGCCTTGTGCAAATTCACCTGTTTTATATACTTATCGCCAATTTAAACGAAATCTAAGAGGATTATATGCAAGAAATCATCATTGATGGCAATAGCCTCAGCCTCGAAGCTGTGGGCTTGGTTGCCAATCAGGCCGCTCCTATCCGCCTGGCCGGGAGCAGCATCGCCAAGGTTCAAAAGTGCCGGGATTATGTAGATAAAGTGATCGCCAATGGCGACATCGTATATGGCCTGACCACCGGTTTTGGCAAATTCAGCACCGTGAATATCCCCAAAGAGCATATCGCGGAATTGCAGCTCAATCTGATTCGCAGTCACGCCACCAGTGTGGGCGAGCCTTACAGCATCCCCATCGTGCGTGCCATCATGCTGCTGCGCATCGCAGTCCTGGCCAAAGGACACTCCGGCATTCGCCTGCAAACTTTGCAAACTTTGCTTGAAATGCTGAACAAAGGCGTGCATCCCATCATCCCCAAACGCGGATCTGTGGGTGCCAGCGGAGATCTCTCCCCCCTTTCACACCTGGCTTTGGTGCTTTTGGGTGAAGGCGAGGCTATCTACAAAGGCGAAGCCCTCAGCGGTAAAGAAGCTATGCAAAAAGCCGGCATCACTCCGGTGATCCTGGCTGCCAAAGAAGGCCTGGCCTTAAATAACGGCACTCAGGTGATGGCCGCCATCGGTGCGCTCTCGCTGCTGCAGGCCGAAAGTCTTTGCCAGCAGGCAGATATCACCGCAGCTATGTCTGTGGAAGCGCTGCTGGGCACCCCTTGCGCTTTTGACGCCTTGATCAGCAATCTGCGTCCGCATCCCGGCCAAAAAGCTTCCGCGGAAAACCTGAGCAATCTGATTCTGGGCAGCCCGCTACGGGAGTCTCATTTGCATTGCAAAAACGTGCAGGATGCCTATTCGCTCCGCTGCACTCCGCAGGTACATGGCGCAGTGCGGGATGCCCTATCCTATGCCCGCGGCGTCCTGGAAATAGAGATCAATAGCGCCACCGATAATCCCCTCATCTTCCCGGATGAAAACCGGGTGATTTCCGGAGGTAATTTCCATGGTGAGCCTCTGGCCATCGCTTTGGATACCATGGCTTTGGCGATTTCCGAACTGGCCAATATCAGTGAGCGCCGGGTCGAACAAATGCTCAATCCCGCTCTTTCCCGCGGACTTTCTCCCTTTTTGGCGATGCGTCCCGGGCTGGATTCTGGCTTCATGATCGTGCAGCTCACCGCAGCCGCGCTGATCTCAGAAAACAAAGTTTTGTCTCATCCCGCCTGTGTGGATAGCATTCCCACCTCGGCAAATCAGGAAGACCATGTCTCTATGGGCTCTGTCTCCGCCATCAAACTCCTGCAGGTGATGGAAAACGTTTCAAACGTGATCGCCATCGAACTGATGATCAGTGCCCAGGCTCTGGATGCTCGGAAGCAGCAGAGCTCCAAAGCACTTGAAGCCGCTAAGGCAGCCCTGCGCAAAGAAGTCCCCACTTTGCAAAAAGATAGGATCATGTATCCGGATGTGAACAAGAGCATCGCGCTGATCAAAAGCAGCGCCATCCTGAAAGCGGTGCAGGCCAGCGGAATAAAAATTCATTGACAATAATCTTGCCTGTTCCAGATTAAACCTTATGAGAAGAATATACGTTGCCTTACTGCTGGCGATGCTTTTCGCCCTGTTGGGCTGTGGCATTGACAATACCATGTACAATGCCAGGAAGTATTTTGATTTGGCACAAGCTCGCCCCTTGGCTGCCAATGGGCGTCCCGCGCCTCAAGCGGTGAGCGATTATACGAAGGCCATCAAAAAATGCGGCATTATTCTCTCGGATGGCGGGAAAGGCAAACGTGCTGATGACGCCCTTTTCCTCATGGCCAGAGCCTTGTTTTACAAAGGAAATTCAGCTTTTCAAGCCAAGGATGCCTTTGAAGGCCTGATCCGGGGTTATCCCAATAGCAAACACATCCCCGAATCCTATATCTATCTGGGTAAAGTCCTGCGAGATATCAATCAAGTCGCAGAATCCGAAGCCGTGCTGGAGCGCTTTGTGCGGGACCCCAAATTCGTGAAAGATCATCCCCGCGCCCTCTTGGTAATGGCGGATTTTGAGATTCAGGATGAAGACTATCACCGGGCCCAGTATTGGCTGGAACGCATTATCAAGGACTATCGCAAGACTCCGGAATTCAAAGAAGCCGCCTTCCTCTTTGGCAAAAACTATTATGAGCAGGGCGACTACACGCGCTCGCTTCAAGAATTTGAGACTTTCATCAATACCCGCCGCATCCCCAAACCCCAAAAGCTGGAAGCAAAGTATTTTATAGGCTTGAGCCACTTCGGCTTGGAAGAGTATGATAAGGCCTTAAAACAAGCGAAATATCTGGCGCGCAATGAAGAGCGTCCGGAAATGCTGTCCCGGGCCAGAGTGCTTTACGGCCGCGCACTTTTGGCCGTTAAAGAGGTGGAGGACGGCCTCAAAGAATTGAAAGAGGTCACCACCAGCTATCCCCGCACAGAAAACTCCGCCGCTGCCTATTATTATTGGGGAATATATCTGTATTACGAACAGGGTAATTTCGATGAAGCCGTGCAGTATCTGAACAAGGTGCGCACCGAATTCACCCAATCTCCGCTGGCAGAAAAAGGCACGCAACTGGCCACCGCCATCAATAAGACAAAGCCTGCCACCAATCTCGATAGCAGCCGCGATCTGCAAGCCTGGCTGGACTATCACTATCTGAGGGCAGAAAACCTGATCAGCCCCCTGGCCTTGCCGGATTCTGCTCTGGCCACATATCGGCAGGTGATCGATGAACGGGAGTATTTCGCTGCCAAGCAGGATTCTTTGCTCATAAAGATAGAAGCGGCCAGCAACAAAGCCGATAGCCTCATAGCCATATTGCCGCCTCCCATCGAAGAGGCAGAGGTGGATTCGCTGGATACTTTGACAGATGCAGAGGAACCGGAACCTTCTGAGACTGAGATAGCTGCGCTTTTTCCTGCTGAACCATCTGAGCTGGATTCGCTCACTATTTTGACAAATGCAGAGTTCAGTGATTCTTTGCAGACCGATATTGATCAGCCTTTGCCTACAGAGCTGGAATTTGAACCGGCTATTCCTGACAGTATTGAGATTGAGGAAGATGAGCCTTTGGAACCTGAACAGCCTCAGGAACTTAGTCCCCTTCCAGATCAGCCTGAAGAAGCCTTGGATGAAGTATTCCCGCCGGATGAAACTCTTGAAATCAAGGAGCCAGAAGCTGAGCCTGCTCTCCCTGATGCTATTGAGATTGTGGAAGATGAGCCTTCGGAGCAGCCTTTGGAAGCTGAACAGCCTGAAGAAGCTCTGGATGAAGAAGAAACGCCTGAAGCAAGTATTGAGACAGAAGAGCAGGAAGAGATAAACACCAACTCAGCCCTGCTCCAGGAGCTTCAGCGTGATCTGAGTACTTGGCAGCAGAAAGCGGAAGAATTGGAGCCCCTTCTGGAGCGCTTTGACACCCAGATTGTCCCCTTCTGCTATTTTTCCATGATTAGTCTGCTGCGTAAGTTGCCAGACCGGACTGAAGAGGCTGAAACCCTGTATCAGATTATGCTGGAACAATATCCCCGCAATATGTATAGTGCAGCGGCCACGGCGATCAAGGAAGGCCGCAGCCCGCGCTTGGTGGACCCCGCTTACAACGAAGCTCTCGCCGCCTTTGATGCCGCTTTGGATAGCTATCCAGAATCTGCTGATTCTTTGGTCATGCAAATGCAGGACTACACCGAAAGTGAATATAATGATCTCAAACTCAAGGCAAATTACCGCCTGGGTTGGCACTATAGCTTTGAGGATCCAGATACCACCCTGGCCAAAGCCTACCTGAGTGCCGTTCTGGATGATCCCCAAAACACTGAATACGCGCCCACTGTGAGACGCTTCTTTGATGGGAAAAACTATCTCCTGCGGGATTCCGGGTTGATAGACAGCACGGCGGTAAAGGCAGACAGTCTGGCTATTCCTGATCTCGAAGCAGAGCCGGAAAGCCCGGCAGATAGCACTTTTACCGGGCCAATAGTTCAGGAGGCAGCAGCGACGGATTCGCTCAGTTTTGAGATAGAATTGCCGGAAGAAGTTCTACCCTTGGAACTCACTGAGCCTGCCCTGCAGGATTCTCTGCTGGATGTGCCGATAGAGCCCCAGGAAGGTACTACAGAGCCGGAGACTCAGCCTGAAGAGCTTAGACCAGATGCTGAAATCCAAACTGAGGAAGGCACTACAGAGCCAGAGCTACCAGCCGAAGAAGCTGCTGTAAAGCCAGATGAGGCTCCCTCTGAAGAAGAGACTCCTCCAGTGCCTCAAGACCTGCTTCCCCCAGAGCTCCCGCAAGATCCGCAAGAATGAGCTTGCCGCTGATCTATCGCCAGCATCTGTATCTGAGGCTGGCCATTTTCTCCCTTGGTATAGCCACAGGCTTTGAAGCCTCTTTGCGGCAATTGATCACGCAAATCGCCTTCTCCCTTTTGTATCTTATTGTCGAGCCTTACCTGTATGCGAAGCTCTTCTTTGCCCTCAAAAAGCTCCTCACCTTTCTGGCTGGATACTGGCTGTTTACCTTGCTGTTCAAGGTGGAATTCCCTCAGGCCCTTGTCTTTAGCCTCACGATCATCTACCTCGTCCTCATCACCGTGGCCGCCTGGGGCTACCTGGACAAAAGGATGATTCTGGCTCAATGCAACCGCCTTTATAACTTCCAAACCGGAAGATATCTGCTCTCTTTCAGTTTGGCCACATACTACTTTATCAAGAGGTATTTTGCCGAATATCAGAGCCTGGAAAGCCAGGAAAACATCGCCGGCATCCTGGATCGCGCCATCAAGGCCGGGCTCAAGGTGCATGAGAGCGCAGGCCTTATCGAAGACAGGGTCCAAACCCTCCTGAGAGAAGATCATCCCAGGCCCTCACGCCAGCCTGCGGCAAATCTTTACGGCCTCATTTTCTTGAGCCTGCTCGTTTTGCTCTCCAGCATCTGAGGCCCCCCAATGCGCTATTTGATTATGATTTCCTACGATGGCAGCGAATTTATCGGCTGGCAAAAACAGAAACAGGGCCGTAGCATCCAAGCCGTGCTGGAGCATGCACTTGAAGCCTTCAGCCAAAAGCCCAGCCCCATCACCTCCGCCGGACGCACCGATGCCGGGGTGCACGCTTTGGCCCAATACGCCCATTTTGAATATGAAGGCCGCATGGATATGGCGCAGATGCTCAAGGCTTTTCGCCGCTGGCTGCCCGCTGATATCAAGGTCTTGCAGATCTGGCAGGTGGGGGATGATCTTTCCGCCCGCTATCAAGCTTTTGAGCGCCAATACCGCTATGTCCTGAGCAAGGATCTCTGCCCCTTCACCCGCAATTTCACCGGCTTTATCCCGCATTTGAAGCTGCGTCTAATGCCCATGCAAGCCGCGGCAGCAAGGCTCCTCGGCCGCCATGATTTTTCCAGCTTTGGCCGCCTCAATCCAGAGGTGCCAAATCACTTCTGCGAGATCAATCAGCTCACTATCATCGAGCAGGAAGATGCCTTTGTCTTCACCGTGCGGGCAGATCGCTTTTTGCATCATATGGTGCGCCGCATCGTGGGCACACTGGCCTATATCTCCCATTTTGATCTGCCTGCGGATACGATCGACAAAATCCTGGCGGACGCTTGCCCCCGGCAAAATCTGGTCTGCACAGCTCCGCCGCAAGGACTCTTCCTGATCGGGGTAAAGTATCCAGCAGAACTGCTTGACGGCAAAGCCACCTGCAAATTATCTGACACCAGAAGAAGGTTAATATGAATTACAAAATCCCTCGGGGAACATACGATATCATGCCCAAAGACAGCGCTCGCTGGCATCATGTGATAGACACATTCCGCCTTGTGGCACAGCGCTTTGGTTACGAAGAAATCACCACTCCCATCTTTGAAATGGCAGCCCTTTTTGAGCGCAGCTCCGGAGAAAGCTCCGATGTGGTGCAAAAAGAGATGTATCGCTTTGAAGATCAGAAGGGACGCACTTTTGCTCTGAGACCGGAAGGCACGGCTGGCGTGGTGCGCTCCTATATAGAAAAGAGTCTTGACCGCCTGGGTGGCAAAAGCAAGTTTTACTATATAGGCCCCATGTTCCGTTACGATCGCCCTCAGGCCGGACGCTACCGTCAATTCTACCAATATGGTGCGGAATTTATCGGCAGCAATCATCCCTATTATGATGCCGAAGTGATCGCTCTGGAAATGCAGTTTTTGGCCGAATTGGGCCTCAAGAATGTCTCTCTGGAAATCAATAGCGTTGGTTGCGCCCAGTGCTCACAAGCTTATGATGAAGCCCTGCGCGCCTATTACCAGCCGCATCTGGAGGAGCTCTGCCCGGATTGCCAGAATCGCTTTGAGATCCGCCCCCGCCGTCTTTTGGATTGCAAAGTGCCCTTTTGCAAGAGCCTGAGACCAGATGCGCCTTCACAATTAGACTATCTGGATCAGGACTGCAAAGAGCATTTCACCGAAGTGCAGAATTACCTGGATCAGATGGGCATTGTTTATCAGGTGAATCCCGCCATCGTGCGCGGCCTGGATTATTATAGCAATACCGCCTTTGAGCTCATCGTGGATGCCTTGGGCGCACAGAATGCCATCGCCGGAGGAGGCAGATACAATGGCCTGATTTCCCAGCTTGGTGGCAAGGATACCCCCGCTGTTGGTTTTGCCGGAGGTTTTGAGCGGCTGCTGCTGGCCCTGGAAAAGGAAGGCATCACAGGCTACGAGCCCATAAGCCCCACTATATTCGTGATCGGCATCGGAGCAGAAACCCGGCTCCTAACGCTCGAATATATCAGCAAGCTGCGTCAGGACGGGATCTATGTGGATTACAATCCGGATAAAACTTCCTTCAAAGCGCAGATGAAGGCCGCTGATGCCAGCCAGGCCAGATATGCCCTCATCATCGGTGAGGATGAATTGGCCTCAGGCAGGCCCACTTTGAAAGACCTGGAAAGCTCAAAGCAGCATAGTGTAGATTATCAGCAATTGCTGGATATTCTGAAGTAAAAGACCAGCCCGCAAGGCCATAGATAGGAGATATATGCTCTATTCCGAGATTTCTGCGCAGCTAAAGCAATCACAGTTTTTTGCTGACCTGCTGCCGCTGAAGCGCGGCACCCAGATCTTTCATCTCAATCAAAGTGCCAGAGCTCTGCTGGCAGCCCATCTGTGGGCCAAGACCGGCAAGGACATCATCCTGGTCTCGCAGGATGATATCATCGCCGAAGACCTCTGGGACGATCTGGTAACTCTGGTGGGACGGGACAATGCCTTTTATCTACCGGATTACGAGATTCTGCCTTACGAAGAGCGTTCTCCGCATTACTCCATCCGCGCCACCCGGATGATCACGCTGCTCAATGCAGTCACTGATCTGCCCGCCATCTACAGCCTTTCCATCCGCTCATTTCTGCGCTATATCCCCTCCAAGGCAAGCCTGGCACGGCATATTTTGCAGCTAAAAAAGGGCGACAGCATAGATCCTGACACGCTGCTCAAAAGCCTGCAAAACATGGGCTATGAGATCGAGTATCAGGTCTCAAAAGTGTATCAGGCAGCCCGCCGCGGCGGCATCATGGATATCTTTTCGCCGCCTGCTCTGCAGCCCGTGCGTCTGGAATTCTGGGGAGATGAGATTCTCTCTATCCGCGCCTTTTCCGTGAGCACTCAACGCTCCATCCCTGGCGAAGTGGGCGAAGTCACCATCATCCCCGCCCGGGAAATCTCGCTGGACGATATCGATTCCGGCTCCGTGATCATCTCCAAAGTGCGTGATCATGGCTTTTTTGAGGGCATTGAGAATTACTTCAGCTTGCTCACCTCAGAGCTTTCTTCCTTTGTGGATTATTTTGATAATGACGAAAGCATCTTCGTTTTCAGCAATTTCAGCTATGTCAAAGAAGAGATTCAGGCTCTCACCGAGCAGACCTTTACCCAATATCACAAAGAGCTGAAACGCAGCAGCCGCGGCAAGGTGCCCAAGGTGAATAAACTGATCCTGGACGAAGAAGCCTTCTATGCGCGCATCAATGCCCGTGAGACTCTCTTTGTGTCCCAAAGCGAATTTATCCTGCCTGAAATCAAGGAGAATATCCGCGCACCTTTCGAATCCCAGCCCGTCTTTGAAGCCGATCTCTTACTGGTGGCAGACACCCTGAAAGCCAAGCGGGAGCAAGGCTGGGAGCACTACTTGCTCTTTGACAATCACTCCCAGGAAAAGCGCACGCGTGTAATGATCTCCGAAGATGCCTCCTATACGGGACATATCGGTGTCTTGCATGAAGGCTTTGAGATCGAGGACGCTCTTCTGGGCCTTTGGACCGATCACGAGATCTTCAATCGCTACAAACGCAAGCGTTATGCCCCCCGTTTTGCCCCCGGCGAATCCATCGTGGATTATGAGAATCTCAAACCCGGCGACTATGTGGTGCATGTGGATCACGGCATCGGCGTCTTTGAAGGCCTCAAAATCATCCGCCTGGACGGCCAGGAAGTGGAATGCCTGGTCCTGCGCTATGCCAATGACGATAGGGTCTATGTGCCTACCTTCCAGCTTTCGCTGGTCTCCAGATACGTGGCCGAAGAGGGTGCAGCTCCCACTCTGAACCGCCTGGGCAGTGCCAAATGGCAAAATACCAAACGCCGCGCCACTCAGCAGATCGAACTGATCGCCGCAGACCTGGTACGCCTATATGCCGAGCGCAGCAGCCGTCCTGGCCTCGCCCACGCTGTGGATACCGAGTGGCAAAAAGACCTGGAAACTTCCTTCATCTATGAAGATACGCCGGATCAAGCGAGGGCTGCCCGCGAGATTAAAGACGATATGGAATTGCCTTCGCCGATGGAGCGTCTGCTCTGTGGTGATGTGGGTTTTGGCAAGACCGAGGTCGCCATCCGTGCCGCCTTCAAAGCGGTGAATAGCGGCTTTCAAGTGGCAGTGTTGGCCCCCACTACCCTCTTGGTAGAGCAGCATTTCCGTGTCTTCAAAGAACGCCTCGTCCAATATCCGGTGCGCATCTGTATGCTTTCCCGCTTCCGCTCCAAAGCGATGATAGATAAGGACATCCAGGATATCGCCGCCGGCAAAGTGGATATCGCCATCGGCACGCATCGTCTGCTTTCCAAAGACATCAAATTCCCCAAATTGGGACTCCTCGTGATAGATGAAGAACACCGCTTTGGCGTGCGGCACAAAGACCGCCTGCGCAGGCTGCAAAGCAATGTGGACACGCTATATATGAGCGCCACCCCCATCCCCCGCACCCTGAATATGGCCCTGGCCAAACTCAAGGAAATCTCCCTGATGCAGACCTCGCCCAAAGAACGTCTGCCCATCCGCACCATCATCACCCCGCGCGATCTGGAAGTGATCAAAGACGCCATTCGCCGCGAAGTGGATCGCGGTGGCCAAATCTTCTTTGTGCACAATCGCGTCCAAACCATTGAGACCGCCGCCCTGGAATTGCGCCGCGAAATGCCCGACGTCAGCTTCCTGGTGGGCCATGCACAAATGCCGGAAAAGCATCTGGAAGAGGTGATGAAAGCCTTTGTAGAACGTGAAGCCCAAGTCCTGGTCTGCACCACCATCATCGAAAACGGCATCGATATCCCCAATGCCAATACCATCCTGATCGACCGTGCGGATAACTTCGGCCTGGCCCAGCTCTATCAAATGCGCGGACGCGTGGGACGCAGCAACCGCCGCGCCTATGCCTATCTGCTGATCCCCAAAGGCACCACCACCGTGGCCAGACAGCGCCTGGAAGCCCTCACTCAATACGATTATCTGGGTGCCGGATTCCAAGTGGCCCTGCGCGACCTCGAACTCCGCGGTGCCGGAACCATCCTGGGCACCAAACAAAGCGGCATCATCCAGGCCATCGGCTTTAACTATTACAATCGTCTCCTGGGACACGCCATCGAAGCCGTGGAAAGCGGTGATACCTCCAGCCTTTACGCAGAAGATAACCCCAGCACCCGCCAGAGCATCCGCACCGAAGTCGATCTGTATTTCCCCCCAGAATATATCGATAACGATGAAGAACGCCTGCGGGTCTATCG
>Ga0265295_1000764_pt1 | contig 61562 bp, 53 predicted proteins | sample Munlansysbiofilm_FD_192503 | JGI IMG/M metagenome (GOLD analysis project Ga0265295, IMG submission 192503) | Leachate microbial communities from a municipal landfill in Southern Ontario, Canada - Methane capture system biofilm | ecosystem: Engineered > Solid waste > Landfill > Unclassified ... | reverse complement strand
CCATAAACTAGTAGTCAAGATGTTGCAAAGTTGTCCGTTGTGTAACAACGAATCATCATTTTTTCACTCTTACAAAAGTCGCGATTATTATAAGTGCATAGGTTGCCAATCGGTTTTTGTTAGCCCCAACTATTTTTTAAACCCCGAAGAGGAAAAAGAACGATATCTTATCCACAATAATGATGTTTACGATTCTGGATATCGATATTTTGTAAGTCCAATTATTGATTTTGTGGTAAAAGAATTTTCAGTAGAACATTGCGGACTAGATTTTGGAGCAGGAACAGGTCCTGTAATTACCAAAGTTTTAGGCGAGAAGGGATACAATATTTCACCTTACGACCCATTTTTTTGTAATAATATTGAGTTACTCCAAAAGCAGTATGATTTTATTATTTGTTGCGAGGTGATTGAGCACTTTTTTAAACCCCAAGAAGAGTTCGCCCAGCTAAGGTCCATGCTAAAACCAAACGGTAAACTAATATGTATGACCGTTTTTTACTCCGAGAATGTAGATTTTATCAAGTGGTATTACAAGAACGATCCTACCCATGTATTTTTTTATCATAAAAGTGCGCTGAGTTATATTGAGAATGCGTTTGGGTTTAGTGAACATTTTGTTAGCGATAGACTGGTATGGTTTAGTGTAACTGAGCCTAAAAAATAGAGAGAGCAGGGTGTAATTTGTTTCGTTTTACACCTTTTAATGTTTTGCTGAAATTGTAGCCTTCCTCTCATTTAAAAAACCTCGATTCTTTATCCAATCTTTAGAAATTACAATTAACCATTGTCGTTTTTTCGTGCTAAACTGGTTACGCTTAAGTTATTTTTGTTTCAGTAGCGTAAAACCCAGTTTTGATCATTAGATTTGCACCACAAAAAAAAGATTTTATGTTGAAGAGGTTTTTCAATTCCCCATCATTGGTATACGTAGCGCTGATTTTCGGAATTATCTGCATTGGATTTTCGGCAATTTTTGTCAAATTGGCAAACGTACCAGGTTCGGTATCATCTTTTTACCGAATACTGATTGCAGGCGTTGCCATTCTGCCCATTTGGATTTTTAAAGGAATGAAAGTGCCGCCCAAACGCGATTTATGGTTAATATTTATTGGTGCTTTCTTTTTCTCCCTCGATCTATTTTTATGGAATACGGCCATCCTCTTAACTTCTGCTGCAACAGCTACGCTGCTTGCTAATAATGCACCCGTTTGGGTTGGACTAATCTCGCTGGTGGTTTTCCGTGAGCGACTGGCACCAAAGTTTTGGTATGGTTTGCTGCTGGCTTTAGTTGGGCTTAATGTTCTTATTGGATTGCAATCGTGGGTAACTATGCAATTCAATTTTGGCGATGTGCTTTCAATTGTTGCCGGGTTCTTTTACGCATTATACCTAATATTTACGCTCGATTCGCGTAAACGCGTAGATACCATCACATTTATGACTTTCTCCATACTATTTATGGTGGTCATACTATTTATTACAAATTGGTTATTTGGCAATCCTTTTACTGGGTTTACAAGGCAAACGTGGGTTTCATTGGTAGGATTAGGATTGATTTCTCATTTCGGAGGCTGGGTTTCAATTAACTACGCGTTGGGCCATTTAAAAGGGACAAATGTGTCGGTTACCCTTCTTTCTCAATCGGTTATTACAGCCGTGGTGGCTATTCCCATATTGGGTGAGGCCATAACTACAAACCAAATTATAGGCGGTATATTGGTACTAGGCGGTATTTACATTGTAAACAGACGAAGCAAAAAGGATTAATTTAAATATTTTGTAAGCGCACTAAAAAGTTCTGCTTTCGATATTGGTTTGGTTAAATACTCACTACAACCGGCTTCAGTGGCTTTCTGAAAATCGGATGAGAGCGCATAAGCCGTTTGTGCAATAATAGGCAGGGTTTTGTTAAATGCTCGTATTCTTCTAGTTGCTTCTAACCCATCAATCATAGGTAGCTTTATGTCCATTAAAACAATACTCAGGTCTTTATTTTCTTTGCAAATTCTAACTGCATCTTCGCCGTTGTTAACACATACAATGTTAATTAGGGTTGGCGAGAGTAACTCTTTTATGTATAGCATTGAGTTCTGATCATCTTCAACAAGAAGGAGTGTGTGTGATGCCCAGGTGGTTGCCTGTGCTTCTCCTCTGCTTCCAATTGGTATTACCTCGGCGGAAGGAATATAGGGGATAGAAAAATGAAATTTTGAGCCCTTACCGAGCTCAGATTCTGCCCAAATTTTGCCGTGCATAAGTTCGATAAACCCTTTTGATATTGCCAATCCCAGCCCGGTACCCTTTCTGCTGTCCTTAATTGTTCCTTCAATCTGACTGAAACGTTCAAATATTTGGATTAGTGATTCCTTTGGTATACCTATCCCGGTGTCTTTAACGCTAAATATAAGCATGTTGCTATCGTTTAGTTTACACTCAACCTCAATGCTTCCTTGTTCTGTAAACTTAATGGCATTTACCAACAGGTTGGTTAAAATTTGCCTAATTTTTATTTCATCGCCAATTATTGAGCTTTGCGCATCGGTCAATCCTTTTTTATATGTTAGTGATATTTTATGGTTTAATATGGTTGGTTTTAGGGTATGCATCAGGTTATCCAGCATTAGGTTTAAATCGAATTTGCTGTTTAACAAGGTAGCTAAGCCCGACTCAATTTTCGAGATATCAACAATGTCGTTTATAATTCCTAATAGTTGCTGGCTATTGGTATTAATAATATCAATGTAATGGTTTCGTTTTTGCTCTTCAATTGTTTTTCGACCCAGCAACTGCGCAAAGCCGCAAATTGCATTCATTGGGGTGCGTATTTCATGACTCATATTGGCTAGGAAAGCGGATTTCAGCTTGTCACTTTCCTCTGCCTTAGCCTTGGCAATATTTAGCTGTTCGTTTAACTCTTTGTACTCGGCATTTTTAAATCTTAGAAGCTCCTCGTTAATTTTTCGACTGGTCACATCCCTAAAAAATGATTGGTAGGTGCCATCAGGCATCTTTTTCGAATTCATCTCAACATAGATAAGCCTACCATCCTTGGTTTTAATCTGTCTTTCGATCTGCAGTATCATTCCCTCATTAAGCAAATCGTAGCGTAATGGGTTTTGAAGATGTTCTTCGGAATAAAGTAAAGAATCTAATTTTTTTTTCAGTAACTCTTCTTCACTGAAACCAGTTAGGGAGCAAGCCGCCTTATTTACCATTATTAATTTGCCGGTCGAGTCGCCTTGAAAAAAAGCATCTGTAGCCAGGTCAATCAGTTGTAGGTGCTTTTCTGATTGCAACTTTACCTCTTCGGCTTGTTGTTGAAATAATTTTTCGTTTTGTTTCTGTTCTGTAATATCTGTTATTGTGCCAACGTAGTTTGTTATTACATTCTTATTCCATTCGGGTACAGCGTTAACGAGAATCCAGACTATTTTGCCGTTTAGGTGCATAAAACGAAATTCGGCTTCGGCTGCAACACCTCTGTTGGTTGCTTGTTTCCACTCGTTTATAATTCGTTCTCTATCATCAATATGTATTGCATTTATCCAATTATCGCCTAGTGCTTCGGCGGGGTTTATGCCGGAAAGTGCACACCACCTTGGATTTACATAAGTTGTGTAACCATTGGCGGTTGTTCTAAATATTCCAACTGGCGACATTTTTGCTAGGGTATGAAAAAGTACCTCGTTTTCAATTAATGTTTTTTTCGACTTCTTTTGTTCGGTTATATCCTCAGCATACTCGCAAACAAATTCTTGATCCCCAATTTTAAGGTAGAATGCTTTTATGATTTTGTCCAGTATTCGCCCCCCTTTGGTGTGGTGTATGGTTTCGTACGACGGTATTTCCTTGTTTTTGAGCATTAGGAAGTGCTCGTTGTAACTATCTTTGTGTTTTGGGTCAAAAAGTTTAGCCCCATGGTTTAAAAGTTCATCGGCGGTGTATCCTAGGCTGTTGGTTACCGATTGGTTAACGTAAGCTATCTTCCCATTTGGGTAAAATAGGTATATTTCTTGCCGTGCGTTCTCAACCATAAACCGAAATTTCACTAGCTCTTGTTCGGCAATCTTATAGTTTATAATAAGTTCTTTAAGCTCGCTATTAATCTCCTTAAACTCTTTGTTACGATTTTCTAGCTTCTCTGTTCGCAGTTTTACTTCAATTCTAAGTACTACTAAAAAGAATAGTGTTAGCAAAATAAATACTCCGCCTATAATTAGAATCCACTTTATAAACTTGCCGTGGTTGCTCCTAGGTTTTGGGTTTAACCAGTGTGAAATGGCTTTATAGTAAACCGATTCGGAGTCATTCTTAAGGTCCATTAAATGCGTATCAAAAGCATTAACTATATCCATATTCTGGTCCTTAGGAAATGCGAAAAAAGTGTACGACGGACGAAGAATAATTGGTGATGACCAAACATTTTCGGTTTTGTCTTTTGACAAGAAAAAGAAACGTGAAGCAACAATGGCATCAATAAAACCATTTTCTAGCGAGCTAACCGCACTGGCGTAATCAGGGAAGGGGAGGGCGCTAACAGTTATTTTAAATTCTTCTAAAAGTTCTTTTTTAAAAAAAACCTCTTGAATAGAGCCTTCAAGTACGGCTACTCTTTTGTGATTAAGATCTCTTATGCTCTCTAATCGTGTACCGGTGGGTATGTAAATCTCTAGCCAATCGTCAATTACAAAAATTTTATTCAGCGTAAAACGATTCGCCCTATCGGGAGAGTATGTTAGGTCGAGCAGAACATCAATCTCAAAATTTTCTAGCCGTTTAATGTTCTCATTCCATGTACCGGGTACATAAGTTATTTCCCAGCCTTCGCGATGGGCAATTTCTTCAACAATTTCAACCAGCATCCCTGTCACTTTCCCTTTCGAATCGATAAAAACTTTTGGACCATTTTGGTAAATGCCTACTTTTAGGGAGGTTGCGCTTGTCGTAATCGATACGAATACCAGTATAAACAGAATAATTGCTCGGTTTATTAGGGAGTATCTTGAGTCCTTTATATTGTCAATTTCTTGCGACATGTTGATTTAGAAATATGTTCACAGGTTAAAAGTAGTAAATATGACAATCTATCCTATCGAACTTAGGATGATTTTTGTCATTTTTCATATAGATAGGTATTCGATGCTTGCCGCTAGTTGAATGATGAAAGAATTGGAATTTAAAAGGCCAATAAAGAAAGCATAAACTATGGGTAATCAATAGAGTTGTAAACAAATTAAGGATGAAAATTTTGCGGTTGCTAACAGAGAGGAGTTTTTTGTAAATTAAGGCGCTTAAACATTTGGTTTTATTCCAGAATGCTATTACGTCAATCTATTAACAAGAGAAACAGAGTTTATTATTCAAAAAATTTCCCTTGCCAAGTGTCTTTTTCCTCCAGAAGGTTTTCAAACTTCCGCAAAAGTTCGTCGTGCCTAAACTTACCCCAGTAGGGGGCAATCAGCGTGCTGGGCAGCGCCTCGCCCGAGAACCGTTCAACAACTATTTCTGGATTTAATCGCTCAACTATTTCTACCATTAGTTCCATATACTCATCTATGGTAAAGAGGCTAAACGAACTTTCGTGCTTAGCGTACTCCAGAGCCATATGGGTGTTTTTTATAATTTGAAGTTGATGGAACTTTATGCTTGTTAGCGGAAGGCTATTTACTATTTTAGTTTGCGCAAGTATGTCGCTTTTGCTTTCGCCGGGCAGGCCAATAATAAAGTGTGCTCCCACATTTAACCCACGTTTAGCCGCTTCCGTAATAGCCCATTCCGATTTCTCAAAGGTGTGCCCTCTGTTTATACGCAAAAGGGTATCGTTATTGCACGATTCTACCCCAAATTCAATGGAAATATAGTGAGTTTTGGCTAGGTCACTCAAGTAATCTAGCTTCTCTATATCAATACAGTCTGGACGAGTACCAATAACCAGCCCCATAAGATTTGGAAAGGAAAGCGCTTCGTTGTAAAGCTCTTTGAGCTTATCAAGGGTTGCATAGGTATTTGAGTAGGCCTGGAAGTACGCCAAATAGTTTTTGGCTCTTCTGTATCTGAACTGATGAAATTCTGCTCCTTCAGCTAGCTGAACTGTAATTGATTTTTGCGGACTACAGTAGCTCGGATTAAACGAGTCGTTGTTGCAGTATGTGCATCCACCAACGCCAAGCGTTCCATCACGGTTCGGACAAGTAAAGCCTGCATCAATCGTAAGTTTTTGAATTCGCTCCCCAAATTTACGTTTAATATACCCTGTGTAGCTGTTAAACCGCCTGTTATCTCCCCAAGTGTACACGTTTATTTTTTTGCAAAGGTAGCAATTATCTTAGCCCTTAAATATAAATGGTAAAGTAAAACTTTGATTACGGTAAAAGCCAAATCATTTTTTTTGCCTAAAATGCAAATGGTTTGCGCATATTTGCAAGTAGAAATATTATCTTTAGCTAAATTTACCTAGCTAATAAGTTTAGTATAAAACAGAGCCAGTTTGGAAGGAAGAATTACTGGTTTTGTAAACTAAATTTGAATACTTTGTTTTGCTCCTTTATGCTAAAACCCTAAAAAAAACTCTTATATTTGTTTATGGCTTCAATTAATTATTTTAAACACTTATTTAGCGTGGCTGGTAGAGTGCCTTTTTTTGCTATTCTCTTAGTGCTTACCCTCGTAACACCACTTGGATGCTCGAGAGTTGCTGATAAAGATTTTAGCGAAGGTTTTATTGAGTATTGCATTGAATTTGAAGATACAGTTGCTGTTTCAGCGTTTAATGCCAATATGCGCCCTAATCGTATGGTTATTAAGTTTAAAGATAATAATACCATAAACAAGGTTGAGGGGCTATCGGGTGCTTTTTCGTTTGCATTTATTCAGAATAAGATGAATAGTAAGGCGTATACACTAATCAAATTACTTAATAAAAAACTTTACTACGAGGAGACTCTTGAGCAGGATAATTACCCGTTTGCCTACCGCGAAATGCCTGAGTTCTCCATTGTAAAAACCACCGATACTCTCGAATACCTTGGTTACAATTGCTGTGTGGCTAAGGCAACGTTTCTCGACTTATCCATTGCCCCTTTTGATATTTACTACACCAACGAGATTAGCATACCAAACCCTAACAGTAATACCCCTTTTAATCAAATTGAGGGTGTTATGCTTAAATTTTCTACCGTACTGTTTAACCAACGAATGAGCGTTTTGGCTACCAGCATTAAATCATCCAAAATTTCGGATGAAGAGTTTGTTATTTCTCCCGATCACGAGGCGATTGGACTTGATGTGCTTAACGAGATTGCCGAGCTGGTAAAGTGATCTTTTGTTGAAATCACTTTTCGTAGAATCGGAATAATTCCCTTACTTTGTAAGGGTTTTTTACTACATATACTTTAGTCTTTATTAAAATTTTATGGCAAAAAAAGGTAATAATGATACAGCCTCAGTAAAGGGGGGAAAGGTAAAAAAAAGTATGTTCTACGATGAGCGTATTAGGTTTACCTTAGGCTTTTTTACTATGCTTTTTGCCCTTTACTTAACAATAGCTTTCGTGTCCTATCTGTTTAGCTGGAAGGTTGATCAGAGCTTCGAATGGCAATCCATATTCTCAAACGCATCGGTTAGGGTCGATAACTGGGCTGGTAAGGTTGGTGCTTCATTCGCATCGCAGTTTATGAATCGTTGGTTCGGATTGGCTGCATTTGTAGTTCCATTTTTAATTGGTTTAGGGGGTTTAAGACTTTTGAAACTTAGGGTGTTGCCATTGCGTAAGTCTATTTTCAGAGGGTTGGTTGGGATGCTTATTTTCTCGCTCCTTCTTGGCTATCTTTTCGAAGAGGCTGGAGGCTACCTTGGCAGTGGGCTAGGGGGGCAGCACGGACTATTCATCTCAAAATGGTTAAACGCTTTTATAGGTAGAACGGGTACTGCGTTTCTTCTGTTGGTTCTGATTTTTTCTTATATGTTTTTTATTAGCGACAGGTTTGTGGCAAGCGTTAAGAGTTTTGCACGTAAGGTTATTGAAGCGCTAAAAAATCGACCAATCCCAGAGCATTCACAAAGTAGAAAAAGTAATTTGCCCTCGGAAGCGGCTGTAATCCAACCAAAAGATGATATTAGTAAACAGGTTAGCTCAAACGATTTACCGTTTGATACGAACGTTCCTGAGGATTTGGTTCCGCAGGAGGAAGAAAAGCCTGAGATTACCCTGTTGGATAGCCCGCTTGTAGAACCTACACACACAACAACAAAAAAATCAACACTTCCCGAGGATAGTGGTATTCAAATTGAGGTACAACGCATTACAGAGGAAACAGCAGCTGTGCAAAATCAGAATGAGGTTGATTTTTACGATCCAACACTCGAACTCTCATCTTATCAGCGTCCGCTGCTCGAACTGCTTGATGAGCACACAAACAGAGAAGCTCCCGTATCGGATGAGGAGTTACTTAATAATAAGAATAAGATTGTTGAAACCCTTGGTAATTATAACATTCAAATTGCTCGAATTTTAGCTACGGTGGGGCCCACGGTAACGCTCTACGAAATAGTGCCAGCGCCAGGTGTTCGCATTAGTAAAATTAAAAACCTTGAGGATGATATTGCCCTAAGCCTTGCTGCTTTGGGTATTCGAATTATTGCGCCAATTCCGGGCAGGGGAACCATTGGCATTGAAGTGCCCAACCAGCGGCCCGAAGTGGTTTCGATGTCTTCAATACTCCGGTCAACTAAATTTCAGGAAAGTAAGTACGATCTGCCCGTTGCCCTTGGCAAAACTATATCAAACGAAACATTCGTTTTTGACCTCACTAAAATGCCTCACCTTCTAATTGCGGGTGCAACAGGGCAAGGTAAATCGGTTGGGCTAAATGCAGTTATTACATCGTTGCTTTACAAAAAGCATCCGGCACAGCTTAAATTTGTTCTTGTTGACCCCAAAAAGGTTGAACTAACTTTGTATAATAAGCTCGAAAGGCATTTTTTAGCAAAGCTTCCCGATAGCGACGAGGCTATAATAACCGATACACAGAAGGTAATTAATACACTTAACTCGCTTTGCATTGAAATGGATTCGCGATACGATTTGCTTAAAGCGGCCCACGTACGAACCATTAAGGAGTATAACGAGAAATTTGTGGCTCGCCGGTTAAACCCCAATAAAGGGCATAAATTTTTACCCTATATCGTAGTTATTATCGATGAGTTTGCCGACCTAATTATGACCGCTGGCCGCGAAATAGAAAACCCAATTCAGCGCCTAGCTCAGCTTGCTCGGGCAGTCGGATTACACCTAATAATTGCCACCCAGCGCCCTACAACAAATATTATTACGGGCGTAATTAAGGCCAACTTCCCTGCTCGTATTGCATTTAGGGTAACTTCAATGATTGACTCTCGCACCATTCTCGATTCGCCCGGAGCAAATCAACTTATTGGTAAGGGCGATATGTTAATTTCAACAGGTAATGAAATGGTGAGAATACAGTGTGCGTTTGTTGATACCCCCGAAGTTGAACGGGTAACCGATTTTATTGGCAACCAGAAAGGCTACCCTTCGGCATTTCTATTGCCAGAGTATACAGGCGATACTGCCGAAGGCGGTTTGGAAGTTGACCTAACTAAGCGCGACGATTTATTCGAAGAAGCTGCACGGCTTATTGTTGCCAGTCAGCAAGGCTCAACATCGCATATTCAACGTAAATTCTCAATAGGGTATAATAGGGCAGGCCGAATTATTGACCAGCTCGAAGCAGCAGGTATTGTTGGCGCCTTTGAGGGAAGTAAGGCGAGGCAAGTGCTAATACAGGATGAACTTTCGTTGGAGCATATCTTTAATGGGTTAAGTAAACCCTAGTGGAGTAGCAGCATAATGTGTAAACAACCTAAATACTTGGGCTGTGCGTTTAAACAGGCAAATTGTTGTTTGGCGTAGTTATTGTAATAGCAAGCATACATTGCCATTTGGCCGTTTTTAGTGGTCGCTAATTTTAAACTAATGTAAATATTATTCAAATGAAGAGATTTTCACTTTGTGTAGCCATACTATTTTCTGTATCACTTTTTACCTTTGCGCAAACTGCACCTCTCGGAAAAGATTTAATACGTCAGTTTTCCGAAAGAATGCAATCGTATAGTTCTATTGAGGCCGATTTTTCATTTACGCTCGAAAATTTACAGGAAGGTTTTACCGATAGCCACAAGGGGAGTTTACGCTTTATGGGGAAAAAGTATTCGCTCGACCTAATGGGTATGAACGTGTATTTTGACGGGACAACAAAATGGCAGTTTATACCAGAGGTAAACGAGGTTACTATAACAAAACCAACAACTCTCGAAGGTGGTTTTTTTGACGACCCCACAAAAATATTTGGCGATTATGGAGAAGAGTTTAACTCGAAATATATTGGCGAAAAGATAGAAAAAGAGGGAACTCTATACGAGGTTGAACTTTACCCCAAAGATTTATCGGAACCTTACTCGCTAATTAAAGTTCTATTTAAAAAGAAATCGTTCGAACCTGTTCTAATTAAATATCAAGGCAGAGATGGCTTAAACTACATTATTGCTGTTTCTAAGTTTAGCAAAGATGTAAAATTTAAAGATTCCGACTTTGTGTTTAATCCACAGGAACATAACGGAATTGAGGTTGTTGACCTTCGATAATTGTTGCGTAATTACTAGGTTTACCGTACAGAGCAACAGCATTTTTTATTGGTTTACTAGTTGAGTAAAATTAGCAGATGGCTTTGAGGTCAAGTAATTTAAATGGTATGTTTGTATGAGAACAGCATTGTTTTTAATTCTAATTTTTGTTTCCTTAATTTCTTGTCAAGAGAAAAGTTATTACCCAAATACTTCAGCATATCGAGATCCCGATTTAGTTGGAACATGGCGATATGATGTTTCGAACAATGAAGATAGTACGTTTATTGTATACACAGCCGACGGATATACGGGTTGTTCTTACTATGTAAACAATGCTCAAATAGAAGGATTTACAGGGTTACATCAAATTTGGCAAAACATTGAGGAGGTAGGGAATGACGGGTGGGGTAAAATTTATCATGCAGATGATTTTAGTAGCTGGGTAAAATGGAGATCAGAAGATGAGGCTTTCTACCGAATCTCCGAATCAAAAGACACTCTATTTTATTGTTATATCAATTTAAAAACAAAAAAAGCAAATAAAAATAAACCGGAAGTTTATATAAGGAATGCTTTTCAACTTATTTTTGATGGGCCAACTTGGGTTTGTATTGATTCCATTAAAGCTAAATAAAAATTCGTGATTATCAGTTTCTCTTAATTTTTTTAAGGTTCTACTGACAACAAATTTTGGTAGGTTAGTCGAATTCTTTTTGTGTTAATTGCATAGAAGTATCCTGTACCCCCCCTGCTAATATTGCCCTTAGTATTTCCTGATATGGTAGAGAATATTCCCGATTTCCAGTCAGTTTCGTTAAAAACTGTGATTAGGTAATCATAGTAAGCATCGGATATTGTTAGGCAAACAAATTCAATGGAATCTGTGGGTACCCCACAAGCCCCTGTGCTGCCTAACCCTGCAAGGAAAATTCCTTGTGGCAGACTGCCCTTGTGAATGTATATTCTGAAATACTGATTTAGCCTTACAATATCCGAATAAATATTTTTTATGGAATCGGAAACATGGCCTTCGTTAATTCTATCGTTCACAAGCAAAACCATATACTTATCGAAGCCAAAATTGTGTTGGGTCGCATCAAATTCTAACCAGTCATTATTAGGCGGGCGAATGTTCCCGTTATCGTCATACGTTATAGCTCTTTTAAATGGATTTATTGTGTCTGTTACGGAATTGGTTGGCACCCTATCAGAAGCAGTATAGAGCCTCCCTTTAACTTCCACTTCAATTGTATATTCTACCCCTGGTATTGCTTGTATGCTGTCAGCAGAGTAGTATGCCCCTTTCTCATCGTTCCACTCGAACGGTTAAATGTTAACCCCATCAGTTAAAACAACAGAAGCATTGCTAATTGGTTTACAACTAATTTCATGGCTAATTGCTACTGGTTTTGTGATAGTTACCTTGTGTATAGTTTTCTCTGTAGATATAAACCCATTTATGGCAATCTCGTATTTTAGCTCAGCGTTGGAAAAATCAAGTGTGTTTATATCCACAAGGGTCTTATCACATGATAAAAGGCTGAATAGGGCAATAAAACATAAAAGCGATTTTCTCATGGTGTTAAAAGTTATATTTTACAGAAAAGTTTGGCATTATTGAAAAAAGAGAAAATTGGTAAACCTCAATATCCTTTGAACTGGTGATTTCTGAAGCACCTATCCTTCTTGTAAATTCATAGCCTAAAGGATTCTTTCTTGCGTAAGCATTAAAAAGGCCAAAACTAATATCCCATCGGGGCTGACCCTTTGTATTTAGGCTTGAATAGTTGGCAGCAATATCGAGCCGCCAGAGTGTTGGTCTTTAACATAGCCACTAACAGTAAAGTTCTGCTGTCCTAGCAATGTTTGACTGATTAGCAGCAGAAGTAGGATAAATATTTGTTTCATTTTTGTTTTAATGTTGATATAACTGTGTTTAGGTGGGGTGTAAAAAATCAGTTTCTCAATTTTTGACTTGATAAAGACGCATAATCCACCAGCAAGGTTATCAAATCAATTTAAAAGTACAATGTTTTTTACAATTCACTTTGTAAAATCTGTAATATAAAAAACTCAGGATTTCTTGACTATTTAATGAGCGTTTTTCTGATTAATGCTAATTAATGCTAGTGTTTTATTGTCCTCAACCCTAGTAATATTTGCCATTAAGCAGTTGCTGTTAATGCGTTCAAGTTGATGTAAACAGGAGTCACCATAAAACCCTTCTGCCAGGTAGTTTACATCTATACAGCATATTGGGTTCTCTTTGTATTCCCTATGTGGCATAAGGTTTAGCGCCCATTCGGTATACTTAACGTTGTTTATGTGGCCATTCACATCTAAATCGCAAACTCCAACTTTATGTTGGGTTTCAGCAATTGCTTGTCCTTGGGATACAATAATTTTGGGGGCATTGGTTTGGGTTGCCCTAATATCGGTGTATATGGGCATAGTGCTTTTGTATGTGTCGGGGCGTTTTGGCCTGCGTAACGTGGCATCAACAATTAGCCAACTTGATGTTGCTTTAATCAGCGTTTCGCCAGTTTCATTACTGAAAACAAAATCTCTAAGCGCAAAGGGACCCTCAATACCACTTGGCCAAGTTGTTAGAGTAACACCATCAGTCCATTTAGGAAGTTTCTCAATTTCAATATGTATTCGTGAGAGCACCCAGAACGAGTTATGCAATTTTAAATCGTTAAACCCAAAGCCGTTTTGTGTTGCGTGTTCCCACGCAATTTCTTGAAAGAAAGCAAAAATTGATGGTATGGCAAGCTTGCCATTCAAATCCGAATGGTATGAGTTTACCATTACCTGTTTTGTTAAGGCGTAACGACTATCGGGTAGTGTTAATTTATTCATTTAGATTGAATTATGCTGTTACGGATTAATTTTATTAAGTAGATATTCCAAACCGTTTAGCTTAATCTCATACATTGTGCCCAACAAAATTCCCAGCTTACCCTGCGGAAACCCTTTGCGGTTATACCATACCAAGTAGTATTCAGGTAAAGTGTAAATTTTTCTACCCTTATACTTGCCAAAGGGCATTGCCGTTGTTTTTAGCTCTTTTAAAATATTGGCATTTAGCTCAGTGGGATTTACATCTTCCATTATCAAAAAGGTTTCTTACGTAATTCTTTCTTAATGGCTTTATAGCGTTTTTTCTCCATTCTTTTTTCATTTGATGCTTTGGTTGGTTTAGTTGGCTTTCGTTTTTTGGGCTGAGTAAGGTTCTCTTTCAGAATCGAATAAAACTTCTCAACACATTGTAACTTATTACGTAGCTGCGAGCGCTCGGTTTGCGAAACAATAATAAGTTCTCCTTCTGCAGTAATTTTATTCTTCAGTTTCCTTAAAAGCAGCTCCTTTTCGCTATCGGTTAAAAGTTGCGATTGGGTAACCGAAAACCTAAGCTCAACCTTGGTGTTCACCTTATTCACATTCTGCCCACCAGCACCACCGCTGCGCGATGCTGTGAACCGAAACTCACTAGAAAAATCTTTGTTATGGTTTGTTTTGTCAGTCATACTGGTTTACTTTCCAATGCAGAATTTACTAAATATCGACCCTAAAATCTCTTCTGTAGAAATATTGCCAGTTATAAGTCCAATATAATGAAGCACTTGCCTAATATCAAGGGCAAGAAGATCTGTAGGGATTTGATTGTTTATACCTTCTTTTGCCCTCTCTAAATTTTCCATTGCTTTATGAAGCGATTCGTAATGACGGGCATTGGTAATAATTACTCCATCGTCACTGCTGGTCGATTTAAGGTAATCGGTTACCAATTCATTTGTTAGTAGGTCAATATTGTCTCCCCGTTTGGCCGACATAGTAATAATAGTGTTGTTTGTAAAGGTATTTTTGAGTGAGGTTGTGAGCGTTTCAAGTTCCTCAAAACTAACCATATCGGCTTTATTTACTATAATAATAAGGCGTTGGTCGTTATTTAACCGTTCGCTAACCGATGTTATTTCGCTGGTGCAATTCTCAGCCGTTTCTCGAGCATCAATTAGCATTAGTATCACTAGGGCTTGCGATATTTTAGTATACGCTCTCTCTATTCCAATTATCTCAACCGAGTCGGTTGTATGCCTAAGCCCCGCTGTGTCTATAAACCGAAAAGCAATGCCCTTAATAGAAATTGTATCTTCAATTGCGTCGCGGGTGGTTCCAGCAATGTCTGAAACAATGGCCTTCTCTTCGTTTAAAATTTTGTTTAGCAGGGTTGATTTTCCAACGTTTGGTTTTCCTGCAATGGTAACGGGTATGCCTGTTTTAATAACATTCCCAAGTTTAAAAGAATCGAGCAGCTGGTTTGTTTGTTCCGCTATGCTATCAACCACAGCTAGCAGCTGCTTTCTGTCGGCGAACTCTACATCCTCCTCACTAAAATCGAGTTCCAACTCAATTAGCGAAATAAAATGGAGGAGTTTTTCTCTGAGTTCGGCTAGCTTACCAGAAAAACCACCCCTTACTTGGTTCATTGCAACTTTTCTGGCCACTTCGCTGCTCGAGGCAATTAGGTCGGCAACACCCTCAGCTTGCGATAAATCCATTTTCCCGTTCAGAAAAGCCCTCAGCGTAAATTCGCCTGCTTGGGCTGGCGTTGCACCGCTTCTGATTAATACTTCAAGTATTTGCTGCTGAATAAGCGTTGACCCATGGCACGATATTTCTATCATATCTTCGCCAGTGTATGATTGCGGTGCTCTAAATATGCTAACCAAAACTTGGTCTATAATTTTGTTTCCATCAACAATACTACCATGGTGTATGGTGTAGGGAGGCTGTTTTGATAATATTTTATCTTGTTTTGTTGGTGTAAATACTTGCTCACAAATGTTTATGGCATCCTTCCCGCTGAGTCTTAACATAGCAATGGCACCAACTCCAGGCGGAGTTGAAATGGATGCAATGGTTGTATCTGTATTCATTATTCTTGTATAAATCGTTTTGCTCCTTATAATACGGATTAGTATTCCGTTTTCCCTTCAAAATCAGCCCATTTTTCAAACCCAACTATTGCTTCATTCCGAATGAGTTGCGCTGTTTTAATTGACCTTTTACTGCTTGGTAGGGCTATCTCATCGTAAATAAACGAATCGTCGAAACCAATATTTTTAGCATCTAGCTTGGTATTACCGTAAAAAATCTGATCAATTCTTGCCCAGTATATTGCAGCTAGGCACATAGGGCAAGGCTCGCACGAGGTGTAAATTGTACACCCGCTCAGGTCGAATGAGCTAATCTTTTGGGCTGCTGCTCTAATAGCCGTTATTTCAGCGTGTGCTGTTGGGTCGTTGTTGGCGGTAACCCTATTTGTACCAGTGGCTATAATGCTACCATCTTTTACAATTACCGCTCCAAATGGGCCTCCGTTCTGTTCTATATTTGTGAGCGAAAGCTTAATGGCCTCGCGCATAAACTGTTGATGTGTTTCGTTCATTTGCTGCAATCATATAATTTATGCAAAAATCGGAATAATATTGGTATAAAACCAATATGCATTTTAAAATGACTAGTGGGTATCTACCGGCAGGTTCTTAATTTCCAGCGAATTTAGTTAATCAAGCTAATTCAAGCAAATCTAGTTGTAAATAACTCCTTTATAGTAACCAGAGAGAATATTTTATCCTTTGTTTTTGCTTATTCTTTCAAATTTAATAAATTGCAGTCGTAGTGTTAAGTAATCGTTAGTTACTAAAGGTTATAATTATGAAAACAGTTGGTTTTTTCTTTTCTCTTGTGTTTTTCTGTTTGCAGTTCTTTTCCTTTTCCACTTTTTCGCAGGAGACCATTAGTAACGGCAGCGAGCTAATTGAAGAGATGCACGCTAAATATGCCGATAATTGGTATCAGCATATTACGCTTAAGCAGAATATGTTTAGGTATAAAAACGACAGCCTAATTAGGAATGAGATTTGGCTAGTTGCCTATTCAGCTCCCACAAAATTGCATATACGGTACCTCGATTTTAGTTCGGGTAGGGGGTGGCTTATCGTAAACGATACGTTATATTCATACAACCACAACAAACTTAAGGGGAAAAGTCCAAGGCTTCATGAACTCATTATACTTGGCTATGATATATATGGGGCATCGCCACAGGTAACAATTCCCAAAATTAAGCAAATGGGTTTCGATCTATCTATTGTTACCCAAACCCAAGTTAGGGGTAATAATGTTTTCCAGGTAGGGAACCCCGATAGTTTATGCTTTTGGGTACACACTGATAACCTTCTGTTTTATGGCATTAGAAGGGTAAATGAGAACGGTACTCGTGAAATTTTCTATGAAAATTATAAGGAAATATATGGTAAACCTGTGGCTACCGAGGTGCAATACCTTGAGGATGGGTATATGTATTTATACGAGAAATATTTCGACATAAGACTACCGAGTAGTATGCCTTCGAGTTTTTTTTATCCCGAACGGTTTGACGAAACGCGTTGGTAAGTTAGCAGCCTTAACTATTACTCTTTGGCAAACTTTTTAGCGTTTATTTCAACTTTTAAAATAAAGAAGAAGTTATCATCATCTAACTGTAAGAAATGATAGTTAAGTGTTTCGCCAGTTTTGCGAGCTATGTCGATTAAACCAAGACCAGCACCCCCTTTATCAGAAATTTTCCCCTCCTTTATTTGTTTCTTATACATTTCTTTCAATTCATCTTTGGTTGCATTATTTACTGTAATCAAAGAGTTTTCTAGGGCATCTTTATGCTTTCGTGCAACCACGTTTGATGTGATAATATAGTAGGTCTCATCCTTTTTTCCAATAATAAAAAGTCCGCTTCCGATTTTGCCATCTTTTATTTCATCGGAGTGCTTATTCATATTCTGCAACGTTTCAACCATAACATGGTAAACTTTACGCTGTACCGATCGCTCCTCGCTTTGTTTCTCCATATCTGTTTCGGCCATAGAGGTAAACATTTTGGTTATCTCGTGGCTAAACTCGCCTAGGTAAACTAGCGAAAACCCATTTTCCATCATTTCGTCGTAAATATTCGAAACGGATTTAATAAAGTTGAATGTTAGATTCATAATATTTTGGTTATCGTTGCTTGCACTCAGTTTTGTATAATGAAATAAGGCTGAATTTAATAGATATATAAATATTGCCTAGTTGCAAATTTTGCTAATGTAGTAATAATTGAAAACAAAGTAAATTTAGGTTGAAGATATTTGAAGCACTTAATGTTTGTGTAAAATAAAGCGTTGACAATCAGTATTTAATATAACGAGTATAAGATCTGTTTGTCAACGCTTTTTTAAATTTATAAACTTTAGTAAGGGCGAAAATTTACAATCCTAAATATTTTTTCCCCTGTTTAAATCTTATGTCAATGGGTATGTTTAAATTGTTAATTTTATCCAGGTCGGCTTGTAATTCCTCCTTTATGAACCCCATTTCATCTAGCATCCTTTTTGCCCCTTCGTAATCCCCATTTCCTTGTGTCACTAGTATGCTTTCGGCAAGAGAGTGCATTGCTTTGGTCATTTTTTCAAAATCAACCTTATATGTTCCAGTTTTCGCATCGCGGGTAAATGCCTCTTGCTCTTGAAAGTAGTAGAATCTCATCATATTTGCTTTGCCATGCGCCGATGCTGCTCCGAACCTAACTGAACGAAAAATGCCAGCCATAAAGGTTACATAGTTATCCATTAGGTCTTTCTCTCCAAGTTCACCCATTTTGGCTAATTCCGACACCATAAATAAGCCTAGGATGTCTGCTTTGTTCTCCTCAATAGGGCTATAAGCATCTTTAAGAGATGCTCTAACTGTTCCCTTTCCGTTAATGGTATTCTTTATACCCAAACCATGAGAAACCTCGTGAAACATAGTGTTTTCAAAAAATGCATCAAAAGTAACGTGTTTTTGTTGCTTTTTATCAATTATAACTTTGCTGATGGGCACCAATATTTTATCAAACTTGTAGCGCATCGAGTTTTTAAGCTGTAGCTTGCGGCTTCCCTTCTCAATATGAACTATTGGGTCGTTTGGTAGGTTAATGGCAATGGTTTTACTTCCAGCGTTGCAGTCGCCTGCATAAAAAACCGCATCGTAAACGCCTAGGTCGCTATCGCTTCCAGGAACTTCGGTTTTATACTCCGGTGCTACAGGTAAACTTCGCTGAAGGGTAGGCAATAGAGCCGCAAAATGCGATAGTTTTTGGCTCCACTCTTGATCTTTAATTAGTATGAAGGCTTCGTGAGCTGCTTTGTAGTTAAAAAGCCTGTCTTCATAGTTCTCAATGGGGCCAACAACAAAGTCAATATTGTTATGCTTCATATCCATCCAGGCCATATCGCTGGCCAGATAGTTATCAGTTAGTAAGGCCTCGGCCCGTAGGGTTAAATAATTTTTTAATCCTTCATCCTCGGCAAGATCTGCCGCTTGGCGCAGTAAATCTGCAGTTCTTTCATATTGCTCCTTATAGGCCAAACTGTATGGAACAGATTCTAATGAACCCTCCGAGTTGCGCTTGATAATGGTGTAGAGACTGGTTTTATCATCCGATGAGAATGCTTCAAATTCCTCCAAAGTCATATCGGCGGGGTAAAAGTTTGCACCCAAGGGCTTTTCTTTATAGCCTTCAACAAAAGGTGCATTGTTTTTCAAACGCTCCCATGGCCCGTAGTTTAAGTTGATAAAAGCCTTAGTTGCTTTATCGTCTGTTTTTGCTAAAAGTTCATCTTTAGATCCGAAGGCTTGAAGCCAAAATATTTCGTCCATAATTTGAGCTGCATCAAAAAGCAATGGGAGCATCTGCTTTTCCTTGGCAGAAAGATGGCTAATGTTGGTTGTTAATTCAACTTCAACGAAAGCGTCAACTTTGGCTTGCATAGCGGATTTGTTTTTATTTAATTGGTTGCATGAAGCCAAAAAAACAGCGATGGAAACCAGTGCTAAAAAAACTATTTTTTTCATTGTTTCATGTTTTTAGGTTAGACTTTTATTTTGGTTTACTATTTTACTTCCAGAACATCGTCGGAGTTAAATTTGAAGCCCAGGCGTTTCCCAGTTTGCATTTTCGAACTGTCAATCTTACTGTTCATTTGAGCTACGGTTGCAATCTTAACCATATCGTATGGGGGAACCAACAGATCGAACTCAAGCGTGTATAGCATTGATGTTTCGATAATTCGTTTAACGTCATCCCTATTGATAATAGCCTGTCCGAAATTATTGTACAGGAATCCCATTTGCCTTTTGCCTTCAACAAAATAGTGATTTTCCCTGTTAACAAATAGTCGGCCAATTAAGTAGCCTAGGTCATCAATTCTATTGTATTTAAAGGAGTCGGTTAAAAAGTTGTAAACATTAATTACACCGCAATACGCGTTAAGGTTATTATCTTTAACGTATGGTAGTTTCCATGTATTGTGATCGCGATCAAATTTAAAAACGTTGGTATGCATACTAAAAACCAAAATATCGCCAGCTATTCGAATTTCTGCCTCAAATTTACCCCTATCACGGTACTCTAGCCTTATCTTTTTATCCGAATTTTTAATACCAACGTTAAGGTCAATTGCAAGTTCATGTAATACACTTTTTATGGTATTGAAGGTTTCGAAAGTGTTTTCGTATACTTTTTGCTTCATTCCCGATTTTTCGACTAGGGTATCTACTATCAGGGTTTGTGCACTCTTTGTTTCTTTTGACTGTTGGGCCATAATTTCTTGATTAATTATGAGTACTAATAAGCTCGAGCAAATACAACCCTTTGTTTAGAGGGTTTACCACTGTAAATGCATTTTCCAATCTCTTCCTCACTGTCGAGCGGTATACACCTTATGGTTGCTTGGGTTTCTGTTTGAATTTTTTCTTCCGTTTCAGAGGTTCCATCCCAATGAGCTAGAATAAATCCTGCTTTCTCGTCTAGAACCTTTTTAAATTCATCGTATGTTTCAACCTTCTGCGTGTTATTCTCTCTAAATGTAAATGCTTTTTCAAAAATTGCCTCTTGCATCTCGTCAAGCAGGTTTACCACATAATCAACAACTGTGGCCTGGCTCACAAATTCCTTCGTCAGGGTATCTCTTCGGGCAACTTCAACTGTGCCTTTCTCCATATCTTTAGGCCCAATGGCAATGCGTACTGGGTAACCCTTAAGTTCGTACTCGGCAAATTTAAACCCAGGTTTTACTGTATCCCTATTGTCGAAATGGGTTGATACACCTTTCTCTTCTAGTTTTAGTTTTAGCTCGTTTACTTTTTCTGATATTTGAGCTAACTCTTCATCGTTTTTGTAAATTGGCACAAAAACAACTTGGGTTGGGGCAAGTTTTGGGGGAAGCACCAGGCCCTTATCGTCTGAGTGAGCCATTATTAAAGCTCCCATAAGTCGAGTTGAAACTCCCCAAGAGGTTGCCCATACGTGTTCGAGCGTACCCTCCTTCGACTGGAATTTTACGTCGAATGCTTTGGCAAAATTTTGACCTAAGAAATGCGAGGTACCAGCTTGCAGCGCTTTCCCATCTTGCATTAAAGCCTCAATGCAATATGTTTCAATTGCGCCAGCAAACCGCTCACCTTCAGATTTTGTGCCAATTAATACAGGCATAGCCATCCATTTCTCGGCAAAAGTAGCGTATACGTTAACCATTTTTGTGGTCTCTTCAATCGCTTCCTCTTTGGTTGCATGGGCCGTGTGCCCCTCCTGCCATAAGAATTCGGTTGTGCGCAAAAATAGTCGGGTTCGCATTTCCCAGCGAACAACGTTAGCCCACTGGTTTATTAATATCGGAAGATCGCGATACGATTGTATCCAGTCCTTATAAGTATTCCATATAATAGTTTCGGATGTAGGGCGTACAATTAGCTCTTCCTCCAACTTTGCATCCTCGTCTACTATTATTCCTTTGCCTGAGGGGTCATTTTTTAGCCTGTAATGGGTAACTACGGCACACTCTTTGGCGAAACCCTTAACGTGATCGGCTTCCTTGCTAAAAAATGATTTGGGTATAAACAATGGGAAGTAGGCATTCTGGTGTCCTGTTGCCTTAAACATATCGTCAAGTTGACGCTGTATCTTTTCCCAAATAGCAAAGCCATAGGGCTTTATAACCATACAACCGCGTACGGCGGAATGGTCGGCCAATCCGGCCTTTAAAACGATGTCGTTATACCACTGAGAGTAATTCTCTTCTCTGCTAGTAATTCCTTTTGCCATTTGTATGTTTTGGTATGAATTTTGTTGTTTCCTGTGTAATAAAATGATGATGCAAAGTAAAGAAATAAAACTATATTAATTAAATAAAAAGGAGGTTGTTATGAAAACTACAATTAAACTACTTACGATTGCTTTTGCCCTTGGGCTTTTTGCATCGTGCTCCTCAAGCCTTCATGTTAATAGTTCAGCACCTAATAATAGTGATGGCATTTACTATTATGCCGATGATAACTCTGCGGAACCATATACTCCAGAAGCAGTTAGTGATAAAATTCTCGATATGGAGACTTTGGAAGCAAAGTACAAAGATTTTTTGGCTAATGATTCGAGCGAAAGCGCTGATACCGTACTATTTAGTAGTCCTAACCAAAACCCTTACGATAGGCTTCTGGTTGATTCTTATCAAGAGGCATATGAGCGTAGGCTTGCTGCAAGGAGCAACCCATACTACGGAATGCATAATTGGGCTGGTAGGTATTCCTCTGACTATTGGTACGCTAGCGCTTTCGACCCTAGTTTTTATAATGTATTTACAGTGGGTGATAGTGTTTGGGTTGAGCCTACTTGGATAACAAATATGTTTGGAGGTTCATATATGTTTGGAGGTTCATATTACAGTAACCCTTGGCTAAACCGATATAATGACCCTGATTTCATATATTTTGGTTTTGGTTTTCGTTTTGGCTCTCCATTTTATTATTCCCATAGTCTCTATATGGGACCTGCTCTGTACTCCAAATTTAGGGATGACTATGAGTATGGTCGTAGGCCCGGTTCTGGAATAGTGGACTATAATAGTAGGGAAGAGGCTAGCGCAAGCATTGGCAGCATAAAAGGAAATTTAGCTATAAGGCAGGTAACTTTAGGCGGGCAAGCAAGTATTCAGGACCCTGTGAAGAAAGGAACAGTTTCCAGTAACCGAGGAGTAGTTAGCGAGCCTGTTCGTGATAAAAACAACAACATTGTAAGCCCTGGAAGCATGAATTCCCCCCGTTCCGTTGGTTCGAAATCTGTAGAAGGAAATACACGGGTAAGTGTTCACAGGCCTCCAGCTAGTTATACAAGGCCAAACCCAGGAAATAAGATTGAGTTCAATGCATCAAAGGGTGTAGGCAAGGTTGGATCATCCAACGCGAGTACTAGAGGAAATAGGGGTTATAACCCTCCAGCCAGAACTAGTTTGCCTTCTGTTAGCGTATCAAATGGCAGCGGCTCTGTTTCAAGTTCGGGAAGAGGCTCAGTATCAACTTCAGGTGGATCACATAGCGTTAGTGGTAGTTCAAGCATATCTTCTGGAGGACGAGGTTCCTCAGGTTCCTCAAGTTCTTCAAGTTCTTCAAGTTCTTCAAGTTCTTCAAGTTCCTCTACCTCATCCAGTTCGTCTGTTGATAGAGGGACTAGGTAGAAGAATTTATTCTTTCTATGTTCACTAATGTCTACCTATAGCCTGTCGATGTAATAATACGTAAGATTTTATTCAACCTCTATACCTATTAAATAAAATTTGAGCTTAAATAATAGCGAATATGAAAAAAGTATTTTTAATTCTGATATTGTCGTCATCGTTTGGCCTTTTTGCACAAGTGCCAAGCGATGCACTTCGCCTGTCAAGTTATTATGGTTACGGCTCTGCTCGTATGGTAAGTATGGGAGGGGCATTTGGTGCTTTAGGCTCAGAGTTCTCCTCGTTAAGTTATAACCCAGCGGGTTTAGGCGTTTTCCGATCATCAGAATTTTCATTTACGCCCAGTCTTAAAATACGTAACGATAGGGCTGAATACCTTAATAGTGCTTATACCGATTCGCGTAGTAAAGTTTTTATTGACAACTTTGGCTTGGTGGGTACGTTTAACAAAATTGGTGGCGATGATGAGAAGGGATTAATTAGACTAAACTTTGGAATAGGATATAACAGGCTTAACGACTTTTATAGTGAAACCACAGCCTTAGGCGAAAATACATCCAATTCAATAATGAATTTATTTGCTTCAAGTGTACAAGGATATAAGCCTTCGGATATTGATAGTTTTTCAGATGCAAACAGAGATGTTTGGACATCAATTATGGCGTGGTACACATACTTAATTAACCCTGACGAGGATCTTTTGGTTGCGGGGGGTGATACACTAGATTACGTTAGGGCGTTAAACCCTGGCGATGGTGTTTACCAGGATCAGTCCATATCTTCTATGGGCGGAGTGGGAGAGTACACCTTTTCTCTAGGAGCCAATATTTCAAATAGTTTGTACCTTGGTGCAACGGTTGGAGTGCAGAATGTATATTACGAGAGCAATGTTTACTATACCGAGGAAGCTTTTAGAAGCAACCAGCCTCTTCCGAACACCGACCTATTTCAATCGTTAAACTACAACCAAAGTTTACTTATTACTGGGGCTGGCTATAACTTTAAGGTAGGTGCAATATACCGGCCTTTACCTTCGCTTAGATTGGGTTTTGCTGTGCACACTCCAACATTCTATAATCTTTCCGAAGAGTATTTTGAAACAATGAAATCTCAATTTAATGTTAGAGTAGTATCAGATGAAACACCTGCGAATTTATATGATTATACAATCGAATCTCCATATAAATTAATTGGTTCAGTTGCATATACCTTTGGAAAAAAGGCACTTGTAAGTGTCGATTATGAGTTTATTGATTACGCAAAAATGCGATTTGGAAAAGGTGGCGATGGGTATAAGTTTACACCCGAAAACCAAGCAATAAAAAGTAACTATAAAAGCACGTTTAATCTTAAAACGGGTGCTGAATATTGGATTGGTAGTTTAGCTCTTAGAGCTGGATATGCTTATTATGGAAGTCCTTATGCCGAAGGAAACCCATTTGCCGCTTCGCATACTGATGTTTTCTCGGGAGGTTTTGGCCTCGTAATTAATAGCGTAAATCTAGATTGGGCATACCAACGCCTACAGTTTAACGATAAGTATAAACCGTACTTAACGGCTACTAATGTTCATCGAGAGGTTTCACAAGATAGGTTTGTTTTTACAATTGGTTACAAGTTTTAGTTTTTCTAATTTTCAGATACATAGTAAAAATAAGTAGCCCCGACCATCAAGGTCGGGGCTACTTTCTTTTATTGAACTTTGGATATATCCTTTACTATTCTGAAGATTATTCGCTAAACCCTTTTGGCTTTTCACGAAACCACAGCGTTTTATCTTGATACTTTTTAGCTAGTAAAAGTATGTTGTCTTCTCTGTACCAGTTCGAAATTAGGGTTATACTAGTAGGTAGTTTGGTATCGGTAAAACCAGTGGGTATTGAAATAGCTGGATGCCCAGTTAGATTTGTCATTAATAGCTGATTCTCGGCAAAGCTAGGCGATATAATTACATCAACCTCTTCAAATAGCCTTGAAAATTCATTAATAAGTACAGTTCTAATTCTGTTCGCTTGTATATACTCAACAGCAGGAATGTAGCGTGCTTTTCTGAAAAAGTTAGGCCATGCATTTTTTACTTGTCTAACCATCTGGTCATCAAGATTACTGAGGGTTAGGTGGCTAAAAGCGGCCGCTGCTTCCACGTCGAGAATTATCGATAGAGCCGACATGGGTAAATGTTCGGGTAGTTTAACAGGAATAAGTTCAATGCCTAGTTCCTTGAAGGCTATAAGGGCAAGGCTATCGTTAGTTTTAAAAGGGTAGTCTTGCTTAAAGTAATTTTCAACAAACCCTACTCTCAGCCTACTAACATTTTCAGTAAGGTTTGTGTTTAGCGGAACATCAACCAATACTTTTTCCATATTATCGGTTCCAGAAATGGAGTTAATAACTATAGCGCAGTCCTGTGCAGTTCGGCAAATGGGGCCAATTTTATCCATTGACCATGAAAGGGTCATTGCCCCTGTGCGGCTAACGCGACCAAAAGTGGGGCGTAGTCCAGTAACGCCACATTCGGTTGATGGCGAAACAATTGACCCCCAAGTTTCTGAGCCAATGGCAAAAGCAACTAGTCCGGCTGAAGTTGCTGAGGCGGATCCGGCCGACGATCCGCTTGAACCTCTTTCCGTATTCCATGGATTTTTGGTCTTACCACCAAACCACACATCGCCCCATGCAAATTCACCCAACGATAATTTTGCAACTAGTATGGCTCCAGCTTCATCGAGTTTTTGAATAACCGATGCCGTAGTTGAGGCTATTTGATCCTTATATATAGGTGATCCGTATGTGAAGGGATAATTTTTTAGCGCAAGCAAGTCTTTTGCCCCATAAGGTATGCCGTGAAGCGGTCCTCGGTATTTGCCAATCGCTATCTCATCATCCATTTTCTGAGCTTGCTCTAATGCCCGCTCCTCAAGAAGAGTTATTACAGAGAATAGTTCAGAATCGTACTTTTTTATCCGGTTTAGGTATAGTTCAGTTAATTCCAATGAGGTAATTACCCTGTTTTTTATGAGATATGATAGCTCGGCAATAGTGTAAAAGCATAAATTCTCCTTATTCTCGGGTAAATTTACACTTGTAGGTAAATCAAAATTAGATGTGTTGCTTTCGAATTTTGGTGAATAACTAGTTGGTACAGGCGCAAATACTAGGGAGAGGCCTAAATCGTTCTGAATATCAAACTTATGAATTAAGGTGTATTTCTCAATCGCTTCCGTTACATCATCTTTTAACAAATCTCGTTCAGAATTTGTAAAGTTTAGTGCGAAGAGCTTTTCCGCTCCTTTTAGGTTGGTTGTAACACTCTTGCTGTTTAGGTACTGATATAAATTAAGCGCTACCGACAAAATTATTAGTATAGCTAGTACCGTTAATGCTACTTTTTTCGTTCTCATAATTTGTAAGGGTTTAAGATGTAATTAATAGTATGTAGGGAGTTTTGTGGTACATAGAAAAAAGGGTGTTAAGGGTAATTTTTAGTAATACCACATAAAAGATGTAAGTGACTAATTAATTAGAGTTGTTTTAAAACAATTAGTTTAAAATGTTGTTTTAAAGATAAAACTAAATCATAAATTACAATGAGAAATATTTTAATATTCCTGACTTTCAGCTTATCTGGAGCATATATTGCTGAAGGGCAAGCAAAGTCATTTTACGATTTTACCGTTGAAACCCTGTCGGGCGAAACTTTTGAACTAAGCCAGCTTAAGGGTAAAAAAGTTATGGTGGTAAACACCGCTTCGAAGTGTGGTTTAACCCCGCAGTACGAAATTTTAGAAAAACTGTATAAAGAATACAAAAGTAAAGGATTCGTAATTATTGGGTTTCCGGCAAACAACTTTTTAAACCAGGAGCCTGGTACAAATACTGAGATTGAAGAGTTTTGCTCACAAAATTATGGAGTTACCTTTCCTATGATGGCTAAAATATCGGTAAAGGGTAAGTCAATTCACCCATTGTATAAGTGGCTTACAACCAAGGCCGAAAATGGGGTGCTTGATACTGAAATTTCGTGGAATTTTCAAAAGTTTTTAATTGATGAGAACGGGAAACTTATAAAAACAATACCGCCCCGTGAAAAGCCTGACTCTCCTGAGGTTGTAGAATGGATTAAAAATGGTTAGAGTAGTATAATTATAGTTTTATCTGCAAAAAAGGTGGCTTCTTATTCTAGGAGCCACCTTTTTGTTGATTAATATCACTCCTAAAATAATGGGCAAGTAGCTAAACCTTTAGTGTTTTCAAGCTTCAAAACAATGCTGACAAACTATTTGGGAACCAATATACTTCTTTATTTCAATGATTAGACGAATACTCTTAGTAGGCGTAGTATGCATTTTTAGTGTGCACTATGGAGTTGCCAGACCACAAAAGGCTATCCCCAGTGACAAGCGCATTATTGGTGCTTACCGAATTTCGAGTCCAATAACTATTGATGGGGTTCTAAATGAAGAGGTGTGGGAAAACGCGCAGGTTGCAAACGATTTTTTTCAATATGAACCTTTCAATGGTTCATTCCCTTCAGAAAATTCTGAAGTTAGGGTGCTTTATGACGATGTTTCCATATACATTGGGGCGTGGTTATTCGACGAGGAGCCCGAGCATATATACAGGGAACTTGGGAAGCGTGACAACTCCGATAATTTGAAATCCGACGTATTTAGCGTACTAATCAGCCCCTATAACGATGGTATAAACTACTTAGAGTTTATTGTGTCGGCATCGGGTGTGCAAACTGATATTCGGCGTACGGGTAATAGTAGCGACAGAAGTTGGGATGCTGTATGGGAAAGTAAGGTTTCAATTACAAGCGAAGGTTGGTTTGTGGAGATGCGAATACCCTATTCGGCACTGAGGTTCTCAAGTAAAGTTCAAGGAAACTGGGGGCTAAATTTTCGTCGGTTAATTAAGAGGTACAACGAGTGGAATTCATGGAACCCGATTGACAACTCAATGTCGGGCATAGTTAACCAGTCGGGCGAGTTGTCGGGAATTCGCAATATCGACACGCCCATTAGGCTCTCGTTTAGTCCATATATATCGGGTTATGTAAATAAGCATCCAAATAGTCCAAAGGCTTCCTCGCGAATCAATGGCGGGTTAGACCTTCAACTAGGCCTTACCGAAAGTTTTACTCTAGATATGACGCTGATACCTGATTTTGGACAAGTAAAATCAGACGATAAGGTATTAAACATCTCACCCTACGAAGTAAAGTATGGTGAACAGCGTCCTTTTTTTAACGAAGGGATGGACTTGTTTCAAAAAGGAGGTATTTTTTATTCGCGCAGAATAGGAAGCGCACCAACAGGATTCGGACGTGTTTCACGTGAGCTTAGTTCAAGTGAGAAAATCACTTTTAATCCACATGAAACAGCTATGATAAATGCCACAAAAATATCAGGCAGAACATCAACAGGAATGGGGGTAGGGGTATTAAACGCTATGACATCAAATACGTATGCGACGGTTTTAGATACTATTACAATGAGTGAGCGACAGGTTTTAACACAAGGTTTTACAAACTACAATATGGTGGTGCTCGACCAAACACTTAAGAATAATTCATATGTAAGCCTTGCGAACACAAACCTATATATTCCCGAAACTGATTATATGTCGAATGTTAGCGCAACCGACTTTGTTTTTAGGGATAAGCAAAACAAATATGTGCTGTACGGTAAGGGTATTGTTAGTCAGGTAATTGACGATGAAAACGATGTGGGTTATAAATACAATATAGGTTTCGATAAATCGTCGGGCAATTTTGTGTTCGAAACATGGACAAATACCGAAAGTAAAAATTATAACCCCAATGGTATGGGTTTTTTGCAAAAGGCCAACGAGTTTAGTAATGGGGGTGGAGTTGGTTATAAGATATATAAACCTTTTTGGAAACTATTGAATTGGAGCAGTTGGATTGGAGGATCTCATAAAATGTTATTTAGCCCAAGGTTGTATACCTCATCGCATTTTTATATGAATTTTAAAACAACCTTCGCTAAATCATACCATATGGTAAGGGGCGAGTTTTGGATGGATCCATACGAAACCCATGATTTCGATGAACCGCGGATTGATGGACATATGGTTGTGAGGCCACGCCGCTTTTGTGGTAATATTCAAACCTCCTCGGACTATCGCAAGCCCTTTGCTCTCGATACTCGTATCAACTACTGGAAAACGCAATCAATGGATATGAATAATTTTTCTATCCGATTGGCGCCGCGGGTTCGTTTTAGCAATAGTTTTTTTGTAGTGTATGAAATACAGCAAGATTTTAACAGGAACGACATTGGCTTTGTAGGTACTAATAGTGATAATTCTACGATATATATGGGCCTTCGTGATGTGTCAACGCTAACAAACACAATTGAAGCCCTTTACACGTTCAATGCCAACTCGTTTTTAAGCGCAAGGGTTCGGCACTACTGGCGTTGGCTCGATTACTCTAGCTACCATTCTTTAAATAGTGACGGAACACTATCGGCTGGAATCGAAAACACGGGTTTTGATCGAAATATCAACGCCAATCTTTTTAATATTGATTTAACCTACCAGTGGAATTTTGCGCCGGGGAGTGTACTCTCTATTGTTTGGAAAAATACGATAGAAAACTCTGACAAATTTGTTCGGAGTCAATATCTTGATAATGTTGAAGGACTATTAAACACAGCAAAAGGGAACAGTATATCGCTCAGAATGCTATACTACTTAGATTACAACGTTGTGGCAAAAAAACGAAGAAAGAAATAGGGTTAGAACTTCTATATTTTTCGGAAAAGGTGCGTTAACATATTGTAATTACTTGTTATTTGCACCAATTGCGTTAGCTACTGGGCATATAGTTGCTAGTGTAAAAAAAACAATGTTTTTTGTTTATCTTTGTAAGATTCTTTTTTTGGTTAAAGCATAAAATTCATTACGCTCTATGTTTGAAAATTTAACAGAACGGCTCGAAAGGTCGTTTAAACTAATAAAAGGCGAAGGCAAAATTAGCGAGATTAACGTTGCCGAAACCCTTAAAGATGTTAGAAAAGCTTTACTCGATGCCGACGTAAACTTCAAAATTGCCAAGCAGTTTACCGATGAGGTAAAACGCAAGGCTTTGGGTATGGATGTACTCAATTCGCTTAAACCCAGCCAACTTATTGTAAAAATAGTACGTGATGAGCTCGCTTTACTTATGGGCGAGAAGGCAGAAGGTATTGACCTAAACGATAATCCCTCGGTTATACTTATTGCAGGTTTACAGGGGTCTGGAAAAACAACTTTTTCGGGTAAGTTGGCACATTATCTTAAATCGAAAAAGAGTAAAAGCCCGCTACTTGTTGCTGGCGACGTATACAGGCCCGCAGCTATAGAGCAGCTAAAAGTACTAGGCGAGCAAATTAAGGTTCCAGTTTTTACTGTTGATGGAAGTACCGATCCTGTATCTATTGCAAAGGATGCCATTAAGCACGCAAAGCAGAATAAGCACGATGTGGTGATTATTGACACCGCTGGCCGTTTGGCGGTTGACGAGGAGATGATGAAGGAGGTTGCCGCAATAAAGAAGGTGGCAAACCCTAACGAGATACTTTTTGTGGTTGACTCAATGACCGGTCAGGATGCTGTTAATACCGCTAAAGAGTTTAACGACAGGCTGAATTTTAACGGGGTAGTACTTACCAAACTCGATGGTGATACCCGTGGAGGGGCAGCACTATCAATCCGTTCGGTGGTTGAGAAACCCATTAAATTTGTGAGCACTGGTGAAAAGATGGAGGCGCTCGATGTGTTCCATCCCGACCGAATGGCAGATCGAATTTTAGGTATGGGTGACGTGGTGTCGCTGGTTGAACGTGCACAAGAGCAGTATGACGTAGAGGAAGCACGCAAGCTACAGAAAAAGATAGCCAAAGATCAGTTCACATTTAACGATTTCTTGTCGCAGATTGCTCAGGTTAAAAAGATGGGGAATCTTAAAGATTTGGCAGGTATGATACCTGGAATGGGAAAGATGATGAAGGATATTGATATTGATGACGATGCATTTAAGGGCGTTGAAGCAATTATTCACTCAATGACTCCCATTGAGCGTGAGACCCCAGCTTTGCTTAACGGGTCGCGCCGTAAGCGAATTGCCCAAGGAAGTGGTACTTCGATACAGGAGGTAAACAAGCTGATTAAACAGTTTGATGAAATGCGAAAAATGATGAAGATGGTGTCGAGTGGCGGAGGCAAAAACTTAGGACGAATGATGGCAAATATGCCTAGGCGTTAACAGTAAGTAGGGCAATCTGCCAAATTGAAATACTAATTAATAAACAGCAAAACTATGGAACTACTTGATGGAAAAGGAATTGCCGATAAGGTAAAAGCTGAAATAGCCCAAGAGGTTGAGTCTATAAAATCTAGAGGAGGAAGAATACCCCATTTAGCTGCTATTTTAGTTGGTAACGATGGAGCTAGCGAAACCTACGTTGGGCATAAAGAGAAGGCTTGTAAACAGGTTGGTTTTAACAGCACCCTTTTAAGGTTTAGCGAAACAATAACCGAGTCAGAACTGCTGAATGAGGTGCAAAAGTTAAATGAAAACCCTGAAATAGATGGTTTTATTGTGCAGATGCCAATACCAAATCATATATCAGAGCAAAAAGTTATTGAAGCCATCGATCCCAAAAAAGATGTTGACGGTTTTCATCCTGTAAACGTTGGGCGTATGGTGATCGGACTTCCCTCGTATGTTTCTGCAACTCCCGATGGCATTATTGAACTTTTGCGCAGGTACAATATTGAAACAAGCGGAAAGCATTGTGTTGTTCTGGGCCGAAGCAATATTGTAGGTAAACCCATAGCCAATTTGCTTTTGCAAAAAGCCACTCCAGGTAATTGTACCGTAACTATTTGCCATAGCCGCACCAAAGATATTCCTTCCATTACTCGTACAGCCGATATTCTAATAGTAGCCTTAGGCCATGCCGAGTTTGTAACCGCCGATATGGTTAAGGAGGGAGCTGTTGTGATTGATGTAGGTATTACTAGGGTAAAATCTGAGAAAACTAAATCGGGCTGGAAACTTTTAGGCGATGTTAAATTCGATGAGGTTGCGCCCAAGTGTAGTTTTATTACCCCTGTGCCTGGTGGGGTAGGGCCACTTACCATTGTTTCCTTATTGAAAAATACCTTAAAAGCTTCCAAAAAAGAAGTGTACGGATAGGAGTAGGGATAATTTAATGATTTAAAAAATTGCTAGACCAGTTTTGTCTGGCAATTTTTTGATTTAATGCCCACACCCAATAAAAACCTAAATATATCACTCCAATGTGGGGTAGTTTATGGTGAAAAGAGAAAATTTTTTCTATATTTGCGACTCGAATAAAAATTAAATTTCAATTATACTAACTAATAACAACAATTATGTTTAAAGGACATCCTAAAGGATTAATTCCGGCAGCTTTGGCCAATATGGGAGAACGCTTTGGTTTCTACATTATGATGGCAATCCTCCTATTGTTTCTAAACAATAAGTTTGGCTTTACTGGTTCAACTGGCTCAATTATTTATTCGGTTTTTTATGCTTTAATTTATGTTTTAGCTTTGGTTGGTGGAGTAATTGCCGATAAAACTAAAAAGTATAAGAATACGATCCTCGTGGGCTTGGTATTAATGACAGTGGGGTATTTTCTACTTGCAATACCAACAAAAACCCCTGTTGAAAATATGCCATTAATTTTAACGTTAACACTCTTTGGTTTATTCGCAATTGCCTTTGGAAATGGTTTGTTTAAAGGTAACTTACAGGCAGTTGTTGGTCAGCTTTACGACGACCCAAAATATTCAAGCAAGAGGGAAGTTGGATTCCAAATATTCTATATGTTCATTAATGTTGGTGCAATGTTTGCTCCACTTATGGCGGTAGGATTAAGAAACTGGTGGGTTAAAACTAACGGATTTGAATTTAATGCAGACCTTCCTTCACTCTGTAATCAATTTGTAAGCGGAACACTATCTCCTGAAGCGCAAGTTAGATTCACAGAGCTTGCAGGGCAGGTTGGTGGAGATGTTACAAACTTAGACGTCTTTTCTCGCAGTTACCTAAATATATTTATGGAAGGATACCACTATTCATTTGGAATTGCAATTATTGCAATGTTAATATCCTTAGTTATTTTTTCTCTTAACAAGAAGAGTCTTCCAAACCCAGCACTTAAAAAAGTTGTATCATCAGACTCTGATTCTGCACCAGTAGTTGAAATGGATGCTAAAGAGGTTAAACAAAGAATATATGCTCTTTTTGCAGTATTTGCAGTAGTTATATTCTTTTGGTTCTCATTCCATCAAAACGGACAGTCTCTAACCTTGTTTGCAAATGATTACACAAGGATGCTGAATATCAACTTAGGCTTCACTACACTTCAAGGAGCTGAAGTATTCCAAGCATTTAACCCTATTTTTGTTGTGTTTTTAACACCAGTAATTATTGGTTTATTTGGCTGGTTTAAGGCAAAAGGATGGGAAATTTCTACTCCTAAAAAGATTGCAATTGGTATGGGAATTGCCGCAACAGCATTTGCTGTAATGTCAATAAGCTCTATCGGACTACCTGGAAATGAAGAAAGAATAGCTATGGGAGGTATAGGAGATGCCGTAAGGGTTACACCGTGGTTGTTAATAGGAACCTACTTAATATTAACCGTTGCCGAACTATTTATTTCGCCACTCGGAATTGCATTCGTTTCTCAGGTAGCACCACCAAAGTACCAAGGAATTATGCAAGGAGGCTGGTTAACAGCAACGGCATTAGGAAACCAACTTCTATTTATTGGGGTAATATTCTATAATACTATTCCACTATGGGCAACATGGTCAATTTTTGTAGTAGCATGTTTGGTTTCAATGTTCACAATGCTATTTATGCTTAAATGGCTTGAGCGTGTTTCAAAATAAATAGGTTCACTATGAATTTATACCTCATAGCATACTGTTGATAATATAGAAAAGAGGGGGTGTCGGTAAGGCACTTCCTCTTTTTAATTAATAAGGTTTGAAATGAATAAAATAAGGAAGGACAAATCGCTAAAAAGCGCAAATGTGCTTGAACTTGTACCTGAAAGGTTGCAAGGGTTTGATGTAAATAATTTGGGGCAGGTATCTATTCTTGTGCCTCGTACAAAGAGCAAATTTATGCTACGCATAATGAACCGCTTAAAACGCTCGCCAAACATCACCATTGAACTCGACGAGGTTGGGTCGAAGGTATGGTTACTTATTGATGGGCAACTAACAACCCAAGGCATTTGCAATAAGCTTCAGCAAGAGTTAAACGATACGCTAGACCAAGCGCCCGAAAGGGTGGTGAGGTATTTATCGGGCTTATACCATAATAAACATATAACCTTTAAAAAAACCGAAATACAGTAAGAGAATTAAGGGAAGAATGAATTATGATGCGGCTGATAGCCACGACGATTAAATGGAGAGTAACCCCAGCCATAGTCGGGGCCGTTTACCACTCCAAATGATGCCCCAATGCTTACCTTTTCGGATACTTTATAGTCCATTCCAAATGATAGGTTGCTATAATCCGTGGTACTAATGCCCATTTTATAGGGAGATATATACAGCTGATTTTTGCCAAAAGAACCCATCCCGAAAAAGCTTATTTTATCGTTTAGCTCGTAGCGAACATAAGCAAATGCTTCGGTTGGATTTCCGAAGGTTTGGTTTTCGGAAAACTGAGCACCAACGCTATTTGTAAGAGGTAGCCCCCCCATATTTGCATACGAAAATTTTCCACCAGCCGTAACTTGCAATTTATTTGTAGCCATAAATGACACCATAGGGCTTATAAAAGTTGATGAAAGCCCACCTCCAAAACTTGAATAGCTAGAACCTACCTCAACAGAATAAGAAGGCTTGCGCGTACGGTTTATTTTCCAAGGGTCAAAGGTTGTTGTATCCGATGTAGGCTCAACCCTATTGAAGTATGCAGGGTTGTAAAGTTTGTGCAAATCTCTGGCTAGTTGGGCTTTTGTAAGAGAACCCAACAATAGGAGCGAAATGAGCATACAATACTTAGCACAAGTTTTCATAGTTTAACAGTTAATATTTAGAGCCATATTATATAAACCAAAAACTAAAGGTAAAGTTAGTAATATGAGTGGTTTTTTTGTAGCTTTTTGTGTTAAAAGAACTAAAAACCGTTTGATGTTCGATGTTTTAGAAGAATTTATCTGTTTACAGCAAAAAAATTATATATTAGTGGCACAAATTGACTACTTTTATTACAAAATATTCCAATGGCAAATATTATTAGCGTAATAAACAATAAGGGAGGAACAGGGAAAACGACCACAGTTTTAAATCTGGGCGCTGCGTTGTCGCGCAAAAAGAAAAGGGTGTTGCTCATTGACCTCGACAGCCAGTGTAATTTAACCTCTGCGTTTGGAGTTGATTCCAATGGCGTTGGCATTGGAGAGCTGTTGATAGGGAAATCGGATTTTTCTGAGGTGATAAAAACGAAAGGGAAGTTATCGTTACTACCTGCTAGCGAAAAGTTGCTCGATTATGAGTTTCAACTCAGCAACGAGCCCGGCAGAGAGTATATGCTTCGCGAGCAGCTCGAGAGGGTAGCCACTAATTACGATTATATTATTATCGATTGCCCGCCAAGCCTCGGAACGTTATCAACTAACTCGTTGGTAGCTGCAAACCATTTTATTGTTCCAATGCAGGCCGAAAATTTTGCATTTATTGGACTCGATAGAATTATGCTGATTTCTGAAAAAGTAAAAAAACGAATGAACCCAGATTTAGAATTAGCAGGAATACTTTTTGTGAAGTTAGACCCTAGAACAAAGTTTAGCCAAGCGGTAATCCATAGTCTATCAGATAATCAGAATTTTAAGGGTAAACTTTTTAATACATACCTAAGGCAAGACATATCGCTAATGGAATCGGGTGCGTTTAAACAAACTATATTCGAGTATGCTCCTAAAAGCCGTGGAGCCGATGATTATTCCGATTTAGCAAAAGAAATACTGAAAATTTATGGCTAAGGCAAAACATACAATTAATGATATTCAGAAGGCGTTACTTTCGAGTACTCGTTATATTAAAGACGAAGAGGCCGAAGAAACAACTTTGGAGCAATCAGGTAATGCAATTAAACCCACCGAAGCGCAAGTTAACATTGACCCCTTGGTAATGAAGAAGATAAAGATACTTGCTCCGTTTGAGGGTGTTACTACTGATGAGCTGATTAACAAAGCGTTAAATCATTATTTAAGACTAAAGTCGCTTCAGCTAGACAAGGCTGTGGAGAAGTTAACGCAAGAATAAGAATGGTTTTTGTTCCTTTAATTTGCTATCTTTTGTAGCTCTAGCATTTGTTTTGACTCCCCTTTTAGTTCAACCGAAGCGTCAAGGCTCTCAAACTCCTCTTCAGAAATCATTCGGCGCAGCAACATTATGCTCGAAAGGTTTTGAAAATACTCAGGCATATATTTTCTAAGCTCAAGGTTACTATTAAAATAGCTTGTAAAGTATGAAGGGCGAGGGATAATGCTTGCAAGAAAAATAGCCTCATTTAAATCAATATCTATTGGCTTTTTTTGAAAATAGAATTGTGCTGCCTCGGTAACGCCGTGAATATTGGGTCCCCAATCAATAATATTGAAATATATTTCGAGCATTCGCTCTTTGCTTACTAAACGCTGCGATTCTATAAGCCAAACTATTAGCGCCTCCTCTGCCTTGCGCGCAATGTTTTTACTTCTATTTAGGTATAAGTTTTTTACCAGCTGCATAGTTATAGTGCTTCCTCCGCGGGCTAACTTTTTATCCTTTATATTACGAGATATGGCGTAGCTAAACGCTTCGGAATCGAATCCTTTGTGAATAAAAAATCCTCCATCTTCAGATATGATAACCGAATTTATAATGTGTTGTGATATGCGGTTTAACGGACAAAAGTTTGGATTTAATGTGTCGATAACGATTTCTTTTGTTGTGGTGTCATTTAAGCATATTTTATAGGTAAAATTTTCGTTTAGCTCCCGAAAGTCGATTTTTCCGTACTGTATAATCCTAAAGTTTTTGGGTGTAAGTTTTGCAAATATTTTTAAGCTGTCGGGTTGATTAAAATCTATATTGAGATTGAGGGCAAAACTAACATTCCCATCTACCTCCATTTCTTCAACGCTCTTAAATAACCCTTTGGGTATCGACTCAAAAATGTTTCTTGCAGCAAAAATATGGTCTGAAACGTTTAGTGTTACCTGAGGACTATTGCCTACTGTTGATGTTAAGCAGAAGGGGATGGTGATTTGATTGAATGAAGCGTGTGAGGCTGAATCGACAGCAATGGCTTGCGCCGAATGGCGGCTGGATAGACTAAACCCAAGCGAGTCGATAAAAACGGTGCTTTCGGCAAGTCGACCACTCTGGATATGTAAGCCGTAAAATTTTGATTGTAATTTAAGGTGCATACCTCTGTTTTTGAGAGAAGCACCCTTTACGTGAAAATTTAAAGAATCCATTCCAACACAAGTGCCCAATTCCGACTCAATAAGTGGAAGGGTGTAGCTATTCTGAAAGTTTACGCTGAAAATAGCGCTATGGTTTTCGGGGTTAACCTTACTTTTTACAAAAAAATGGTCATTGCCATTGATGGAGGAAACTATGAAGTTAGAAGAAAAGTTCCCGCGAATACTTTCAAACTTACCAGCCGAAACGTGAATCCTTTCATTTTTACCATACTCTAAAAATAGGCTAGCGCAGCTAATACTGCTATTTGTATATAGGTTGTAAACTGATTTAGACAGGCTAATAGCCATTGAGTTTAAACGATTTAAAAGTAGCGCTTTCCCATACATATATGGGAGGGAATCACTATCGACATAATTCTTATTGGCTGGAATACCTTTGGGTTTTGTCTTCAGCTTTAAAAGGTGTGGTATTGAAACCTTAGCATATATTGAGGTTAACGTAACGGAAGTATTTGAGCTACGATGCAGAATATAAAGGCTATCGACAAGCACATTTGATAGTCCCGTTATTCTCAACCCAGAGTACCTGATGTGTAAATCATATTTTTGTTCTATACTTTGAACCTTTTGGTTTAAAGCATATCTAAAAATAGTTGATTTTAAAAAAAATAGCAGCATAACCAGCGCCACAAAAATACCTATTGAAATTACTATCTTTTTCCTCATAAAATAATATCTATTACAAAGGTAACCCAGTTTTTTACAAAATAATAACATCTATTTTTAAATTCGTTTTGCTTTATGCCGATACTGTTATATTTTTAACCGCTCTAACTTTACAAACCTAAAACCTAAAACGTAATGAACTCTATCCTTGCTTGGCTTAACTATGTTATAACCCTTTACAATGAGTATGTTGGAGGTTATTTAATCCTTATACTATTGGTCCCCACTGGTATATACTTCACTTTTAAGTATAAGTTTTTGCAGATTACTCATTTTGGCCATGCGCTAAGGTTGGTATCGGGTAAGTATAGTAATAAGCACTTAGTAGGCGATGTTAGCCACTTTAGAGCGCTTACCACCGCTCTTTCTGGGACTGTTGGTACGGGCAATATAGTAGGGGTTTCTTTGGCTATTTATTTAGGTGGGCCGGGTGCCATTTTTTGGCTCTGGGTAACGGGTTTCTTTGGTATGATGATAAAGATGGTGGAGTGTACCTTGGCACAAATTTTCAGAAAGGTTAACGAGGATGGTTCCATTTCTGGCGGACCTATGTATTATATTGAGATTGGTTTGAAAGAAAAACTAGGTCGTTTTGCAAAACCACTGGCGCTTATTTTTGCAGGAGCGGCTGCTCTTTGCACACTTGGCACAGGAAATATGGCACAGGCTAATTCTATTTCAGATGTTATGCTTACAAGCTATAATATACCAGTTTTGGTAACAGGAGCGGTTTTGGGTCTTCTGGTTCTACTTATTATTGTTGGAGGATTAAAACGAATTGCGAATGTAACTGCTGCTCTTGTGCCCTTTATGGCTGTTGTTTATTTTATCTCTGCAATAATAGTTGTAGGAGTGCATTGGCGCGATATTCCTGGTGCTTTTGGCATAATAATAAACGATGCTTTTACCGGAACAGCCGCAACAGGTGGTTTTGTTGGCTCAACTTTTATTATGACGCTAGTGTGGGGTGTTCGCAGAGGTTTATTCTCTAACGAAGCGGGACAGGGGTCGGCCCCAATGGCACACGCTGCAGCCAAAACCGAACACCCAATGCGCGAGGGTTTTGTCGCTTCACTCGAACCGCTGGTTGATACCCTAATTATTTGCACGCTAACCGCTTTGGTTATTGTAATAACAGGGGCGTGGGAATCGGGTATAAAAGGTGTGGGAATGACAGTTCTTGGATTTCAGGAAGGTATGGGCAAGGTTGGGCTTGGCGGTTTAGCAACCCATATTGTTACGCTGGGCTTGCTTCTATTTGCATTTTCTACCATTATTGCTTGGTCGTACTACGGCAGTCGAGCCATTCAGTATTTATTTAGCGATAAAGCCATTAAACCCTACTATTTTGTTTTTGCCTTGTTTACCTTTTTTGGTGCAATTTGGGGAATTGATATTGTATGGAATTTTGTGGATATGGTGATTACATTTATGACCATACCTAACCTTATTGCCATATTGCTCTTAGCTCCCGTTATGACCAAAGAAGTAAAACGTTATAAAGAGTTTTTAAAGCAAGAAAAGTTGATGGGAAGAAAGTAAGCGGAGTTTTTTACGTTTACGACTAATGGATGCTGACTACTCTTATATCTTTGTTGAATAACGAAATTACAAAACGTGAGAGGATATTGGAACTCCCTTGTCAAGTCGCTTTGGTTTTATTTGTAACATAAGGATTTGTGGAATGCGGACTAATTTTCGTTCCATCCACAAAACTTGTTGATTGCTAGAGAATTATAGGCTAATTTTATAAATAACAAGGTGTTGAGGTCAGTTTTTACGATAGGTTTAATTTGACGACTTAACAATAAATTTATTCTGATGGCAACGAAAACTTGAAACTACTTCCCATTCCAACCTCACTCTCCACCCAAATTTTCCCTCCATGTTTCTCCACAAATTCCTTGCAAAGTATTAAACCCAAACCTGAACCTTTCTCTCCTGCTGTTCCATTGCTTGTTACATTTTCATCAATCTTAAATAATGTATTTTGGGTTTCTTTGGTCATACCAACTCCATTATCAGAGACGGTGATCTCGATATTGTTCAGATTTTGTACTGCGTAAATAACTATTTTACCATTTGGATTAGTGAATTTTATTGCATTGGAAATAAGATTTCGTAAAATAGTTTTTAACACATCTACATCAGCATAAACTTCAACATCATCTGTTTGAAGATAATTTAAAGAGATGGCCTTGGTTTTTGCGCTTAAACTTGATATTTCTATTATTTCACTGGCAATAGAAGCTAAATTTATTTTTTCGGGTTTGTAAACAATTCTTTTGCTTTGTGATTTTGCCCAATTTAGCAAGTTGTCGAGTAAGATAAGGGTATTTTTGGCGGATGAATTAATAATTTCCAAGTAATTTTGGGATTTAGAAGAGTCTAAATTTTTCTTGCCTTTAATTAATAGGTCAGAAAAGCCTAGGATGGCATTAAATGGATTCATTAAGTCGTGTGCTATTATTGAAAACAGCTTATCTTTGGTTGAATTAAGTTCTCTTAGCTGCTTTTCTCGTTCTTTTAGCTGCTTTTCAGCCTTTTTTCGTTCTGTTATATCTCTCGAAACTCCGTGATATCCAGAAATATTACCATCCTGGTCATAAAATGCCGTTGCTGTTGCTTCAACCCAAACCCAACTACCGTCCTTACAAATTTCTTCTAACTCATAAATCATAGGGGGTGTTTTGATTCCATGGCTCTGGTCAACCATACGTTTTTTGTTCGCCTCTTTGAGCAACTCAATTCCTTCTGGTTTTAAGATAGAAAAAAGGGAGTTGCCAATGATTTCATCCTTTCTATAACCTCTTATTCGTTCGTCGGAAGGGCTTATATAAGTTAAAAGAAAATTACTATCTAAATGCCAGATTATATCGCTCGAGTTTTCTGTAATAATTCTGAATTTCTCCTCGCTTTTTTGCAATTCCTGATTTTTAAGGTTTAAACTTTCCGTCTTTATTTTAATCTGAGCACGGAGTAGCCTAACCCATGTAAAAACAAGAATTAATATTATAATTGTTATTATAGTGCTAAGTAGAATGATTTCAGTAATTCCTTTTTGTTTAGTGCCTACTTTTTCATAAAAACTCCATTTCTCTTGTATTTTTAAAAGTTCTCCATTACTCGATATTTCGGAAATCCCTTCATTTAAAATGTTTAATAGTTGTGTGTTTCCCTTTTTTACTGCCATACAATAAACGTAAGGAACTATTGGAGGCCCTTTAATTTCAATGTTTTTATAGTTATTTATTTCAATCTCATTCAATCCTAGTAAATTTGGTGCTATTATAAAATCAGCCAATCCCAATTCTATTGCAGAAGGGGCTTCAGGTATTGACTTAGCTATAATAGCATTCTTAAAGAGACCTATGGGAATTAGAGAGTTAACGTTTGATACATCCTTATCTAAAACCATTGGTCTATAGTTATTTAAACTTGAAATATTTTCGAACAGTAAATTTTTGTGAATGAAAATAGAGTAGCATTCGATATGAATAGGTTGTGTGAAATCGAGTGATTTCTCTCTTTCTTCTGAAAAAGTAATTCCTGTAATAATATCAATCTCCCCAGTCTGAATGTAATACAATGCACTATCCCAACTTGTAAGATTAAAGTTTATTTTTAAGTTACGATTAGCGGCAATGGTTTTTAACACATCAATATCCAGACCATTAGGACTTCCGGTAGTATCGATAAATGAGAAAGGAGAATAGTGAGAATTACCGCCCACAACATACTCTTGAGCTATTATATTGCTTACTTGAAATAGATTAGCAAAAAGAATAAAAATTAAATAGATGTGTTTACCCATTTTATGGTTTTTGTTAAAATCGACTCCAATATACACTATTTAATTATATGCAGGCTTTGTTTTCTTGTTGAATTGCTAACTTTAATCCTCAATTTTTTAAAAATAATCTAATCTAGCTCTATTTGTTTATTGTTATCTTTTTAAATAAGTAATATGTTGATTTATGGAGGTAGGAATGCTGTATCTATTAGTTTCTATAATGGTTAAACCCTGTCTGGCCATGAATTTGGCATCTCTCCGCTAAAGCCCATTTCAGGGAGATTGTTAATTAATTCAACTTCTTCTGAAGTCAATTCAAAATCGAATAGATTGATGTTTTCTTCAATTCTTTTGGGTGTTACCGATTTAGGAATGACAATTACATCGTGCTGTATAATCCACCTCAGGCAGACTTGTGAGACTGTCTTTTTATGTTTTTTGGCTATTGCCTCTAATGCTTCATTGCCAAATACTTTACCTCTTGCCAAGGGCGACCAAGATTCAACCACAATATTCTGGTTTTTACAATACTCTGTTAATTCTGGCTGCCAATATCCCGGATGAAATTCTATTTGATTTATTGATGGGAGAACTTTCGCCGTTTGAAAGAGAGCATCTAAATGTTCTTGAAAAAAGTTGCTTACGCCTATGGATTTAATCTTTCCTTCAGCCTGTAATTCTTCCATTGCCCGCCAACTATCAGCATTGGTTTTTTGCCAGTTATCATAGTTTTTAGCATTTGCAGGCCAATGTATTAAGTATAAGTCAAGGTATTGTAAATCAAGCCTATTTAAAGATTTTTTAAGCTCTGCTTTGGTTGCTTCATACCCTAAGTTTTCACGCCATAATTTTGTTGTTACGAATATCTCCTCTCTGGAAATTCCACTAGCTTTAATCCCTTTGCCAACAGCCACCTCATTTCCGTATATTGCAGCGGTATCAATTAGGCGATACCCATTTGATAAAGCGTAATTAACAGATTCAACCCCATCTTGCCCCATTGATTTGTAAGTTCCAAAACCTACTATTGGAACTTTATTCGTATCATTTAAAAGTATTTCTCTCATAGTTTCGTCTAGTTTAGTTATTGGTTTTACTCTTTCTATATAAAACATAACTAGGCACAATTAGTTCCCTCCAAAACATATAGTTATTATAACTATGTAGTTTCAGAGTGGCGACTCCAAATTATTTTGAAAATATTATTAGGTTTTAAACCAGTAGATTGGCAATTTGGTAATACCCGAACGAAACAATCCAAGCTAGCGCTGTAGTGTAAAAAATTGTGAAGGCAGCCCATTTCCAGCTACCCGACTCCTTTTTTATGGCTGCAATTACGGCAACGCATGGAAAGTATATTAGTATAAACAGAAGGAAAGAGAATGCACTAATTGGGGTGTAAACTTTTTCGCCAACCTTTGGTCCCGAGGTGTGAACCTCGTTTTGTAGCTTGTGAATTAATGTTTGGCTCGTTTCGTCGGCATCCTCACCTGCCTGCACCAGCACCCCGAGCGTGCTAACCACAATCTCCTTGGCCGCTATGCCCGCAAGTAGGCTAACTCCCATCTTCCAATCGAAGCCAAGTGGGCGGATAACTGGCTCAATAAATTTGCCTATTTGTCCGAGGTACGAGTTGCCCTGCTTTTCGGCAGTAATTTGGTTGTTTGTATCTTGGTTTGAGATTATATCAGGTGTTGCAATGCTGTTAGTTTCCGGTGTCTCAATACTTTCGTGAGCTAAATAGGCAGTTTCGTCTGTGTTAACCTGTTCAGTTTTGTTTATAGTATTTGAAATATCCTTAGTATCTCGAGGGTAGTACCCTAAGGCCCATATAATAATAACAGCAACCAGAATTACGCCTCCCATTTTTTGTAAGTATTGCGACGACCTAAACCACATATGCCTAAGGGTTGATTTTATTGTTGGAATGCGGTATGGAGGGAGTTCCATTACAAATGGAACATCTTCACCTTTAAACAACGTTTTTTTAAACAGCAGAGCCATCAATACGGCAATAATAATACCAATTAGGTATATTAGAAAGAGTAGCGAACCAGCGTTATTTGGGAAAAATGCTCCCAGGATAAGAATGTAAACAGGAAGCCTTGCACTACAGGACATGAACGGATTAATGAGCATGGTGACAAGCCTGTTGTTCTTGTTTTCAATTGTGCGCGTGGCCATTATAGCCGGAACATTACAACCAAAACCCATAACAAGGGGAATAAACGATTTGCCGTGTAGCCCAATCTTGTGCATAAGCTTATCCATAATAAACACAGCACGAGCCATATAACCAGTATCCTCAAGTATTGATAGGAAGAAGAAGAGCAGCACAATGTTTGGCAAGAAAACGATTACGCTTCCAACCCCACTAATTATTCCGCCAATAAGTAGGTCTTTAAATGCGCCGTTGGGCAGCACTTCCGCCATAAAACTGCTAAGTAATGATACCCCTTGGTCAATCCAGTCCATAGGGTAAGCGCCCAATTTAAAGGTAGTAAAAAAACTAAACCACATAAAAAGTAGGAAGATTGGAAACCCGAAGTATTTATGGGTTACAAAGTCGTCAATTTTCTGGGTATTCTGCTTTTTCTTATTTGGGTTTTCTTGATATGTCTCTTTAAGTGCACCAGCAATAAAGCCGTATTTAGCATCAGTTATAAGGGTTTCAGAGTCCTCATTGTAAATATCTTCAAGCCTCTTAATTTGGGTTTCAGATGCATCAATTATATCATAGTAACCATTTGCTTTACTTAGTATTCGTTGGGCTTGTTTATCCTTTTCAATTAATTTTATGGCTAGGTAACGAGACGAGTAGTGTAGGTGTATATTTTGGTTTTTGTTCTGCCTCATTGGGGCTTGAATTGCCTCAATGCTGCGTTCAATGTGCTCGCCGTAGTTAAGATGAACGTGCCGTAGGGTTTTGTCCTTATCAGTATAAACATTTATAACCGTATCGAAAAGCTCCGATATTCCTTTCCCTTTTGAACTTACAGTTGGCACCATAGGTATACCCACCATTTTACCCAAATCCTTGTAGTTAAATTTATCGCCTTGCGCTTCCAGCTCGTCGTACATATTAAGGGCGATAACCACCTTGATATCCATATCGATAAGCTGGGTGGTGAGGTAGAGATTCCGTTCGATGTTCGATGCATCAACTACGTTAATAACAAGGTCGGGCTTTTGGTTATGAATAAACCTGCGAACGTACAACTCTTCGGGTGTGTAGGCGCTTAGTGAGTAAGTTCCTGGTAGGTCGGTTATATTAAATGTGTAGCCTTTGTGTTTAAAATGTGCTATTTTCGAGTCTACGGTAACGCCACTATAATTACCAACATGTTCACGTGCGCCCGATGCGAAGTTGAAAAGAGTTGTTTTTCCTGAATTTGGATTACCAACAAGCGCTACGTTTACAATTTTCCCTAACTCTTTTGCTCCAGTGGTAACAATATCGAACTCATTTTTGTGCTTTAGGGTGCCGTTATAGAATGGTTTTAGAATATTTTTAGCCTCTTCGGGGGTAACTATTTCAATTAAATTGGCTTCGCTGCGACGTAACGACACCTCGTAACCCATAATTGCATATTCAATTGGGTCTCTCAATGGAGCGTTTTTTATAACGGTAACTTTCTTCCCCTTAATAAACCCCATCTCAATTATCCGTTTGCGAAAAGCCCCGCGCCCTCTAACCTTCGAAATTATTCCATATTCACTATTCTGTAGTTCGCTTAGTAGCATTTATTGTAATTTTTAAAAAGACTCTTTATAAATAAGATGCAAACTTAATACCTTTTATGAAATTCCTTATCCCCATAAGTTGGTATTTTGGGTAAACTATTAAGGTAACTCCAAATGAACCGATGGTAGACCTATCATCCAGCATATATACTATGACCGATTCACTTTCTATAACAATAAAGGCTAGGCATTGTTTTATTGCTAATAAGGCATTAGTTTTGTAACAAATAGTAAGCTAGTAGTGAAGAAAGATGAAAACATATTAAGCCGAATAAAGGGATTGTTGGGTGACGAGAATGCCAATCTTAGCATACTTGAGCATAATGTTGATATTCAAACTCAGGTTGAGTACTTCGATTTTTCGAAATCTCTCGAAAAGGTTACTAGCCCAGACGAAGTGATTACCGAAGAGGCTAAATTATATGACGAGGAGGTTGCCATCGCAGATAAGAAAATGCTGCTTTCAAATTTGGCAACCATCAACAAGGCCGAGGCATTCAGAATAATTCAAAAGTTTTTGCAAAACGCTCCCGATAATCTAAAAGATTGGTCGGTAATGGCGTTGCAGGAGAGCCGTATGTTGCTTGAATCGGAACTGCTCGACGAGCAGCAAGTGTATATTTCAACCGGTTTAGGTGGCAAGGAAGGGAAACTTCGCTATTTTGTTGTCATTTTTTCAGCCAGTAATGATTCCTTGTCGGCTAAGCATAAAGAGGTGGTTGAGAGTGAGTTTAAATTCGCACTGAAAGCACATAGTTGCGATATGGAGGAGATTGTATTTTTTGAACAGTACTTCTCGCTAACGGTACTTATGCCCATAAATGTAACTCTAAAAGAGCCTTTTGCTCAGGCAATAGCTGAGTGCAACTCCTTGGAAAACTTTATAAAACCTGAGTTCTTAATGACCAACGTAAAAAAACTTACAGGCGATGAGATTGTCGATATCGTTACCAAGGGACCCGAAAAAGGACTTTCCCAAGGCTACTAAAAAACCCGACTAGTAGAGCCGGGTTTTAATTATAGTTGCTTTAGTAGCCTAGTTTTCGTCAAGGTCGTCGAAACTTATACTAGACAATTCGTTTTGTAGGCCATCCGCATCATTTTCATGCACATAATCTTCGCGTGCTATCGGTTCGCCCTGTTTTGTTTTTATAAAATCAACAACTTCAGTTAATCCTTCGGTAAATTTCTCGAAATCTTCTTTATAAAGAAAGATTTTATGTTTCTCGAAGAAAAATTTTCCGTCCTGCTGAAACTTTTTCTTACTTTCTGTTATTGTTAGGTAATAATCATTCTGACGGGTAGCCTTTACATCAAAAAAATAGGTCCTTTTACCCGCTCTAATTACCTTAGAGAAAATATCATCTCGCTCATTCCTATCAAGCCCATCTTGATTATTTAACTCATCCATCATTTTTATGCTTTTTTTAATTTAACACTGGATAAATACTGCTCAAAAATAAAAAAATAATTTCATAACCATAATGATTAAAGATGTTTTTCGAAATTTGTTTAATTTTTCTGCTAATTATATTGAAAATCTCCACTAGTTATATTTGTAAGTAGTTTATTATTAGCCGTTTAGTTTTTGTTACTTTGTAAGTTTATTATTTTTGGTGCGTTATACTGTGTAAATAGTGGGCTTTATTAATTATAAGTGCGCAAATTATGTTAAATCCTTCAGTTTATTGAAATTTGCTCGTATCTTTGCAATCCAAAATTTTTAGATTCGTTCTTAAATGATTAGCAGAAGATTACTTAGGATTAAGGCATTACAAATTCTCTTTGCCTTTTATAGAGGAGAAAGCGATTCGTTGGCAAAAGCCGAGAAGGAGTTGTTGCACAGTATTAAAAAAGGCTACGATATGTATCAGTACCTTTTTTTACTTTTGATAGAGATACAAGATTTTGCTGAAAAGCGAGTCGAGGTAGCAAAGCAAAAGTTGATGCCAACCCATGAGGACTTACATCCTAATATGCGTTTTATTGAAAACCCAGTTTTTCAACTAATTAGGGAGAATGAGTCAATACAGGATTACCTAACTTACCATAAGTTAAGCTGGGTAAACTATCCGGAACTTATCAAAAAACTCTACCAAAAGATTACCGCTTCTGAGTATTACAAAGCATATATGGAACTTGATTCTGTTGATTTTGTTACACATAGGCAGCTAGTAGTAAGTATTTTATCAAAAGAACTTCTGAATTTCGAAGATTTTGAACTTAGCCTTGAGGAGCAGAGTATATACTGGAATGATGATTTGGAGTTTATGATAGGAATGGCCGTTAAAACCCTCAAAAAGTTCGAGGAAAATCAGCCTGAAACGATTCCAGTTTTCCCTATGTATAAGGATGAGGAGGATGAGGATTTCGCCAAACGCCTGCTGCGAAAGGTTATTCTTAATCACACCGAGAATACCAATATCATTGATAACTATACCAAAAATTGGGATGTTGAACGTATTGCCGGAATGGACATTCTGATTATGGAAATGGCACTGACTGAAATTACCGAATTCCCTTCTATTCCGGTTAAGGTAAGTTTTAACGAGTATATTGAGATTAGCAAGTATTATAGCACCGACCAGAGTAGTACATTTATTAACGGAGTTCTAGATAAGATTATTGCTGCCTACCGTACCGATAATAAGGTGCAGAAACAGGGTAGAGGCCTTATTGGAGAAAGCGAAGAGTAGAAAAACAGGTTAATAACTTTTTTATGTTTCGATTTCCGAATTTGTTTATATTCGTACTCCTATTACCCTTTGTTTTTTCGGCGTGCCACTTAGGAAGCTCTGAAGATAAAACTAACGTTCTGCCCGAATATATTGACGATGGTAGAGAGAAACATGCTAACATTGAATTTGTTGAGGATTTTATTGATTTCGGAACTATTAAGAATGGCGAGGTGGTTGTGTTTACTTACAACTTTACCAATACAGGAAATATCCCTCTTATAATTAATGATGTTGTAGCGGGTTGTGGTTGCACAAAAACAAAACTTAGCAAAAAGGTGCTGAGGCCCAATGAGGAGGGAACTCTTGAAGTTATTTTTGATAGCAACGGTTGGTACGGAATGCAGTTTAAACCAATCACCATAGTTTCAAACGCCCTTACGCAAAAGCGTTCGGTAACACTAAAAGTAAACGTTGTAAAATAAATTTCAAACATTTAAAAACATCTAATTATGACAAACACACTATTTGTAACTTTACAAGCCGCAGCAAGTGGCACAAACCCATACATGTCTTTTATAATGCTTGGGCTTATTGTTGTTGTTTTCTATATGTTTATGATTCGTCCACAAATGAAACGCCAGAAAGAGCTGCGTAAATTTCAGGAAGAATTGCAAAAGGGCGATAAGGTAATTGTTGCCGGCGGTATTTTCGGAAAAGTTTTTGAACTAAAAGACGACCATATTGTGGTTGAAGTATCTGATAACGTAAGGATTAGAGCCGTAAAGAGCACTGTGCTTCGCGATTCAAGCGATTTGCAGCAGAAGTAGGTTTTTTTTATACCTTTGCAGAGTTAAGAATTTGTGTACACAAATTCTTAACTCTGTTTTTTTTTGTCCACTATTTAAGCGTTGAATATGGAGTATAGCGCATTAAGAAAATATGTGCAAGCAATAACCAAGCAAAAGACAAGGTTTAAAACTCGCTTGGCTATTTTTGGCTTTTTTTGTGTTGTTGCGTCCATATTGTGGTATCTTAACAAGTTAACTTACGAGTACACTTCAGAGATAACCTTCCCGTTAAAAGTTCAGAATATGCCTAGCGGAAAGGTGCTGGTGGGCGACCCACCCAAACAAATACCTTTGCAAATAAGAGGGTATGGTTACATCCTTTTACGCTACAGGCTAGGAGCATCCCTTTCCCCTATATATGTTGATTTGGAGCAGGCTCCGCTTATGCCATTTAAAAACTCAGACACCAAATATTTCCTACTAACGAGCACTTTGCGTAATATAATCTCAAACCAGCTACAGAGCAACCTGCAACTTGGTTCGGTTGGCATAGATACGCTTCATTTTGAGTTTGCCAAGATGGTTCAAAAAAAGGTTGAAGTGAAGCTGGATTTGGCATATACCCTTGAACGTCAGCATATACTGGCTAACCCAATAATCCTTTTGCCCGATTCTATAGTAATAAGTGGCCCCAGAACCCTAATTGACACCATTACTTCGATTTATACAAAACCGCTAAAACTCGATAAACTCTCGTCAACATACACCACAATGGTGCCTGTAAACGAAATAAAGCAGGTGGGCCTTTCGCATCGACGTGTATCGGTTACCATTCCGGTTGAGAAGTATACCGAGGCAAATATCTCTAAAACCATTGAGATTAGGAACCTGCCCGATAGCTTAAAGCTAATCCTATTACCTAAAATGGCGTCAATAAAATGCAATGTGCTGGTAAGCAGGTATCGAGAGCTAATTGAGGGAGGGGGGGTAACCCTTTATGTTAATTATGATGCGCTAAATATACGTGAGAATAGCAAACTTGAGGTGCAGGTTGAAGCGAAAACCTATAGCGTTAAGGTTATTGAGGTTAGCCCAAAGTATGTTGACTATTTAATTGAGAAGATTCAATGATTAGGGTTGGCATAACAGGCGGTATAGGAAGCGGCAAGTCGGTGGTTTGCCGAATGATTGAAGCTATGGGGTACCCAGTTTACAACGCCGATGCGGAAGCAAAACAACTATCGGATACGAATGAAACCATTGTGAGCGGTGCTAAAGCATTGTTTGGCAATTCAATTTATTGTGAGGGTAAGTTAGATAGAAAACGTGTGGGTAGCTTGGTTTTTGCCGATGCAAAACTGCTCGAACGGTTAAATTCTATTATTCATCCTGTTGTGGCTGCTCATTTTGAAGCGTGGGTTTTGGCAAATAACCAGCATCGCTTGGTGTTTAAGGAGGCCGCCATTTTGTTTGAAAGTGGTGCCTATAAACAGGTTGATAAAACGGTGGCTGTATGGGCTCCCGATGTTGTTCGAATTGCTAGGGTACGGAGTCGCGATGGTGTTTCGGAAAATGAGGTGCGTGGTCGGATAGCAAATCAAATGCCTCAACATCAATTGGTTGGAAAGGTTAGCTATGTAATTAAAAACAATGGCGAGGAGCTTTTGCTTCCTCAGGTTGTTAATCTTATAAATTCATTGTTAGAGATTTAAGCGTTTAATAGATAGGTTTATTTCAATATATTTGGTTTGATATGGCAAAGTATGCTAAGTGGATTGGTGGTGGGTTAGGTTGGGCTCTTTTAGGCCCTCTTGGCGCCGTTATTGGTTTTGCGGTTGGTTCGCTGTTCGAAAGCTCAAGTAAGACCGTTTATAGCGGACAAACAAATAATCGGAATAGCTTTTTGGTTACCCTTTTGGTGCTGATTGCTGAGGTTATGCGTGCCGATGGAAAGGTTGTGCAGTCGGAACTAAACTATGTAAAACAGTATTTCTTAAAAAACTTTGGCGAGCAAGCCTCTAAAGAGGCTTTAATGTTGCTTCGCGATATTCTGAAGCAGGACGTTCCCCTTCGCGATGTTTGCTATCAGGTTCGCGATAATATGGACTACTCGTCGCGGTTGCAACTCCTACACCTGCTTTTTGGTATTTCTGAAGCCGATGGGGTTAAGCATCCCAAAGAAATTGAGGTAATTAATCGTATTGCCGATTGGATTGGTATTTCGGCTACCGATTACGACTCAATAAAAGCTACGTTTATTGATAACAGTGAAGCGTACTACAGAGTTTTAGAGGTTTCGCCCAGCGCAACAAACGACGAATTAAAAAAGGCATATCGCACAATGGCTATTAAATATCATCCCGATAAGGTTGGATACCTAGGCGAAGATATTCGTGCATCGGCCGAGCAAAAGTTTCAAAAGGTTACCGAAGCCTACGATAAGATTAAGAAGGAGCGTGGCATAGTTTAGCATAAAATAGGTACATAAATTTCATTTAATATAGGTTGTCAGATAGGGTTTTCATTCACTATAATTCGTCTGCTAAACCGTGCTTTAGTATAACCCAGTAATATTTTTTTATGTTTAAAAATTCGTCAATACTTATTTTCATACTCTTTTTACTAGCTTCTTGTGTTAACAACCAGCAAGCTGATTCGGCGCAACAGAATAAAACTTTAGCAACATTTCCAGTTGAACAGGCCACCGGCTTTACCTTGTCTGCAATTGAGCAAGGCTACCAAATTAGCGTAACCAACCCTTGGCAGGAGGCGCAAGGGGTTGAGTACCGATATTTACTTACCGATAAGAATATTTTGCCAAAGGATGTTGCATTTGATGAGGTTATTAAAACTCCTGCTAAGCGTATCGTGTGCCTGTCAACCACGCACGTGGCATTTATTGATAGGCTGGGGGAGGCCAATAGGATAGTTGGTGTGTCGGGGGCTGATTATGTGAGCAGCGAGTTGGTACAAAAACGGATAGCCGAAAAATTGGTTAAGGATGTGGGGTACGAGCAGGCGCTGAACTACGAGCTAGTTGTTTCTCTTAAACCCGATGTGGTTTTGGCATACGGCGTGGGTGCCGAGATGGCGGGGTATCTTCAGAAGTTAAAAGATTTAAAAATTCCCGTAATATTTATTGGCGATTACCTTGAGGAAAATCCGCTAGGAAAGGCCGAATGGATTAAGGTTTTCGGACTGTTGCTCGATAAGTATGCTTTGGCCGATAGTATTTATAGTGAGGTGCAAACCGAATATTTAGGGCTAAAAAATATGCTACCCAAAGATATTGTTAAGCCAAACGTATTTATAAACCTACCGTGGAAAGATATTTGGTATTTTACTGGTTCACAGGGGTATTTGGCAAGCCTAATTGATGATGCTGGGGGCAACTACCTGTTGCGGCATCTTGAGGGAAACCGAAGTTACCCTTTTAGCATTGAAAATTCTTTGGAGTATGCTGCCAAAGCCGATATCTGGATAAACCCAAATATGGCTAATTCCGTGGCCGATATTATTGCTGAAGTGCCAATCTTAAAAGGATTCTCGCTCGTGTCGGACTCTACTATTTTCAACAATAATAACAGGGTAAGCCCCAAGGGAGGCAACGATTTTTTTGAGTCGGGTACGGTAAATCCTCATCTTATTTTAAAAGATTTAATTAAGATTTTTCATCCAAACCAGCTACACCACGATTTGGTTTATTACAAACCCTTACGATGAGCCAACCTAAGCCGACGACAAAACCTATGGTTCAACGCAATCTTGCTCTTTTTAGCGGGTTAATTGTGCTGTTGGCCGTTCTTTTTTGTCTCGATTTGCTTTTCGGTTCGGTTACTATTCCGTGGGTCGATGTGTTAAAATCGATTTTTGGTAAGGCTGATAATGATGTTTGGAACACCATTGTTCGCGATTTTAGGTTACCCAAATCTATTACAGCGGTGCTAGCGGGCGCAGCCCTATCGGTTAGCGGCTTGCAAATGCAAACTATGTTTCGTAATCCGTTAGCTGGGCCATACGTGCTGGGTATTAGTGCTGGTGCAAGCTTGGGAGTAGCCATACTGGTTCTGGGGATGGCTTCGGTAGGAACGTATAGTCTTACGGGGCTAGGTACTAGCTTTAGCCTTGCAGGTGCTGCAATATTAGGCTCTATGCTTGTGCTGCTGGTTGTTTTGGCTGTGTCTATTAGGGTAAAGGATATAATGACCATCCTGATACTTGGAATGATGTTTGGCTCTGCTGCATCGGCGCTGGTTAGCGTTTTACAGTACTTTAGTAACGAGTCGATGCTAAAGGCTTTTGTTATATGGACGATGGGCAGCTTAAGCTCGGTGGCGGGTATGCAGCTTAACGTTTTTGCCATAATCGTTCTGGTTGGTTTAACGCTGAGTTTTATTTCAATGCGATTACTTAATGTTTTGCTTTTAGGTGATTCGTACGCTCGGGGCGTTGGCTTAAACCTTACGTTAACTCGTATCCTAATCTTCACGTCAACAAGCCTTCTTGCTGGGGGCGTTACGGCCTTTTGCGGGCCAATTGGTTTTATAGGCATTGCTGTACCCCATATTGCCCGAATGATATTTCGAACGGCAAATCATACCGTGTTACTTCCAGGGGTACTGCTGCTGGGTAGCATTATGTTGTTGTTTGCCGATATTATTTCGCAGCTGCCAGGGCTAGAAATTACGCTCCCAATTAATTCGGTGTCAGCATTGTTAGGTATTCCTATTGTAATTTTTGTGGTACTAAAAAATCAACGCTTTTCGGGTGTATAGCTATGCAAAAGGGCGCATTTACCATATCAATTAAGAATGTAGAACTTGGTTACTCAAAAGAAAAACCTTTGTTACCCAAGTTTTCTGTGGAAGCAAATAGCGGCGAACTTATTGCCCTAATTGGCCGCAACGGTATTGGTAAAAGCACTCTATTACGCTCAATTATGGGATTGCAAATGCCAATGTTGGGCTCAATTTATGTTGATGGGGTTCCTGTTTCAAAACTTGGCCGAAAGCAAAAAGCGAAAGCTGTAAGCTTTGTACCTGCCGAGTCGGTTAGGGTAGCCAATTTGCACGTGTGCGATTTTGTTGCGGTTGGTCGGTTTCCATACTTAGGATGGTCGCGTACCCTATCGGCCACCGATTGGGAAAAAGTTAACTACGCTCTGGCGTTGGTAAATATTTCGCATTTAACCCACAGAGATATTTCTACCATAAGCGATGGGGAGCTGCAAAGGGCAATGGTTGCTTTTGCCTTGGCGCAGGATACTCGCATTATTATTTTGGATGAACCAACAGCTTTTCTCGACTTACCCAATAAGTTCGAAATGGTAAGCCTACTTTCCGATTTAGCGCAGAATAACGGCAAAACCATAATTTACTCTACCCACGATTTGCAGGGGGCAATTCACGAAGCCGATACCATTTGGATGATGCTGAACGAGGGTTTCTTATCGGGGGCACCCGAGGATTTAGCGTTAAATGGTAAGTTTAAGCAGCTTCTGGCCGATAGTCAGGTGTTGTTCGACTTGGAGTCGGGATTGTTTCGTAATAGGCGCCGTTCTTTAAAAACTATCGCTTTTGAGGGTGAGGGCACCGCGGCAATTTGGACTACCAAAATGCTTGAGCGAGTTGGATTTAAAGTAGGTAGTAATGCGGAAGGGATGAAGGTAACGTGTAAACAGCAATATAGCTCGACTGAATGGATTCTTACTAAAAATGGTGTTTTGCTATTTAAAACCCATACCCTTTACGAGTTGGCTCAAAAACTTCGCGAGGTTAATCTGTAAAAAGGTTAAAATGCTCGTATGCTAATTGTCTAGAGTCACCAATTCTCTCTTTACCAAATCTTTTAGTACCCAGCGCAGCTCGTTGAACGAGTAGTTGTCGCCGAGAGCCTCTTTTGCGGGGGTAAGGCGTAAATCATCGGTATTGGTGAAATGGTTGGAAATTGCCTCAATTTTTTTAGCGTCAACAAGTTGAGTAATTAGTATATCACCAGACGCAATGTAGCGGTCAAGATGGCCGGCAATGGTTGAGAAAACCATATCACGTTCCTTTGCAATCTCGTCAATGCTTTTACCCTGTTTAAACATCTCATACGAAATCTCATATGATTTTTGATTAGAAGCATCGCTCTTCTCTTCAAATATTTCTAATTCCGGTATTTCTAAACCTTTCTCTATGCGGTACTCCTTAACAATATCAATAATATCGTTTCCAAAATCGGCAAGCTTTTTGGGCCCGATACCCGATATTTGCTTAAGTGTTTGCAAGTGGCAAGGGAGCTTGTTAGCAATCTCGTAAAGTGAACTTTGTTTTAAAATTCGGTATGCCGAAACCTTTTGTTCGTCGGCAACGCCCTTACGCCATTGTTGTAAAGTATTAAAAAGCTCGCTGTGCTCTAAGTTTAGTTCAATTGCTTTGTCGGTTTTTTTAGAACGTTTCTGCTGAGGTAAATCCATACCTGCTGTGGCTCTTGCATTTATATATTTCAGCGAGTTAAACCCATTATCGCAGGTTTTAAGGCAAGCCAATTTTTCTGATATACCCTTGGTTATTCTTTCAAACTGGGTCTTTGCTTTACTTTCAAGCTCCAAGCTATCAGTTTCGTAGTTTATTTTCGAAAAAGGCTTAAGAAAGTCATCCTCTAATTTGGGTATAAAATACAAAGTCGCTTTTTTTATTCGCTCCTGTAGTGCTGCATTTTCTTGTACCGAACCATCGGCGTCGGCAATTTTATTGATTTGTAGAATAAATTTCTGTGAAACGTCAAAAATATTCATTTTAAACTCGCTTACTAGTGCGCCAAGCGAGTTGGCAAGCTCGGGCAAAAAGCTGGACGAGTTTTCACGAACCAACCGCAGGGTATAGTCAACGGTTCTTTGGAGTTGCGCAAAATCGAACAGTTCTACCATAAGGTTTTTCTGGTATTCAACCTGCGATTTAGAGAGGGTTGTTGGGGTAGGCTGATTGTTTTCAACATCCTTAGAAAATCCCTTAACCGTTTTGTCGGTAATAATGCTGTTTGTGTTAATTTGTGAACTAAGCACCAATCCCTCAAATGTGCGGCATCTGCTAAGCGCCACATAAACTTGCCCGTGCGTAAAAGCAGCCTGCGCATCAATTATTGCCCTGTCGAACGTTAGCCCTTGGCTTTTGTGTATGGTTATTGCCCACGCCAATTTTAAAGGGTATTGCGTAAAGGTCCCGGTTGTATCCTCTTTAATTTCCTTCGTATTGGGGTTTATGGTATAGCGAGTATTTTCCCACATTAGTGGGGTAACCAGAATAGGTGATGGGTCGTTGGGGCATTGAACGTAAAGTCCTTCATCGTCAATATCTTCGAGCGTACCAATTTTACCATTAAAGAACTGTTTCTCGTAAGTTGGGTCGTTTTTAACAAACATAACCTGTGCGCCAACTTTCAGTGTTAAGTCGTAATCGGTGGGGTAGGCGTGCTCAGGAAAATCGCCGGTTACCTTGGCTTTAAATGATTTTGCTTGGGTTTGCAGCGCCTCAAGCTTGGCATTATTAATGCTTTTCGACTGATGATTATGGGTGGTAAGGGTAATGTAACCCTCGTTATCATTCGGATTAAAATTTGGTATATACCTTTTGTTTAGCTCATTGGCACTGTTTGCATCTAGCTCATTGTTGCGAACCCTATTTAGCAGATTTATGAAATATGGGTCGCTTTGCCTAAATATTTCGTTCAGTTCAATACTAATAAAGTTGGTTTGCTGCAAGGCTTTACTGCTAAAGAAAAACACGGTATCGTAAAACTCCTTAAGTATTGACCACTCATCGTCCTTAGCAATAGGGGCAAGCTGTTGCAAATCGCCAATCATAAGCAGTTGAACGCCACCGAACGGTTTATTTCTGTTTTTAAAACGCCTTAGAACCCTGTCTATCCCATCGAGCAAATCGGCCCTTACCATACTAATCTCGTCAATAACCAGCAGGTCTAAACTTTTTATAATATTTATTTTGGTTTTGTTAAACCGCTGAAAACCTGAGTATTCTTCTTTTTTAAATGAATTTTCGGGAAGTTGAGGACCAAATGAAAGTTGAAAAAAAGAGTGAATAGTTACGCCGCCAGCGCCAATTGCAGCAACACCCGTTGGGGCAACTACAACCATTCGTTTTGAGGTAGCTTTTTTTAAATTATGCAGAAAGGTGGTTTTCCCTGTCCCAGCTTTACCGGTTAAGAATATGTTCTCGCCTGTTGTTTCAACAAAATCGAGGGCAAGCTTAAGCTGTGGTGTAACTTTAAAGGTCATTTTGTACGATAATTACTGCTACTCTTTTTTATAAAATTACAATAAATCATCTTTATTGCAAATGGTTTCGTATAAATATTAGTTTAAGTCTTATCTTTATAAGTCACCTGCATTAACAAGGGCTATATTCTGAAAATAAAATTTTGATTTTTTGATAAAGTAAACTTATTAGTTAACTTTGTGCTATGGTTAGAAGAGTAATTGTATACAAGAATAATTTTGTGGACTTTTACAAAATTCAGGATTTAAAGACTCAGGAGAAAATAGAATATGTTCTAGATTTAGTGAGATTTGAAAGACAAGTGCCAAGAAATTTTACAAATTGCTTGATAATACCGATGGAATTTGGGAAGTTCGAGTAATAACGGCTTTTAAAAGTATTCGAATTTTATGCTTTCAAGATAAGGGAGACCTTGTTGTGCTTACAAATTGTTTCCTAAAGAAAACACAGAAAACCCCATAAAAAGAGATGAAAATTGCTGAGAAGTTGAAAAAAGAGTATTTGAAAGAAAAATATGGGGGATAATAAGATGAAAAATACAACTGATTTTGAAGATTTATTGAAGGTTAAGTATGGAGAAAAAGGAGTCCCATCAAGAGATAGGTATGATGCTGGTTCATTAGCTTTTAGACTTGGAGTTATGCTGAAAGAAGCAAGAAAAGATGCCCAAGTTACGCAAGAGGAACTAGCTCAAAGAACAGGTACAAAAAAGAGTTACATATCGAGAATTGAGCGTGGGCAAAGTGATATTCAGATTTCAACATATTACAAATTGGTTGAAATAGGATTGGGTAAACAGTTGAATATTTCGATTGGATAAATAATTTATAGAGAATTACTTATTGTTAAGGGTCTTGATAGATATAAATAGTATATTTTTGCGCAAAATATTGCACGAATAATTATGAATAGAACACGAATTGTTGCAGTTGCCTTACTATGGCTGCTCGCATTTTACGGATGCAATAGGGGCGACAAAATACCCCTCGATAGTATTGATGTTGATGTTGAAATACAAAGGTTTGATAAATCGTTGTTTTCCATCAATTTAGATAGTATAAATACGGAGGTTGTGCGTTTAAATAACGAATATCCCAAGTTTTTCAGCCTGTTTACCGATGGGGTAATTGGCATTGGTAGTACCGATGACCCTAGCTTTTCGTCGTATTTAAAAGCTTTTATTACCGATGAAACGGTTTCTGAAACTTATGCGCAGGTAAATGATGCGTTTAATAATATAGAATGGCTTAATACCGAAGTTACTAATGCTTTTAAACGCTATAAATACTATTTTCCTGATAAGCTAGTACCCCAAGTTTACGGATTTATTTCGGGTTTCAATAACTCGGTAATTATTGCCGATAGCCTTGTGGCCTTTGGGTTCGACCGCTATTTAGGGCGTACGTGTGAGTACTACTCAATGCTCGGCATACCAATGTATTTACAGTATAATATGCACGCTAAAAAAGTTTCATCAGATATTGTGCACACTTGGCTGTTTGGTGAATTTACTTTTAACGACTCCATCGATAATCTTGTAAATAATATGATTTACGAGGGTGCATTGATGTATGCAACAAAAAAACTATTGCCCACGCAGTCCGATAGCTTACTTTTTGGCTTTACACCCGAACAAATGAAATGGTGTAAAAACAACGAATTACATATGTGGTCCTATTTGGTTGAGCACAAGCTGCTTTTTGATACCGAAACTTTTACCATAAACCAATTTGTTGGCGAGGCGCCATTTACTAAGGGATTTCCACCCGAATCGCCTGGAAAAGCTTCGGTGTGGCTGGGGTACCGTATTGTACGGCAATTTATGGATAGAAACAAGGACTACTCGCTTGAGCAGCTAATGAACGAAACGGACTATCAGCATATTTTAAATGCAGCGCGATACAATCCGTAGTTAGATAATGATAAAAAAAACTCGCCGTGGATTATCCTTTCGGCGAGTTTTTTGTTAAAGGCTGGAGTATTTAAAATCTTAAAAAGTTTTATCGACTTTCACCCCATAGATGTTAATTGCTCGCAAAAGGTTGCGTCAGGTTTGGTTTTTTTATTTTGGTTTGGAATTAGTATTTCTTCCTACTGTTTCAATACAACAGCCAAGTTAAAATTAAAAACTCGCAAAATAAATGATAAATTTGGGTTAAATATAAAGTGCTCTGGATTAGTAATTAATTTTGATTCAGGCTAGAGTACTTAATGTATTGCAAATGATTACACTTCTGTTAGGCATAAGAATTAAGCAATTTTATCGTGAAATCCTGAAAATAGGATTACTTAGGATAGCTGTCCTGCTGGTGTTAGCTATTATGTTTTTCATTTTCCTGTTTATGCAAGCGAGCCAGTTTTCCAATGCAGTGTATGCATCGATAATAATTTTGTTGTTATTGTTTATGCTACATATAAAAAGAGGAGATAAATATTTCCTTAGAATTAATTTCAAGAGCTATAAATGGATTTATTTTGCTGAATATACTCTGGCTACACTCGTATTTCTCGCATTTCTTATAATACACAGCCATTGGTGCTTGGCCTTGCTTTTGTTGTTGGCTCTAGGAATTATTGTGCAGTTTGATTTTAAGACTACTCGATTTAACTACAATACGAGAATACAAAATTGGATACCCAACGAGTGCTTTGAATGGAGAAGCGGCATACGGAATTCGTTTATATTAATCCTATGTACTTGGTTAATAGGGTTTATCTTTTCGTTTTATGTTGGTAGTGTACCGACCGCAATGGTGGTTTTAGGAGTAATTTCTTTAAGTTTTTCAGAAAAAGGGGAGCCCTACCAAATGGTAGTTGCGTATGAAAAAGCCCCAAGCCAATTTTTACACCTTAAAATTAGGCAGCAGGTAGTTCTACTGACGATAGTTTATGCTCCGTTAATTTTTAGTTTTCTCGTTTTTCATTATCAATTATGGTATATTCCGCTACTTATACTTTTAATATTCTGTATTTTACAGGCTTATGCAACTTTTGTAAAGTACTCTTTTTACGAGCCGAATAGCAAATCGTCAGCTGCCCAAATATTTGTAGTTGTCGGATTAGTAGGTTTTTTTGCACCCATTTTTGCGCCACTCGTAATTTTGCTCACGTTTCGTTTCTATTTTAAAGCGAAAAATAATTTAAACTTCTATCTAAATGATTTCCATTGAAAAGTTGAACTTATCGTATGGCAAGACAAAGCGTGTGATTGATTCACTGGATTTAGTTATTTCAGAGAATACAATTAATGGGGTAGTGGGGCTGAATGGTTCGGGCAAAACGACGCTACTTAATGCAATATATGGATTAAAATCGGTTGAATCGGGAACAATAAAGTGGCAAGGTGAAAAGATAACGAAAAAAGTAATTTCGTACCTAGTAACAGAGCCATTCTTTTACTCAAACATAACGGGTAACGAGTACCTTAGCCTATTCAAAAACAATAGTTTTGATACGAATAAATGGAATGAACTATTCCATTTGCCCCTTAACCAGATTATTGACGAATACTCCACAGGGATGAAGAAAAAGTTGGCAATTCTGAGTGTATTAAAACAGGATAAGCCAATAATTATTCTTGATGAGCCATTTAACGGTTTAGATATTGAGACCTGCCGAATTATTCGCACAATATTTTTGGGGTTGAAAGAAAAAGGGAAAACCATAATTATTACATCCCATATTATTGAAACGCTGACCAATTTATGCGATTATATCCATTTCCTTGAAGGGGGAAAGATTCTCTTTAGCAAGGAGAAAAATGAGTTTGAAGAATTTGAAAAAGAGCTATTTCAGAACCTTGAGAATAAAAGCGCAAAACTTATAGCGGAA
>Ga0265295_1000763_pt1 | contig 61663 bp, 120 predicted proteins | sample Munlansysbiofilm_FD_192503 | JGI IMG/M metagenome (GOLD analysis project Ga0265295, IMG submission 192503) | Leachate microbial communities from a municipal landfill in Southern Ontario, Canada - Methane capture system biofilm | ecosystem: Engineered > Solid waste > Landfill > Unclassified ... | reverse complement strand
TAATGTTATATAATGTTATTTAGTGTTTGTTAATGTTTGTTGTGACAAACTTTATTAATGTTATATAATGTTATTTAGTGTTTGTTAATGTTTGTTGTGACAAACTTTATTAATGTTATATAATGTTTATTTTTACCCACTATCAACTATCAACTATCAACTAATATGCATGTTTAACGTCAATTAAGCCGTCAATTAAGTCGTTACATCACCTTGCCTATAGTCTTTATAAGGTTTATCTTTATAGTCTTGTATCTCGTTATTTTTTGTTTAAAATCCTATGTTTTTTTGTGTTTTTTTATGTTTAAAATCCTATGTTTTTTTGTGTTTTTTTGTTTTTTTCAAAAAAAAATGATTATTTATTAAAAAATATTCTTAATAAATTCAATTAGTTGTAAAATAAATGATTAAATTATGTTTTTTTGTGTTTTTTTGTGTTGACACGAGTAAAATATATCTATATAACGATAGATAGTTTTATTGTTCTTTTACATTTTGTTCAACCTTTTTTCCCCTGCCTTGCTTGTGGGCATGGCGCTTTTAAGCCAGCCTTATGCAGTTTATATATAAGGCAGTCAGGGTAAAAAAGGTTGAACAAAAACGGCATTGATCACCTTTAGACTGTATAGAGTAGGATGCCAGGGTAGGTGTCTGAAACATAAAAAGGGATCATAGTAGCAGGCTGATATATAAGCTTGAAAAGCGTAAAAGCGTTCTATGCATTTTTTTGCCGTGTTCTTTTACAATTTAATTTTTATCTGATTTTATTTTTGACTTAAATAAAATCTCACAAGTGCAGTCTTTCAGCGAAAAATAATTGAGATACGGCAGTTTAAATTTGACATGCGCCACGACCGGATAACAACACATCTAAAAAATCCGTAAAGCCTTGTTTCCTGTTTTAAGGCATGAGTTAAGTAGACTGAAAAATATTGTGAGTAATAAAATAAGGCACAAATAAAAGGAAAGGTAAAAACTCAAATCCTCTCAGCAGCAGGATGAGCTGCAGGAACTATTAGCAAGTTCTGAGGGGTCACAAGAATACTCTAAACCAAAATCAGACAAATTTTTTTTGTCGCAGGATTAAGGGCCAACTAAATTCTTGTTAGCGAACAATTTAGGCAAATATTACTGAGTAGTCGCCAGTAATATTTTAAGGAAATTATTTTTTGATCCTGCTATTTTTCGGGCTTTACCAGTCTGAAAAATAGCAGTAATGAGAAAATAATTTTTATTAATAAACACTTAATAAAAATTAAGAATGAATAATGCCAAAAACCCAAAAGGAGAATGAAACCATGGCGAAAATTAAGAATGTAGCAACAAAGAAAACAACCGATCATGTAGTTATTATCAATGGTGAAGAAAAAACCATTACAACCGAATGCAAGACGTTTGGTTCCCCTGTAATTGGGGAAGATGATAATCTGGTAGGAAATTGTACCAAATGCAATGACTCTATTGCATGCATGGCGCAATTGGAAAATTCAAAGGAAGTAATAGATGCCAACAAAGTGTTGTTGGCGGAAGAAACTGCCAAAAAGGCAGAGGCTGAGATGGAAGCAATGGAGAAAAAAATGGTGGAGATGCAGGCCGCCATGGAACAGGCTAAAGCCAATAAGGCTGCCGCTTTATTAATCGTAAATCAGAAAAAAATTAGAGACCTTGAGGAAGAACTGCGTATTGCAATGATACCTGTAAATGCAATAAAAGAGAAATTAAGCGCACTTGATCCGAAAAGAAGAAATAAGCCAGCAAAACGAACCGTACGATCAAAAAAATCCAAACCATATCACGAAATACTTGATATGGTAAAGGATGGAGTTGATAAACAAAAGGCAATCCTTGCCATGGTTGATATGGGGTTCAAGGTTACTGTTAGCAGTGTTTTTTGTGATCGTGTTTATTGGTTGCATGGAATAGCAACCGGACAAAATGTCAAGGACTCGAATGCAAAAAGAATACTTGATTATGAGTTGCATGGGATTGGAGCAATCCCTGACGGACTTGATCCGTCAACCGTTTCAGCGTATGTAAATTTTGCTCAAGAGTATAAGGCTTGGGCAAATAAATAACTAACTTAACAAGGGATTTATTCTGATTAATTTTGGAATAAATCCCTGATTAAGATAGTTATTAAATTTTTTTTATAATTGGAGTATTAGAGTGGACTTTCTATTAGATAGTCAAGTAACAAGTTGCCTATCTGGCTTGATTTTAATCTGTTTTAAGGCTCATATGGAAAAAATTGATATCTATGTATCAATAAAACATATACGAGTCTTAAAATGTCAAAATTGCTTGTTAAAACTGAAACCTTAAAAGGAGAACTGCCATGAAACCAGAAAAAAAAGCCATCATAGAAAAAATTGCAAAAATCCTGATCCAGGCAAGGGATCAGGAAGGAACCCCAGAAGGGGATACGTTTAAAAGGCATGCCGGAATCCTGATGGCAAAATACAGGATTCAGGAAACGGAGGTGGATCTGGAAACGTCCAGTTTCATCCTGGACAAATTCAAATTCCTGAATGACGGACCGGATATCCCACAATGGGTGGGACAAATCGTGGGAATCTTTTGCAATACTTTTGACTGCAAGGCAGTTAGAAGGAATACCCACAAAGGATTTGAAATTACCGGAAAGGAATACGATATCATAGGAACTTTCTCGGACGTGGAAACGTCCATGTATTTCATTGAGGTGGTTTGTCACCATATCGAAAAGGAATGCTGGGTGACGTGGCCGAAAAGCCGAAACCACGGCAAAAGGGAGGAATTGGGGAACACCGCCATGCTCGTTATACAGGAACGAGCAAAGGAATTAAAAACTCAAATGGATCAAACGATCCATGAAAGTGAAGGATGTTCCGCCCTGGTAGTTCAAAAGGGGAAAGAGATCTCGGAAGCAATGAAGGAATTGTTCCCGAACCTATCCTATACAAGAGAAAAGAGACTAAAACTTCCCTCTGACGCAAAAACAAGGGATGCCGGAAGGCGGGCCGGAAAAACGGCTCCCTTGAATTTCGCAATAGAAGGAATGTAAATTCTTACCAGAGGAAGTAATCTGGACAATCTGGATTACTTCCTCGAATAGGAATTTAAATAAAAATGGCAATAATGCCGAAAACCTTAAAAAGGAGAACTACCATGTTACTGAATACTTTTAGTCCACGGATGATACAAAAAGGATGCACATTTGTCGGGAAAGAAATTTCTTTCCAACAACTTAAGAAGGAAGTAACTGATCCTTGGTATTGGAAAAAAACGGACACTTCCCCAAAAAGATGGCTAACAACAACGTCCGCCATATCCCATGAAAATACGGCAGGGATCATTTCAACCCTGCTGGAATGCAAAATCCCATTTAAGCGGGAAAATGTATCCCTGGGGCATGGGGACGTTGCCCATGTACTAATCCCGAATTTTCGGGCAACGGAAGCAAGGGAGTTTTCAACGGAAGAAATTTTGGAAGCAGGAATGACCTGCTATAAGGTAAGAGTTTACGATCCAAACCTTCCCAGATATGGGGTCTTCGGTCAAATTTGTGACGTGGGCGGAAGCCTTGTCACAATAGGAGAGGCCTCCACGATACAAGAGGCTGAAAAGATGCAGGAGGAATCATATCAGTATGACGGGAATTTAGAGTCATGCTGGATTAGTGATTTTTGGGAAATTTAAGTATTCCCAAAAGTCGAAAGAAATTATCAGATGTATATTAATCTTAAAACGAGCAAAAACAGCGTTAAAATTGAAACCAAAAAGGAGAAGTACCATGAAACGTCAATTTTTATATGATCATTCAAAGTTAGAAGGAATGGATGCTGACATTGAAATAAGTCTGAAGGAACATGGGATTGCTTGGAGCGAAACAAAAGAAGAATGTCTATTTTATTATGGAGTAATATACGGGGAAGAGGAATGGGAACGATTCGATGTTTGTTCCCTGAACAAAGGTCTGGATTTTAAAAAGGAATTTGATTGGATAGATTGGGATTCGATTAATTCATATATAGGAATGAATTTTGACGATCTGACTTTTCCCCAAAAAATTGCAGACCTCATAACCTATTATGGATATCAGAATATTTTTGGGGATTCATATTGTGAAGGACTGACATATACTGAAATTACAGGAGAAAAATAATGGAAAGAAAATTCAGGGCTTCTTTGAAAGGAAATACTGTTAGAATTATCAATAACAGGACGGAAACAGAAACCTGTTTTGATATCCGGGAATTTGTTTTCGGACAAGGAATGTATAACGAAAAAACAGAAGAGTTTCCTGATTATATCCATGAATCGGTTTGGAAACAATACAGGAGGCAAAGATGAATCCAATTAAAATGAGTTTGATTTGCACCATTCAAATATTGGAAAAAGCAATATATCTTTCCAGTAAAAATGAGTTTCGAAAACTTGAAAAAATGGAATATGAAGCTCTTGAAAAATATAGGGATGAATTAATCCCTATTTACAATGAAATAACAAAGGGGAAAAACAATGCGGATAACAGCGAAAGTGATTGAGGAAGCCGCAAGAAAAATAAACAAGGACAAAAAAATCATCCATCTTAACCAGAGGAATGGTTATTGGGCAATAGATAATTTTGCCCAGGATGTTTGCTACTTTTGCGGACTATCAACAAGAGAATCCTATATGGCACTAAAAGGAATAAAGGTAGGACTTTTATTGGGGAATAAAGATGAATAAATCGGATATCGAAAAAAAAGCCCAGGAAATAAATAAAGAGGGGAAAGTTATTGAGCTATCCCTAAGAAATGGATATTGGGCAATTGATTATGAGGATTGCTGCTATTTCCAAGGCTTGGTAACAAGAGAAGCTTGGGAAGTTTTAAGGGGAATATTGCTTGGGATGAAAATAAAGAGGAAACAATGTTTAAAATAAATGAGAAAACACTACCAAGATTGTCCAAAACTGTAGAAGGATGCATAATAGTTTCGGCCTTTAAAAAATACAGTAAGTGGGCCGGGAATGGTGCAGATATTGGAATGTTTAAAGATTCCAAAAGTTTTATGTTTGTATGCTTGGATAGGGTTGGCGGAATCATAGATGGAACTGAAAAAACTTTCCAGTATTCTGATTTTGAACAAGTTTATATTGATGGAGTATGGAAATGGCAAACAAAGGAACAAGAATAAGGGAAAAAAATTGGCTAAAACTTTTACGGCAGATTGTAGAAGAAATGGAAGAAATGGAAGAAAAGGAGGAAGAAAAGGAATTCCTGCCATTGGACAAAATATTTACAGATTAGATAAAGGGGGGGATGAAAAATTCCCCCCTTATTCAAGACGTTTCTTGCCTGTTTTAAGACCGTTTTAAACAAACTGATACGGTACTACTTATAAAGTTTAAAACGGTCTTAAAAGGGGTAATAACCACGTCAAAACTGAAACCAATTAAATAAAAGGAGTCTGAAATGCAAAATTTAAAAAATGGGGTTTACATTGGAAGCTTAACAGGGGTGATAATTTTGGGATTCTTTTTGATTGATCCTGAATTTGTAAAGATTATGGCGGAATTTATCTGCAAATTAATTGGAATAAATTAAGGGGGAAATGAATATGACGGAACAAGAATTTATCAAAAAAATTAATCGTCTGAGATTGGATAACAAAGACAATTGGTATTATTTCAGGGCTATCGTAAATGGAAAAGATATTCAAATTAAAGGGTATAATAATTGGATGCAAATTCTAAAGGTAAATGAAATTTCATTTCCTACCTGTATGGGTGGGAGTGTAAAAAGTTTCAAAGAGGATCTTTCACAAGCATATAATTATAAAGGAGAATAAAAATGAAAGTCTATAATAGAAGTGCGGAAAGGTACGAAAAAGCGGAAAAAGTAACTTGCCCTTACTGCAAAGGATTCGGAGGCGTATCAGGAGAGGATAGGCCCTGTCCAATATGTTTAAATAAGGATTATGGCAGGGTATGGAGATCCACAGAGGGAAGTGGATGGATGCGTCCACTTTATAATCGGATTGAAGATAGCGTACTCTTTTAAAAGGAGAATAAAAATGAAATGTAAAAATTTAGTAAGTCAATGGGTTCCAAAGGGGTATGACTATAAGGAAATTAAATTACCATGCGGCTCCACTGATATTCACGGCGGAACATTGTTTTGTGAGGAGTGTTTTGAAAGACTTGCAAAACAATATCCACAAGGGTGGATAAGTTGTCCAGGGGATTTGTGCAAACATGGGAATTACGTTGGGGATGCTTATGGTCCTGATTATCTTTGTGCATTATGTGAAGGTGGGGAGGAATAAAATGGACAACAATTTTCAGTATGAGGTTTTTAGTGAAATCAGGAACAATCTTGAAAAAAATTTTAAAAAAACAACACAAATACACCCAAATTTCCAATATTTTAATAGTCAACAAGTAAACATTGTCTTTGACCATTATCTTTATTGTGACTTATCTGATTATTACAGGGGACTATTGAACGGTATCAAGGACACATATTTTAAAGTAATTCAAGATTTTTTTGTAGAATGGAAATCTTATTACAAAAACAACAAAGGTCAAATCGTTTTTGTAGAACCATTCACCGATTCCATAATTCCCTCAGAAGTGAAAGAGGCACATTTTTGGAAAAATTCGGATGATTTTTGGGATGTGCCCACATCCCACATTCCTAATCTGAATGGACAAAGTTAGTTTCTTATCAGGGGATATAAATTAAAAAGTATATCCCCGAATAAGTAGTTAACTTTAGCACAGGAGGAACAATGTGAAATTATTTACATGGGAAGAGCTTATGGGAATGAATTTGCAAAAGGACGAGCTTGCAAAAGAGGTTGGAATTGATTGTGCCTTTGATACAGCACTTCCTCAAACATGGCTTGATAATTTTGTTAGAATTTCAGGATTGAATTATGACAAGGTGAGATACTCCACATTTACTACTTATCCCAAAAATGGAGGATGTGTAATTGTTACCGCCTGGGACAAAGCAAATAAATGGCTATAGGTGACAAAATGATATATCACACAATGTGCATTAAAGAAAACAAAAACGGATTTGAATGCTTCACATTTAAATCCAATGTGGATCGAGAAGAAACAAAAACAGTTCCAAGTGTGATGGGATTTTATCATTTCCCTGAAACAATGGACGAACAAAAAGCGAAACAAAAATTAAAGGAATGTCTAATCAAAGAATATAAAAAAGAAATATTAAGACTGCAAAACAATGTTGATTCTTTGATGAAACTTTAAAAGGAGAGCAAATGGAAAAATACTTAGTAGAATTTACAGATACATTCGGCGGGGAGGCTAACTATTGCTGGATAGATCGTTATGAAGTAGAAGCCAAAAGCATCCGCCAAGCAATCACTAAAGCAAAACAGAAAAGATATCATTCACCATTGCCAAGGCACAAAACATCCGATTATGGGGATACAGTAAGAATTGATATTATAGGACAAAATGTTTGTGCGTTTGCAACCTATATAGGAGATTAAAAAATGAGAGTATTTGTTGAAATACGCATCAATGTCAAAGATTCTGAGGACATTACATACAAAAAGGTAGAGGAAGAATTACTGCACCTAATAAAAACAAAACAACTCGAATATGACATTGAGGCAGAATACAATTAAAGGAGATTAAAAAATGGAAGAAACATACCAGGAATTAAAAAGAAGGCAACAAGAAGAGATTAATAATTTTCCTTTTATCTTTGCCTTTAATGATAAACAACTGGCAGAAGGGATGGAGAAAATTGGACTAACAATCAAAGACACAGACAAATTGCTGAGTCTTGGTTCCGGATCGTTTATTAAAAAAACAGACAGAGATGCTCTGAATGAGCTGTTTAAAAAACATACTCAGGAAATGAATGACGCCATTAAAAATGATACAAAGGGGGAAGGTTTCATTTTTGATATGTTTCAATACGAGCTGGATAATCACGAATATTGTGTAACGTATGACACATATGACACACTATCATCTTTAGGATTAACAATTGAAAAAGTAAATAATAATCCAGCACTAAAGAAAGGATTGCATTTAGCATTGCAAAAATATTAAGGAGAAAACAGATGACAACATCAAAATTTGTAACACTGGTGATTCTTTCGGTACTAATTAATGTCGCATTGTTTTGTGGGGGCATCTATTTTGTTCTTTGGGCACTAAAACATTTTGGGGTAATTTAAAGGAGACAAAATGAAAACTATTGTCGAGTTTGAGGGAATTGATGATTTTAATAGACCAGTATTTAAATCCATAAACTCAAAGGAAAGATTTGGATCAACTGATATTTTGTTTCCGTATCATGCAACGGAAAGTCAGGTTTTAGAAAAAGTAACAGAGGAGGATTTAGTCTATTTTGGCATATATTTTGGATGTGAACCCTATGGATCGGACGCTCCTGATATTGAAATAAAAAAAAATATTTGGCAGTAATTTGGATAGTTTAAAGGACGTAACAAATATTATTTACGATACACTAATGAAAAACAAAAACTTTCCCCAACTAAACCTTGATGACGTAAAAGAACAATATGTGGATGCCTCAACAGGCTGTATTTATTTATCATTTGGGGAATCTTCTTATCAAATAAAAATTACAAAGGAGTGAAAATGTTAGTAGCACTGCCTAAGGAAGCAATAGACAAAATCTTTTCTGACAATGGACCAGAAGACGGAATAGTAGAATTGTTCAAAGCTGTTATTCCTAATTGGGATTCTTTGGCAAAAATAAACCACTATCCCCAAGTAAACCGCAAAACCTCGGAATACATTGCAAGTCAAATCAAACTATCAAACAAAATCCACAATAAAAATAAGAATCTTGTTAATGTTTGGATGATTTGGATGAATGTTGGGTTTGGGTGTATCGAAGAGGATATTCCAGAATGGTTTGTTAAGGTAGATGAATCAAAATTGGTTTACAAGGAGGGGTAACGTGAAACCAACAACGGACGTATTTGCAGTCACAGACATCCAAATCTTTGATTACAAAAACTATTCGCAAACCAATGATGACGGGGATTTCAAAACTTGTTTTGAATTTTCAGCCAATATTGTAATAAACAATTTATTTATTGTCCAACTTGGAAGTGACGGACACTTTGACATCCCTACCAGCGACGAATGTTTTTGGGGGTCTGAGGACATCCAGGACCATGCGGTTAAGAATTATATCCTTGACGATATCATCGAACAAACAGGGATAAGAAATGACCGAGAATATTTGATTGAAAATTACCCTGTAGAAATAATGTTCCCGTAAGACTTAACTTAAAATAGGAGAACTAACAATGACAAAAACAGAAATCACGACTATTGCGACAGCCTTAAAGGATAAAAAAACATGGGTAAAAAAAGGGTTCAATGATTTACTCAATGTTTGGAAGGACATTACAGAGGATATGGATGTTGGGAAAGTATACATAGGAAAGCGGATGCTTCCCGAATATATCCAACATACAGTTTATCTTGTATCTGGGGAGAAAATGCTTTTCTTTATAGAGGAGGACACCGCTTATGGCGAAATGGAGGAAATGGATTATTATTTTAACAGGACGTGTGATACTGAAAGAGATTCGCTTTCCAGCGAGCTGATTAGATGGGCCGCACCTCGAATTACTGAAGCAATTACAAGACATTTTAAAGCACTCCAAGATGATATTGACAATCTGTCCGTCACCGGCAGAGAAATCCGAAGGATTACGGACTGTCTGAGTAAATAAGTGGTATTGCCGAGGATTTATGAAATTGTTTCGGAATACCTAAACAATAATGTTCTTGATCAATAGAAAATGGGACAACTGGAGGACAAATGAAAAAAACAGAGGCAATGCAAATACTTGCTGGAGGACACACAATCAAAAGCACTGTTAATGGTTATAATATTACAATCTATCCTGAAACTATTTCAGAAAATATCCTTTGTAACGAGGGGGTGCTTGATATGTACTTGATACAGGATTTTGTGGAAAACGAAACAGGAGATTTGATACAGGGCTATTGCCTTGATGATGTGGTCATAGATATTTAAAGGAGAAATAAAATGTAACGAACCGCATTAACTGATGGAAGTGGAAAATGGTTTATGAAAAATGAATTCCAGGATTATGATATTCCAGATAATTTATTTGCTTCCATAAAAGAATTTATTGGAGCATTAGAACTTTAAAATTTAAAATAAGAGGAAACAAAATGAAAACAGGAACACTTTTAAATGGTGATTTAGTTTTGGGAATGGTTAATCTTGCTACAAAACTTCGCAAAGACATAAACATAATAATAAAATCAACAAAACCCGAGGATGCAGTAAGTTTCGAAAACTTGGAAAAAGTAAAAAAAGACATCATGAAAGGGGTGGATCTTATGCTTACCCCAAGCAGTACTGATCCGGAAAAGTTTCTCAAACAAGCCCTGGATTTTTTAGAAGAACAATAACCTATTTAAGAGCCTTTTGCCATATGCTGATATACTGATACCTTTTATTGGCAAAAGACTTCTAAACACGACAAAAATGCGACTAAACTCGATATTTGTGTGAGTAGATACCTGTTTTTAATACAACTTATTATATGACTATCTACTCACTCAAACTATTGAAAACGGACACAATAAAAGGAGATTATAATGGATTTTAAATTGTTCAGGGATAAAATCAATCAACAATTTTCAGAAATGTCAAATTATGAATTATTTCAAACTGAAATATCCAAAAAGGTGTTGTGGGAAACTTATTTAGACAGCTTTCCCCCTGGCACCAATGAAATATTCAGGGAGAGGAGGTTCCATGATTGTAATTGTTGCAAACAATTCATAAGGTCTTGTGGCAATGTTGTTGCAATTACCCCTGATTTGAAATTAGTTTCAATTTGGGATGTTGTTGTGGACGATGAATACCAAGTTGTTGCGGATGAAATGTCAAAACTTGTGAAAAAAGGAAGTATCACAAACAAGTTTTTGCATTTTGAAAAAAATCTTGGAAACAACCACAATTTTGATATTGGTCTTAATAGATGGGATCATTTTTATTTTGATCTTCCCTCAAAATTTGTAAACAAGACAGACAAGGATACCGTTCTTTCAGATACACGTGCAAACGTCCACGTCTTTGAAAGAGGGCTGAAAGAGCTTTCAACGGAGTCACTGGAAACAGTTTTAGAACTAATCAGCCAAAATTCTATTTATAGAGGGGAAGAACACAGGGAAGCAGTACAAAACTTTTTTGATCTGAAAAAGAACTTCCCAAAGAAAACAAAAAAGCAGAATTTATATATTTGGCAAAATGCAAAAAAACCAGGAGCAAGAATCCGCAACACAGCGATAGGAAGTTTATTGGTTGATATTTCAGAAGGAATAGAATTAGACCAAGCAGTAAAAAGTTTTGAGTCCAAAGTGGCACCTATGAATTACAAAAGGCCATCAGCGATTATTTCCAAAAACATGATTAAAAATGCACAAAAGAAAATAGATGAATTAGGGTTCTCCGACTCATTAGAGAGAAGAAACGCCACAATGGATGACCTAACTATTAATAATGTTTTATTTGCAAATAGGGAAACAAAAAAAGCATTAAATGTTTTTGATGAAATGGTAAACGAGATCAAAGAATCAAAGAAGAATTTCCAAAAAGTAGAAAAAGTTTCCATTCAAGACTTTATTTCAAACATTCTCCCAAAAGTGAACAATGTGGAGATTATGTTTGAAAATAAACACAAAAACAATCTCATGAGCTTGGTGGCTCCAGTTAATGAGAATGCCCCTGGAATGTTCAAGTGGGGGAATAATTTTTCTTGGGCATACAACGGGGACGTTACGGACTCTATCAGAGAGCGAGTCAAGAGAGCAGGAGGTAATGTTGATGCAGTTTTAAGATGTTCTCTTGCTTGGTATAATTATGACGATCTTGACATTCACGTAAAAGAGCCTAATGGAACTCATATCTATTTTGGAAATACGAGAAGCAATTCGTCAGCGTTTTTAGATGTGGATATGAATGCAGTGGGAGGGAATTCAAGGAATGCTGTCGAGAACATTGCATGGACAAAAAAGACACAAATGCAGGAGGGAATTTATGAAGTATGGATAAATCAATACAACTTACGTGAACATGCAAATCCCGGATTTGAAGTAGAAATTGAATATGAAGGAAAAACACTAACTTTTAAATATGATAAAATGCTAAAAACTAAAGAGAATGTGCATGTAGCAAAGTTTTCATATTCAAAAAGGGGTGGAATAAAAATAATTGAATCGCTGAAGTCTGAGGAATCTTCAGAAATTGTGTGGGGCATAAAAACCCAAAAATTCCACAAAGTAAAAATGATAATGAATTCCCCTAATCATTGGGATGGGGAAAAAACAGGAAACAAACATTATTTCTTCATTCTTGAAAATTGTAATAGTGGGAAGCCTGTACGAGGATTTTTTAATGAGTTTCTAAACGAAAAACTAACAGAACACAGAAAAGTTTTTGAAGTTCTTGGAGAAAAACTCAAAACCGATAAATCAGAACAATTAAGCGGGCTGGGATTTTCATCAACAAAAAAAGATAGTATTATTTGTAAAGTAACAGGAAGCTTTACAAGAGCATTAGAAATAACATTTTAATTAAAAGGAGTAACAAAATGTCACTGTTTGAGATTGCAAGTAAAAACAAGTATCGTTTTCAGTCACCAAAAGGAAATCTTACAACAGAGGATTTGTGGGATCTTCCCCTCACAAGCAAAACAACAAAAATGTGTTTGGATGATTTGGCAAAGGGAATACACAAACAACTGAAAGACACTTCAACGATTTCGTTTGTCCTGCCAAAAACTCACGGGGACAAGGAGCTTGAAACAAAGCTTGAAATTATAAAACATATAATTGCTGTCAGAATGGAGGAAGCTGACGCAAGGACTAAGGCAAGAGAAAACAAACAGAAGAGAGACCGAATCCTTTCCTTAATAGACGATAAGAAAAATGAAGAATTGAAGAAAAAATCCATTGAAGAATTGGAAGCTATGATTAAACAATAACAGCAAAATAGGCGGGCTTTTGTAAACAAAGGGGGGTGACATACCTGACACTGATAAAAGCCCGCCAAACACGACAAAAACACGCTCAAACTTAATGTTTATATGAACAGAAAAGACACATCCTGTTTATTCATATAAACACTAAAAAATAATTATTGTTGACTATAAATAAAAAATGTTTTATATTGTTTATTAGTAATTTTATTAACATTAAATAGTAAGGAGAGTAGTATGGCACTGACAAGAATGTCCTTTTCGTATCCAGAAAAGATGAAAAATCAACTTCAAAAATTGGCAGACAAAGATAACAGGTCTTTGTCTTCTTATGTTAGAACGATCTTTTCGGATCACATTGAAGCACACGGGGAGGCACAATCAGAAGCAAAAGAGGAAACACAGGTAGAAAAACCAAAAAAGAAAATCAGACGTTCACGAAAAAAAACAAAAGGAGAATAAAATGGAAATAATTCTACAAGGAAAAAAAGCACTTCTACTGGCTGAAGGCGCAAAACTTAACAAAGTTAAAAAGGAAGCTGAAAAAAGACTGAGTGAAATCCGAGCTGAGCTTGATATAAAAGAAGCCGGAACATATAAGAATGAGGCTGGGGATATGCTGGCTGTGTCGGTGATGGACAAATTTTCAGATATTGATCCAAAAAATGTAATGTCCTATTTGAAAAAAATGAAAATGGCAGCAAGGTTTCCAGATGTGATAAAAGTGCAATTAACCCCATTAAGAAAAATTGTGCCTGAGTCAATAATAAACAAATGGCAAATTCCTCTTGATCCTATTATCAAATTTAGCTGGAAATAAATTATGTTATTTATTGATCTTTTTGTTTATTGGCTATTTTCAATATTCTTTCCTAAAAAGAAAGAACACACAAACTATAATACATACCATTACGACACAACAGGACTATTGATTGCTGATAGTTTAATTCGTAATGATAAAGGTTTCCCTAAGACATATACTGATACAACCAATAATGATCCTTTCTTAAATGATGATTATTTGGATGGTCCTGGGTGGTGAGGAGAATAAAATGGAAGATTTAATCATTCTAACAATCGGGAAGGGGGTGAAATGTGAAAATCTTCCTATTGAAGCAAAAAGAAAAATATCAAAAGACTTAACATTTGAAAACCCCATTTATAAAAATGCAGAGAGGAGAGGAGGTTATGTAGGAATAAATGTAATGGAATATTTATACTTCTACGAGGTATCCAAAGATAAACAAGTATTTTGGATACCTCGTGGATATGTTTATTACTTAATGAAATGGATTAGACAAAACAATCTGAAAGTAAAAATAATTGATAAAACTTTATTGTTGCCAAAAATGAATATTAAATTTCATGGCAAATTAAGGGATTATCAAGAGCTTGCTGTAAATGAAATGGTTAACAGATACCCAATAGGAGTTTTGGAAGCCCAAACAGGAGCAGGGAAGACGGTAATCGCAACAGGGGTAATTGCAAGAAGGAAACAGCCTACATTAATCATTGTCCATTCAAAAGAGCTTTTGTATCAATGGCAAGAAGCAATCAAAACATTTTTACACTATGATTGTGGGTTACTTGGTGATGGAAAGAACAACACCAAAGATATCACAGTAGGAATTATTAATACTGTCAAAAACAAAACTGAAGAATTAAATCCAAGATTTGGACAAATAATTGTGGATGAAACACATAAAGTGGCGGCCACATCCTGGAGCGACACTTTACAAGAGTTTCCCGCAAGGCATTATCTTGGACTTTCCGCCACAACTTTCCGCAGTGATGGGCTTGGTGATGCTATTTTTGCCCACATAGGACACAAGATGCACAAAGTAGATAAGAAAATGTTAACAGAAACAGGCGCAGTTCTTGTTCCAGAAATTTACAGAATAGAAACATCTTTCAGACATATGTTTTTAGGAAACTATTCTGGGATGATAAAAGAATTAGTAGAGAATGAAACAAGAAATAATCTTATATGTTCCAAAATAGCAGAAGATTTTAAACAACACAAAGAAAATATTCTTGTGGTGTCTGATAGGAAAAAACACTGTATAGCAATGCAACAAATAATAACCGACAGGTATAATTTGAAAAGCAATGTACTGATTGGTTCAGTAAATGCCACAAAAAGAAAACAAATTGTAGAGGACGCAAAGTCTGGTAAATGTAAAATCTTATTTGCCACAACAAGCTTAATAGGGGAAGGTTTTGATCTTCCTGATTTGACAGCTTTATTCTTATCCACCCCACTAAAATTCAGCGGCAGGATTCTACAGGCAATAGGGAGAATCCTCCGACCAACAAGCTCAAACACAAACAAAAAACCGAGAGTGTATGATTTTCGTGATAACGATATTGATGTCCTTAGAAATACTGGATATCATCGAGATCGTGTATACAGGAAGCAGTGGGGAAAATAAAAGGAGGATTGTTATGGGGTATTCTGATGATGAGTCAATGGTTAGGGTTGATTTTTTTAGGAAATCAGGAAAATGGTACACAACTGAAGCTGTAAAATGGACAGGTGGATGGGATAATGTTTCCATTCATGATGCATTTAAAAAAAGCCTAAGAGATCATCTGGGTGATCGTTTATCAGATATGGATGCCGTATGCTTGCACCCATACCATAGATATGCTCATCCTTTATGGCTTCGTAACGGGTGGGAATAAAATAAAAGGAGAATTATTATGTGTTATTCAAGTTGTCCGTACGAAAATTTTCATGGTGAGTGTATACAACCAAAAATGAGGCATACAAAATATGCCCATTGTTATGTGGAGCACGAGGAATTTTATCCTGATGATTATGAAGAAGATGATTATTATGAGGAAGATTTCACTACTAAGTTTTTTTAAAAGTGAGGGTATAAAATGATCACACTATTCTTAATTTATATGCTTACCAAATATAAAGTTTCAGAACATTTGCCAATAGCAATGTTGATTACTCTTTTACTGGACATAGTTTTAACAGCCCTGATATGTGATACGTTTGTAACAATAATGAAACTAAAGGGATGCTGAAAATGGAAAAATTAGAAAATGAAAAATGTACTAAACCAAAAGGATCTTTTTGTACACATACCACAGCCGAAATAATGCAAGAAATAAATTCAAAATGTGACAAAACAGAATGTGAAGATCATATAGAGGCAATAACATTCAAAGAATAAGGACTAAAAATGAAAGTTGTTTTTATGTGTTTGTGTGAATACCCCATTGAAGAAGTTCGCAAAAACAAGATCAAAATGGGGGACAAGTTTGTGTGCCCTGTCCACATGAGATCTATCAGCCATTATATATTTACTTGTAGTAGGTGTGAGAAGGAGGGAATTTCTAATAGCCCCTCAAGGTTATTGTGTGATGAGTGCAGGGGTAAAAATTGCGTAGCCTTTAGGAAAAAACCAACAAAATCCAAAACAGAATCTGGAAAAAAACAACCAGAGCGAAAAACAGACTGCAAACATTTCGTAAACAGATGTTTGGTACCCCCTAATGGTATATTATTAAAAAATACTAAGGCTTGTTTAACCTGTACAGAATATAAACCCATAAATAGAGAGGATGAAATTTTAAAGTACCTATAAAAGGAACGCAAAATGGCCAAAGTCCTTAAAAAGAAATTCAGAAAAAGAAAACCTGCCGAACGTAAATTACCAAAAATAATTAAAAAAGAAAAAATAGGAAGATGGTGCGATGCCTATAAAGGAAGACTCCCATATCCTATTGAGTGTACCAAAAACAAACAAGACCCTATTTTGTGTATTTTCAAAGACGGCAAAAAGATTGTCTTGAGTGATAAATCAATATGTTTGGATTGTGAACGTCAGGTGACATATAAATCTTGGCGAAATGGGGATTGGGACAAAATAAAGGAAGCTATTGCAGACAAAGAGGATTTGCGAGATCATCCGCCACCAGGGAGAGAAGAATGAAGCCAATATTAGGATCAATCAACAAGGTTGAAATAGTAATTACGAAACACAGGGCACAGGAAGTTGTTGATAAAATAAATAAAGGATGCACTTGTGTGACACTCAAACATTTCATGGAATGTGATTTTCCAAAAAATATTCTGTTAGAAATTGCAGAAGGCACATGGTCTGATGCAGATGTTATGTATCAAATACTGGATCAAATAAGCCAGCAGTATGTCAAAGAGAATTGGCCTGTGTTTGGGGATGGTCTTTATGTGTATTTCGAATGGCAGGAAAAAATGAGAAAAGCGGGGTTAATGGGGGATGAAAGTAAATGGGAGAATTAATTTATTTTAGACCAAATAATCTTGGATATCGTCATGTAGTATGCAACCACTGTCAGGGAAATAAATTCCATATCGCTACTACTGACGATAATAAATTTTATTCTATAATTTGTACTGAGTGTGAAAATGAAATTTTTTGCAATTTGCAGCCTGTTTATGGGCCAGATAAGGAGAGTTAAGATGACAGACAAAGAAAAACTAATGACACTTTTGACTGAGTTTGGGGTTGAGTTCCAAGAAGATAATGATGATAGAAATGATATCGTGTGTGAGGAAGGATATGCCAAAGTATGGGGATATTGGGATTTTTACACTCGTTTTGAGTTCAACAAAGAAGGCAAATTTATACAAATGGGAACATGGGAATAAAAAGGAGATTAAAATGAAGAATATTATTATTTGTGTTTTGGTGATGTTTGTCGTCTCAATTATCGGATGTTCTGATAATAAAACTTTAGAAGGAAAAACATATGTTCCTTATGGTCTTGCCACCAAAGAGCAACACAAAAATCATAATGTTCTATACAAGGTGAACCTAACCAATGTAGTTCTCGCAGTCATATTGATAGAAACAATAATTGTTCCCATCTATATTATTGGGTGGGATCTGTGGGAGCCGTACGACCTCAAAAACAATCAACCTTCGGACGATAATATAGGAGTTATAAAATGAAAAAAACATACATTGTTCTGGCAATAGTCCTTTCCGTGCTTTTTATTAATTCTGCAATAGCAGAAAAGGCCATCGGAGTAGTATATAAAGACAGCCTTGCAACCATTTCAAAGATTGAATTTCTTAAATTAAAAGAATACCTGTCCAAAACGGATCGTAATGCAATCAGCAAAATGAAAGAAGATAAAAAGCTGTTTATTATTAATGCTGGTGTTTTGGTTGATGTTAGGGACGTAGACGTGGACAATAGGGTGATCGAAGTAGTGCCATTAGGAATGGATGATGCTTTGTGGATTTTTCCCTATACAGTACGACTTGATAATACTGATTTTGAGATATTTTTCCAAGCACGATAATCACAAAATAGTCTTAAAGGGGGCAGAATGAATACGCCAATTAACGTAGAAATGCTACATGGATTTATAACAACCAACAGATTATTTGGACACCACAATAAAAACATAAACATAAACATAGACGTAAAAACAGACCCCATAACCAAGTAATAAAAGGGCGACTGCCCTACCCCATTGAATGTCAGGGAAACAAAGCAAATCCAATAAGTTATATTTTTAAAGGGGGAGTAAAAAGTGTTTTAAGGGATAATTCCCCTTGTATTTCTTGTACCCGCCCAATTGAATATCAATCTTGGCGAAATGGTACATATGATAGAATTGAATTAGCAATTAAAAGAGGGGAAGATTTACGAGACTTTCCTTCCCCAGAAAGAGGGTAAAAATGATAAGTACAAAGAGTCAAAGAGATAAAATATACAAAGCAAATCCTGGGTATGGTTATTTAATTTATAATAGTGGATTAGGAGAAATAACAGAAATAGAAGTCTATGTCGGGAGGGATAATGTTTTAAGACGGGTTGTCAATGATCACACATTGTTCCCAATTTCAATGTACGATGAAAATGATAATCTTGTTTCCGTTCATTGCAAAACAAAAAATATATAAAGGAGGTAAAAATGAGATGGAAACATGCAGAAATAGATCCCCCTCGACACCAAAGACCTGTGCTTGTGTGGGATGGTAACGAGGGATTCCCTGGGTTCGCAGTTGCAAGATATCTTGGTGTTGATGGGTGGGAGGCCGATGACACCATACTGAATGCGGAAAACTGTTACGGAGGATGTGTTATAGAGATGGACGGAGGTCCGGCCTGGTGGCAGGATATTCCGGACTTTAATTTTGATGGATAACAAAATTGTAAGGGATAAAAATGAAATGTATTGATTGTATTTATTGTATTCAAATTGACAATGGATATTCAAACTGGACAGTAGAGGGAACGGATGTAGACTGGTTATTAAATTTAAACCCAAAATTACCAGAGGATAAATTCTACGGAGAAGAGGAGGCATTAAATTTTGCAAAAATATGTAAAAAATTTACTTACGGGGAAGGTGTTTATCTTGATGTAGAAAGAGAATTACTTACAGATAATGAAGAAAAAGTGTCCGAACGCTATTCAGACAATAAAGAAATAAAAAAACTTTTAGACGTATGGGAAAAGAAAAAAAGAGGATAAGAATGAAAACCATCACAAAGACTTTTTCCTTGCTTGGCTTTTGTATGGATATGGGAAGAGAATGGGTATTAGAATCAAAAAATAAATTTGTAAAGCACAGAGCAAAATACTTCCTAAAAGCAGCCAGGCAAGCCGCAGAACATTACCCTTCATCAACTTTGAAAGGAAACCAACTTAACACAGTACAAAGCAAAATAATTGAATTAAAAAAATTTGAAATATCACAAGATCCAGAAAAGAATATGACTGCCATTTTATCAGTAATACTTTGTGGTGTAGATGACATTCTTTCACATACGAAAAATCCCAAAACAAGAGAATTGTTTGAAAAATTACAGCAAATGACAAATTGGTTAAATGCCTTACCTGATCCAAAACTTGATAAAACTGCTGATTATATTAAAGGTGATTTTATATATAATCAATGGACCAAGGAGAAAATATGGGGGAAATAATACAACTCAAACCAAATAATAATCTTATTTGGAAAAAATCTTAATTGAGATATCAAAAAGTAATTCAAGTTTAAACCAGTGGAATGAATAACAAGAGAGGTAATGTGAATCTTTCATCTTGCACCAATTGTGGACTTGTTGTTGATTTGAAAAACATAAAATATATTCCAATAGAATTACCAGATAACCCAAAGGAGGATGAAAAAGATAGGTGGGGGAATCTTGTTACAGAAGATGTTCACTTTAATCCCAATTTGATTTGGCCAAAGGACTCAGTATCCCCACTTGATACGTGGGAATGTCCTTTGTGCGGCACCTTTAATGCAAATGTAGAGGAGTGTTAAAATGAAAAAAATATATGTTATTTTGGCAATAGTTCTTTCCGTATTTTTTGTAAATTCCGCAATATCACAAGGATTTGTTATAGGAGCAATTCATGAAAAAAGCCTTGCAACTACTTCAAAGGAAGATTACCTCAAATTGCAAGAATACCTTGATGCTGGGGACCATGCTTCTCTTTATGAGATGAAAAACAATAAAAAATTATTTGTTGTCAATGCAGGAGTTTTGATTAAAATTTTAGATGTGGACACAGATTGTCGTGGAGTCAAATTTACACCATTAGAAACAAACGTAATACTGTGGACTTTGCCCTATGGTGTGCAGATAGGAAATAAAAATTTTAAAATATTTCGTTATTCCGAATAATTACAAACTATACCGTATTGTGAAAAACAGCAAAGGGCATTAACACATTCAAAAATAAAAGAGGTTTATCAGATGGAAATTAAAAGTCCGTACAAAGTAAAAGAAGTTCTTTCCCAGCAAATCCTCCCAGAATATATACTCAGAGTAGAATTAATAGATGATTCTGAGTTTGGTGGGGATGGTTTGGAAATGGTATGTTGTTACACTCCCGAAACTGGTGAGTGGATTGGTGATGACAAAGATGCAGAGTTTCTTTGCATGGAACTTGGTCTGAAAAACATACAAAAAATCAGTAAGTCCCCAGGATCCCCTTGTCAAATCGGGTTCAGTGAGAAAGAGCAAAAATGGTACGGGTGGAGTCATCGGGCCATTTTTGGGTTTGGTATAGGCTCCAAATGCAAAAAAGGTAGCGGGGGGTATATTCCAGTTGATGAGTCAGACTCAATTGCTGATGGCCTACGATTTTGGGACGATGAGTATTACTTAAATGTTAGGGCTGGGGAAATAGAAGAGGTAAATGGTGATCGGGGAGTTTGGATCACCTGGGATTATAACGACACAGTGCCAAATAAAAAACTTAGAGGAACTTCTTCAAGTGTGTTTTGGACTTTTCCTGAAGTTTATGGAAGAGGCGAATGGACTGCCAAAACATTAGAGGATGCAAAGCAAATGGCTGCTGAATTTGCTAACGGTGTTTCTTAATATACGTTTCTTGTCGTGATATATGACCACAGAGAGCTTTTTAAATAAAACTGATACCATATATCACGACAAGAACAAAACAGTCTTAAAGGGGGTAATATGAATGATGTTGATATGGTTGAATGGCAAATTACAATCACAAGTAATAAATGCCCTTACTTATTAGAAATAAAAAACTTCAAAGAAAAAATAACTGGTATTCAATGTGATCATCCTGAAAATGATACGAGATTCTGTTCAAAACAATATTGCCCGATAAATAATGTGAGTAAAATTAATTGACATTTTAATAAACCCCAAACTATACTCATACGTATAAGTAAATAAAAGGAGGTAGTATGAAAAAATTAAAATGTTTAAAATGTAGGCATGAATGGTATCCAAGAAGTCCAAAACGTCCTGGTGTTTGTCCAAAATGTAAAAGAAAAAATTGGGATACTGTAAGTGAGATGAAAAACGACATAACCCAAAAGGAGTTGAAAAGACAACTTCATTATGATCCATTAACAGGAATTTTTACCAGAAAAGTTTCAAATACAAATTGTGTTAAAATAGGAGATGTTGCTGGCAGTAAAAATTGTCAAGGGTATATTGATATTTGGATTAATAATAAACCATATAGAGCACATAGATTAGCATGGCTGTATATGTATGGATATTGGCCTGAAAATACTATTGACCATAAAGATAATAACCCAAAACACAAACATCATAATTGGATTAGCAATCTTAGAGAAGCATCATACCAATGCCAACAAAGAAACCAAAAAAATGGAAAAAATAACACAAGTGGGATTAAGGGTGTTTGCTGGAGTAACAAAACAAAAAGATGGCGTGTTGTTATAGGAATAAATAAAAAACAACATTACCTTGGGGTTTTCAAAACATTTGATGAAGCTGTTTGTCATAGACTTGCGGCAGAACAATGTCTTGGTTGGGGAAATTGTGATTCAAACAGTTCTGCTTATCAATATATAAAGGAAAACATAATTGAGACAAATTCAAAAGAATAAAAGACAAAAGATAAACCTTGAATATATTGATATTAGAGAAGTATTGGATAACCTGGATATATCATATAAAGAGCATGGGAAAAATGTAGGAAAGGATTGGATAGGTGTAAACTGCCCCTTTTGCGGGGATCAAAACTCACATATGGGAATTTATTTAAAAGCTCCTGTCATTAGTTGTTTTGTTTGTGGTAAAAAAGGTAATATTCTCACATACTTAGCCAAAGAACTTAACTCATTTCCAAAAGCAATGGATATTCTTGGGAAGTCTGTACCAAGAGAACTGAGGTCGTTTAAAGAAGAAGAAAGACACAAAGCAATAAAAGTAGAATTACCAAAAGAAGCATCAAGCAAGATTACACCTTATCACAAAACTTATCTTGAAAAAAGAGGGTTTGATTACAAAGAGTTAACAGAAAAATATAATCTTCATTTTTGTGGTCCTGTTGGAAAATGGGCAAATAGAATAATTGTTCCTGTGATTAAGAATTATAAATTAATTACATTTACAAGCATCTCCATTGCAGATGATCCAGGAATAAGATACTTGCACTTGAGTGAAGAAGAATCAGTAATACATATTAAAAACTGGTTATTTGGGATAGAACATACGGATAAGCATTCTGCCATAATTGTAGAAGGCATCTTTGACATGATGCGAATAGGTGATGGGGCAGTTTGTGCTTTTGGGGCTGTTCTGTCGCCTGAGCAGAAAAAGATGCTGTCTAAGTTTTCAGTGGTAAAGATTTGCTTTGATGGTGATGAGGCAGGGATTGTGAATGCTGAAAAATTAGCAAATGATCTAAGTGCTTTTACAGATGTAGAAATTTTAGATCTCCCAGATGGGCAAGACCCAGACAGTTTGCCAGAAAAAGATATAAATTACATAAGAAACTTGATAGGCAAATAAAAATGAAAAACGCTTAGAATTTTCTTGATTAAAAGATTTTCAGGTGATATGGTTAATTTATAAGTGATTTACACAAGGTAACTGGTAATTACCGTAAACACTTTAGGGATCTTGGAACAATCCCAATTGAAATACAAAGATTCGCTTCAACGCAAAGACTCCTTTTGTGGGACTTGGTTTCCAGATAATTGTACCAGCAATTATCACGGAGCGAATCACCAAGTTCCATAAAAGGAGTTTTTCTATTTAAAGGAGACAAATTATGAAAGAATTTTTAGTAATTATGCATTCAAATGATAATTCCCCGCCTGACCTTCCTTATGTTGTACAATCAAAATCCATCGAAGAAGTTAACAAATACATTTCCAAAAACTCAAATATTCTTCATTCAATAATTGATTTGGATGAAAACGAAATAGAAACATTCAAATTAATAAAAGGGAAATTATATGCTGTCCAAGATCAACCTGAAAAAGATGAAAAATCAATAGGGGGAATTTACAGAGTTCAGAAAGTTACCTATTCTATCCATAAAAAGAATGGTGAGAAGATACTAAAAGCATCATATAATTTTAAATCTGAAAAAGGCTGGGTGTGGACTTCAAAATTTTTGTGTTTTGACAAAACAGGATACCCAAGACTAAAAGCATTTGAATGGCTAAATGAAAGGATTCATAAAAATCCTGATATTCATGAAAATAATAAAAACATTGACACAGAAACAGTTTATGCAATGATTGATACTTTTGAAACCCCTAATCAGATTAAAATCGAAATGAATGAACAAGGGTATCCAGAAATCATTGAAGAGATTTGGGGGTATTAAAATGTCTATTGATATTATCAAAGCATTGCACAATAGAAAAATATCATATCACCCAATGTATAAAGATTTAACAGGATCTTTACAAGGGGCGATAGTTTTATCTCAAATTATGTATTGGTTTAAACAAAAGGATAAATTTTATAAAACTGATGCAGAAATGATGCGTGAAACAAGAATATCAAAACATGAAATGAACACAGCAAAAACAACAATAAAAAAATTAGATTTCATAAAAATTACAAAAGAAGGAATACCTGCAAAAACATTTTATGAAATTGATTGGCAAAAATACAAAAAAACAATGAACATAATATGCAAAAAAGACTCTAAAAAACACAATAAAAAGACCCCAACTCAGTTGGCAGCACGTTCTGACGTACAGTTGGCAGCACGTGCTGCCAACTTGCCTTCTGAAATCCTGTCATCTAATACTAATAGTACTTCTGATAGTTCTTCTGATAGTTCTTTTTCTTCTTTTCAAGAAGAATGCGTTTCTGGCGAAACGCTTAACAAGGGCAGTGAAACTTTGATCAAAGATAATGTTGTTGCACAAAATAAAACACAAAATAACATTGTTGAACAAAAGAATAATGTTGCACAAAATAAAACACAAAATAACATTGTTGAACAAAAGAATAATGTTGCACAAAATAAAACACAAAATAACATTGTTGAATCTTCTTTGAAAATTTCTGACAGAAAGAAAGTTAAACCTACAAAAAAGATTAAACAGAAATATAAACATAATAACATTGTTGAAAGATGTTATGTGCAGGCTGTAAATGCAAAAGCAACACACCATACACGAAATGATAAAGGAAATTTATCTACTCAGGCAGGAATTGATACTCTTGATAAAATTTATGCGTTGTTAAACCCAAAAATACAAAACCCATATTATTATGCAAACAATGTAACAGAAGAATATATTGACCGAAAATGGAAAACTGATGAAGTTATTGAGTCTTTCAAATTCCACATGAAACATTCAACAAAAGATAAACAAATAAGAAATTTTGGCAAATTTATTTTTACAGAAGGCTTCAAAGAAACAAAACCTTGGTCCCCGTTACTTCATTGGCACACCCAAATGAAACAAGGCATCACAGGAAAACTTACTGAAGAAGGGGAAAAACTTTTAAAATGTATGAAACAAGAGAATATTATGCAGATTGATAAACTTTCTGCAAATGAAATTAATAAAATTGCAAAAGAATTAACACAACAACAAGCATCGTATGTTTGTATAGATGGGGGTATGTGGAGAAACAACACTTACATTTATGGTTTAATTTCTATTGCTGTAAAATATATCAAAGACAAACAGAACAAGTTTTCTGATTTTAAATGGTTTTGGATTACTAAAAAAACATTTGTAGAAGAATTGATAGTTGAGGCTTTGAGATTAAATATTATACGAAAAGAAAAGAATCTTGCTTAAACGATTTTTAAGCACCCGTAGAGAGCTGTAAAATATTTGTTGATACGTTGGTATAGACTTACCTCTAAAAACGTCACCACAAGCTTACAGTGAAGTTTAAACACACTAAAAACAAATCTGAGAGGGGTAATATGATCACGCAAAGAAATATTTCAGTCGTAGAAGAGAAAAGAATTATTGTGGGCTTAATAACTTCATCAGAATTTGCAAAAAAAATCATGCCCATTTTAGATATAGATTATTTTACAAATTCATATTTAAAAACAATTGCTTCGTGGTGTATTGCTTTTTTCCAAGAACATGAAAAAGCTCCTAATCAGCACATAAACGATATTTACGAATCTTACTCTGCAACAATGAAAGAGGCTGAATCAGAATTAATTAGTAGTTTGCTTAAACTTTTATCTGATCAATATGACCCAGAATCAGTCAATGTTGATTATCTGCTTAATTGTGCAAGAGATTATTTCAGGAAAAGAGAATTAGAAATTGTAGTAAACAATGTCTCTGTTCTTAAAGAAAAAGGCGAATACGATGAAGCAGAAGAAGAGATTGAAAGATTTAAAAAAGTAAAATTGGTATTAAATTCAGGCCATTTGATAAACATTGGCGATATTGACCAAGTTACTGAAATATACAAAAAGCGTGATGAGGAAGATAAGTATTTTTTTAAAATGCCTGGGGATCTTGGCAAGTATCTGGGTAATTTTAAAAGAGGTGATGTTATTGGTTATTATGCTGCCGCTAAAAAAGGGAAATCGTGGGTTTTGGTAGATCATTTCAAACATGCCATATTACAAAAGAGAAGAACAATTTTTTGGTCAATAGAAATGACACAGTCAGAGATACTCCCAAGAATATTGAAGTCTTTTAAACCAATGACCAAAGAAGAAGGAAATTATGACTATCCTGTTTTTGATTGCATTAAAAATCAAACTGGGGAATGTGCTGATCGTCTTTCAGGAGTTATTGTTAGAGACGGCAACACTATGATAGAAGACCCATCTCACGTTCCTTGTACTCTTTGTAGAAGTAATGAGGGAAAACATAAATTTGAAATGACTGTACACAAACAAAAGATTTTCCGAGAAGCAGACGATATCTTCACAGTACGAAATTTAATTAATGGAAAATTACGAAGTAAAGGTATGGCGGACACATTTAAAAAATATGCAAGGTTAGCAGTACATCCAAAATATACATTAACATATGAAAAAATGGTCCAAGACATCGAAGCATTTGAAAATTCAGAAGGATTTATACCCGATGTTTTTATTATTGATTACGTTGATATTTTAGATATTGGTTCAAAATTTGATGATTACCGAGCAGTAGACGAAGCTTGGAAGCTACTTGCACGTTTAGCAGGTGAATATAATGTTTTAGTTATCACAGCAACACAGGCTAATAAAGAGGGACACAAGGCTGAGGTGCTTGATTCAACGCACCAGGCAGGGTTTTATGGAAAGAACCAGCACGTCAATTTAATGTGTGGATTAAATCAAAAACCAGAAGAAAAAGAACAAGGCATAATTCATTATGGAATAACAGAGGCACGTTCCCAAGTATACACACCTGGCAGAATGTGTACTTGCTTAATGGACCTGAAGGCAGGAATCTCATATTTAGACAGCTATTGTCCTTGGGTTTAAAAACATTTAAAGGAGAGATAAAATGAATGAAAAAGAGATTGCAATCAAGGTAACTGCTGAAGATGAGTCATGGTTGGTGTCATCTTTTGAAACTTGTTTTGATATTGAAACGATGTTCTCAAAAGATCAATTAAAAGAAATGGCAAATATATATGATAATTTGTTAAGCATTAAACTCAAAGTAAATAAGTAGTTACAGAACAAAATAAATTTATTAATAAAATCTCATTGACTTTTCAATAAGATTTTATTAGAATTTCATTAGTATGTAATTTTTTGAAGTTTTCGATAAACCGTACAGAGAAGGAGTTATCATGGCTAAAGTAATACCTGCAAAAGAATTTAAGAAAGCAATACAAGAACTGAATAAACTTTTAAAAACTAAAGGCGAAGAATCTATTAAATTTGTTGGTGTAAAAAAAGAAGATGCAATTACAAACTTCACTAATAAGATCCTTGATTTTATTGAGAAAGATATCGCTGTTGAATTGCCTGATGCAGTTATTGATTTTTATAACAACTACATTGCAGTAGAGGATACTAAGCCTAAGAAGAAAGAAGTTAAAGAGGCAGAAACTTCCAAAAAAGAAACCCCAGATAAGGAAATAGACACAAAGAAAGACAAGCCCAAACAAGCACCTGGGGTTATTGCATTGGCAGTGCAATCTTATCTTGGGGGAAATACTACAGCAAAAGACATTGAGGCCAATATTGGGGATAATTTTCCGGATAAAAATATTAGCAGTACAGTTGCAACAGTGCTTTGTATTATGAACCACATACCCAAAGAAAATCTAAAATAATACAAAAACCCCGAATTTCAAAAGGCAGCTAAATGACGATAGCTGCCTTTTCATTTAAAGGCAAAAAATTATGAATACAAAAGAATTGTTAAATGCATTAGAAAAAGTAAAACCAGGAATTTCTTCCAAAAGTTCGTCTGAGGGGATGTCTTATTTTTATTTTTCTGGAACTGATGTGATTACATACAACGATAAGATATCAATTCAACACCCTTTTGAAACTGATTTTAATTTGTTTGTAAAAGCCAATGATTTTTACAAGATTATTTCTAAATTGTCCACAGAAGAAATCAATGTTGTTGAAAAAAACAATAAATTGAACATAACCGGAAAGAAAATCAAATCAAGCTTGGCTACAATACAAGACAATGAGGTAAGTGAACGAATTAAGTCCCTTTCCAAATCACTGAGCAAAGTTGAGTGGCAAGAACTTCCGAAGAATTTTAATGAAAGCATATTACTTTGCTCCTTCACTGCTTCCACTCAAATTTCTGCTGGTACTTTGATTTGTGTTTATTTAAAAGAAAATATCTGTGTTGCTTCTGATAACAGCAGAATTTCTTATGCAACATTAGACTCAGAGATTGATGAAATGTTTATCCAGGCTTCTGAAATTAAAAATTTGGTTTCTATCTCCCCTACAAAATATGCAATTACCCAGTCTTGGCTACATTTCAAAAATGAGGATGGTTGTGTTTTTTCTATCAGAAAAATAGAGGGTGAATTTCCTGATTTTATGTCTTTGTTTGATTTTGAAGGAATTAAGATTGATCTGCCAAAAGAAATTATTGAGGGAATTGATATTGCTTCTATTCTTGCAGACGTTAATGACAAAGCCATAAATATTAAAATTGCAAAGAATGCCGTAATTTTATCTGCCAAATCAGATGGCGGAAAAATAATGCATAGGTCAAAGATTGATTATGACAAAGAGGAAATAAACTTCAGCATCAACCCTGATTTTATTAAAGAAATGATGAAACATAATTCACACGTCAGTATTGGCGAAGGAAAAGCCAAACTACAAACAGAAAGTTTCTCTCTATTAACGGCTTTTTATAATTAAGGGGGGTATCATGGCGTTTTTTTCTCAAGGTGAATTGGCAAAAGTTGCTAAAAAAACTATTAAGGTAGACCAGTTAGAGCCTGATTGTTTTACATGTGGATTAAACAAAACCTGCTCTTCCCCTAAAATAAAAGTTTCTGGGGAAGGCAGAAAAAAGATTCTTGTCATTTCTGAATTTCCAACAGAGGATGATGATGATTACGGATCTGCTTTGACTGAAGAACCTGGGGAATTGTTAGGAAGCGAACTCAAAAAACACGGTATTTCCCTAAACAAAGATTGTTGGAAAATAAATGCTGTTTCGTGCAGGCCACCAAAAGGAAGGATCCCAACACACTCTGAAATCAAATGTTGTTTCCCTAAATTAGATAAATTAATCAAAACACTCAAGCCTAAATTAATACTTTCACTTGGAAGTTTTTCCAATACTGCTTTGTTTGGGGAGTATTTTTCTAACAGATCAGTTGACCGGTGGAGAGGGTATGAAATACCAGACCAAAGGTACGGCTGTTTTATATTGCCTCTTTTTCCACCTCACATGGTTTTACTGAAAGAAAAAGACAAAAACCTAAGATGCCTGTTTAATAGAGATATAAAAAGAGTGCCACACTGCCTTAACCGCACCTTTAAAGCCTATACAGACTATGAGCAGTACGTTACTATACTAACTGACTACAAAGCTGTTGTAGACCTCTTAAATCGAATCTTAGCCAGAAAGCAAAAAATAGCATTCGATTATGAGACAACGGGGCTAAAACCACAAAGAACAGGGCATAAACTTTCTACCATTGGTATTGCAGTTTCAACAACAAAAGCATTTGCATTTCCATTTAATTACAAATCTTTTTGGACCGAATCAGAATTTAAAACAATTAAAAATTTATGGAAACAAATTCTTAGAGATAAAGACATAAAGAAGATAGCGCAAAATTCAAAATTCGAGGACAATTGGTCAAAGATTCTGGTAGGTACAAGAATAAGAAATATTCATTGGGATACAATGATGGCTTCAAGAATTTTAGATAATAGAAGAGCTTCAACAGGTCTAAAATTTCAAACTTATGTTTCTTACGGTATTCTTCCTTATGATAAATTTATAAATCCTTTTTTAACATCAAAAAATGGTGAATTTAATACTATTGAAAAAGCCCCCTTTAAGGAACTTTTACTCTATAATGGGTTAGACTGCATCTATACTTTTATGAAGTACAAAGATCAAACTGCAAAATTGCCAAGAATGAAAAATATGTACAATGCATATAAATTTTTCATGCGTGGATTGCGCACTATGGGAACAATTCAGCTAAATGGCATATGTATTGATATGGATTATTATAGAAATACAGAAAAAGAATTAGAAATAAAAATAAAGGAATTAAACAAGTATCTTCATGAAGGGTGGGAGGCCAGAAAATTCAAAGAGTCTTTTGGCAAAGAGATAAATATAGCCTCTAATCAAGATCTTGGCAAATTGTTTTATGAGGTTCTTGGTAAATTGCCCATTAAGACTGCCGCAGGAAATTACAAAACCGATAAGACAACATTAGAAAAACTAAACTTGCCTTTTGTTGATAAATTATTAGAGATTAAAAAACTTGAGAAAGTACGTGGGACATATCTTGCACAGTTTGTAAGAGAGGAAGTAAATGGGAAAATTTATCCTTTTTGGGATCTCCACATTCCTGTAAGTTATCGTTCCAGCGGATCACGTCCAAACATGCAAAACATTCCATCAAGGGATCAGACAGTTAAAAACCTTGTTAGACGTGGAATTGTGCCTGCAAAGAATTGTAGAATAGGAGAGCAGGATTTCGGAGGAGCAGAAACTGTAGTTTCGGCTGCATACCATAAAGATCCTCAATTCATTCACGATATCACTGTTGGAGATATGCACAGAGATTTGACAATGGAATTATTTATGATTCCTTTTGATTTAATGAATGCAGATAATCCTATATATGATAGTGACCAAAAGAAAAAAATTAAAAATTTAAGATTTTATGGGAAAAATAATTGGACCTTTGCTCAGTTTTATGGAGATTGGTTTGGTTCTTGCGCTCCTAATCTGTGGGCAAATGTTGTTGAAGCAGGGCTTCTTATGCCTAATGGTGTTTCTGTTAAAGAGCATTTAGAAAGCAAGGGCATTTACGAACTTGGATGGATGGAAAAATGGGAACCAACCCCAGGATCATTTCTTGAACATTGTAAAAAAATAGAAGATCAAATGTGGAATGTTCGTTTTTCTAAATATACTCAATGGAAAAAAGATATTGTTGAGTTTTATCAAAAATATGGATTCATTGAAAACTTCTTTGGTTTTCGTTTCCAGGGGTATATGGATAAAAAACAATGTACTAACTTTCCTATTCAAAGTGCCAGCTTCCATCTTTTAGTTTACACACTAAATGAAGTACAAAAAGTTATTAATAAAAATAAACTAAGGACTCGTATTATAGGACAAGTCCATGACTCAATTTTATCGAATATTCATAAGGATGAAACTGAGTTTTATGTTGAAAACGTAGAAAGAATTGTAGCAAGCTTGCCATCTGTGTTTCCTTGGTTGATTGTGCCAATGGAAATTGAAACTGATTTGTCTGATTTAAGAGAAAATGGAGGAAACTTTGCAGACATGAAAACTTATACTCTTGAAGAAATTAAAAAATTATAGGGAATGACATGAAAGTAAAATTAATGTTAGGAGATTGTTTAGAAAGAATGAAAGAAATTCCTGACGAGAGTGTTGACATGGTACTAACTTCTCCCCCATACAATCGAAAACGAAATGATAAATACAATAATTATACAGACATCATTGGTGACTATATTGGTTTTCTAAAAGACTCACTTGATCAATGTTTGCGAGTATGTAAAGGCAACGTATTTTTTAATATCCAAAAAAATAGTTACCAAAAGAGAGATGTTCATAAAATTATGGGGATGTTTTCTGATAAAATCATTGAAGTGATTATTTGGCACAAATCTAACCCAATGCCAAGCCCTCACTTGGTAAATGCGTATGAATACATTCTTGTCTTGTCCAATAATAATGTGTCTCTTAAACCCAATGAACCATACACTCCTAATCATTTCACAACTCCTGTGTTTTCTGCAAATAAATACAGTAAAATACACAGGGCTGTTATGAACCCAAGTGTTTGCGAATTTATCTTTAAAAATTTTGGTCATAAGGGCATGACAGTTCTTGATCCATTTATGGGTGTTGGTACAACAGGCATTTCATGCAGAGAGTTCGGTTGCGATTTTATTGGTATTGAGATTGATAAAAAATATTTTATGATTGCCAGAGAAAGAATTAAAAAACCAATACAAAACAAGATATTCAAAAATCATTAAGAAATTAATGTCTTTTTAATGAGTTCTTAATGAGATTTTAATTGACATACTGCAAAATAAGAAATATAATGAAAACAATTAAACAAAGGGGGTGATTAGATGAGTATAACTGTTAGTGTGACCTTACCAGACAGACTTGAAAAAGATTTACAAAATGCTGCAGATGTGATCGGTATATCAAGATCAAGATATATTGCAAATCTTTTGCTTGAATGGCAAGCCAAAACAAACAAATCAACAAACAAATGCGAACATCAAAATAATAGATGGTGTGATTTTTTTCAATTATCGTGCATTTTGAATCAAGAAGAAGCATTAAATTGTAAGGGGTATTATGAGGAGGCTATTTAATGGCAGGATTACAAACTACATACAGGCCCCGATCATTTAAAACATTTGTTGGAAATAAAGATGTTGTTGAAAGTCTGCAATCTGTGTTGGCAAGGGAAAAAGCCCCGAGTGCCTTTTTAATAACTGGTCCTTCTGGTACAGGAAAGTCAACATTAGGAAGAATAATTAAAAAAGAACTTGGTTGTAAAGATACAGATTTTAAAGAGCTTAATTCAGCAGATGATCGTGGTATTGATGGGATGAGAAAACTCATTTCTGATATGAAATTTACCCCTTATGGAAAAACCAAGGTCTTTCTTTTGGATGAATTTCATCAATGCACTTCAACAGCTATTGAGGCACTGCTAAAAGGAATTGAAGAACCTCCGCCATACATGCACTGGATATTTTGCACAACAAACCCAGAGGTATTAAAACCAACATTTAAACGCAGATGTCACATATACGAATTAGAGGCTTTAAAAGATGCCGAGATACACAGGCTTTTTAAAAGAATTCTTAAAAGAGAAAAAAGAGAACAATTTGTTACGCTAAAAATTAGAAATAAAATTATTGATCTTGCTGAAGGTTCTGCTGGAATAGCGTTAAAGCTTCTTGATATGGTAATTGACATGGAAGATGAAGAAAGGGCTTTAAACACCCTTAAATCATCTGGATCAACTGAAACTGATGTGATTGAAATTTGCAGGGCACTCACTGCTTACAATATGCCAGCAAAAACAAAGTGGTTAAAAGTTAAAAAACTCCTTAAAGATTTTAAGGGTGACGGGGAATCATCAAGATACCCAATTTTAGCATATTTTAATTCAATTCTTTTAAATAATGGAGGTGAGGATACATTTTTTGCCATGCAGCCCTTCCTAAAAAATTTTCGGGACAGTGGTAAGGCAGGATTGACTTGCGCATGTTTTGAATCAATTTTTGGCGGTGAATGATGGAAAATATTAATTATAAAGAAGCAATCAAAATAAATGAAGAAGATCTGGAAGGAGAATGGCTAACCCAACCATCTTATTATCTTTATTTCGCTGAGGCACATGCTGAGGCTTTATATGAAAAAGATTTAGCGAAAGCAAAGATGGACTATACTTTTGCAACAATATACGCAGATATTAAAAAGAATTGGAAAGCATACTTTGATTCAAAGCCCACAGAAGCCGCTATCAAAGAAAATATAAATTGCTCAGAAGAATATAAAAAAGCAGAAATGGAACATATTGAAGCAACCAAAAATGCAAATATTCTTTTTGGTGCAAAGGTTGGATTTGAGCATCGAAAAATGGCACTAAGCAATTTAGTATCTTTAAAAATAGGCGGATTTTATTCTGAACCAAGAAATAAAAGAAAAGATCTTGAAATTCTAAAAGAAAAAGGAGTCAAAGAGATGCACAATTCACAGAAAGAAGTATTAAATAAAAAGAGAATAAAAACAAACAAGGCCAATTAAGGGATTACCCCGATTAAGGCAAACAAGGAGAATTATCATGGGTTTCAGAAATCGCATGAAGAAAAACAAGACAAGAAGCACGTTAAGGCGGAGACATGATGAAGGAACAAGACCTACTGGAGGAAGTGGAAGATTCCCAACAATCTTTAACAAAGAAAAAGTTCCGGAGGGTGTTGAGTTTTGGAGATGTTCGGAAGGGGAGCATATTGCAGACATTATTCCATTTGAGGCTGGTCCTGATATGCCTCTTGATGAGCGTCTTCAGCCAATTACTGAAGAGGGGCATTTGGATTATGTAATTGATCTTTTTGTACACACAAATGTAGGTAGTATGCTAAAACCTTATGTTTGTCCTTTTGAGAATTTTGGAAAGCCCTGCCCTATTTGTGAATTTATGAAAGCAACAAAACTTGAAAAAGAAGATTGGAAAAAACTTGTTGCAAAGCATAGGGTTGTTTACTTTCTTTGGGTGCATGATAGCAGAGAAGAAGAGAAAAAAGGCATTCAGATTTTTGAGGCGTCTCACTTCTTGATGGAAGAGAAAATAGAGGAAATTGCTAAGCTCCCCAAGGGTGGTGGATTTGTAAACTTTTCAGACCCTGATACAGGAAAGTCACTTGCTTGGACCAGAAAAGGTTCTGGTATGACCAATACACAGTATCTTGGTCATAGGTTAATTGAAAGAGAAGAACCTATTCCAGATAGGATTCTGGATATGACTTTTCCATTGGACAGCATTATCAATATGCATCCTGATTATGATGAGATTGAAAGAGAGTTTCGTGGGACACTTAAAAAAATGAATCTTCTTGAGGGATCTGACGAAGAAGAAAAAGAGCCATGGGAAGATGATGAAAAAGATGATGAAAAAGGATTTGATGATATTGACGATTCTCAGTGGAAGTCAAACTCAGGGGAATTGAAAAGAAAACGCCCTGCTGACAGAATAAGCAAATCTAACAAAACAACAAAAGTTAAAAAGAAACGCATAAGGAAAAAATAATGGCCAAAGAGAAAAAGTTAAGCAAAATTGAGAAGATTAAAGAAGGTTTTGCTGACTCTTTAAAAAAGCCCACAAAGACAAATGTTGTTGACGCAGAAGATTTAGTGCCGACTGGATCAACAACATTTAATCTTGAATGTTCTGGCAGAATTGAAGGGGCTTTTAAACTCGGCAAATTAGTAAATATAATCGGGGACTCCTCAAGCGGAAAAAGCCTTTTGTCTCTTACAATGTTCGCTGAATGTTCATTGCTAAAAAGATTTAATAACTTCAGGTTCATTTATGATGATGTTGAGGCTGCAAATGAGTTTAATCTTGAGCATCTTTTTGGAAAACGAGTAAAGGATAGAATTGAAACAGAAGTAAGGTCAAGGACCATTGAGGATCTAAATGATAATTTAGCAAGAGCATTACGAGAAAAAGACCCTTTTATTTATGTATTGGATTCTTTTGATGCTTTAACCTCAGAAGCGGCAATGGACAAAGACTCTGAAAATAGGAGAAGGCGTGAAAAAGGAAATGAAATATCAGGCAGTTATGGTGATGGGAAAGCAAAAAAAGCATCTGAAATGTTTTCTCAAAGAACACAAGATTTAGCAGACCACGGCTCGTTGTTAGTAATCATTTCACAAACAAGAGATAACATCGGGTTCGGGGCAATGTTTACACCTAAAACAAGATCAGGTGGAAAAGCCCTTAAATTTTATGCTACCCACGAGGTTTGGCTTGCTTGCCATAAAAAAGAGAAAAAAGGAAAAAGAACAGTAGTAACAAATGTGCAGGCTAAAATAACAAAGAACAAATTAACAGGTAGGCATGGGGAGGCAACATTTCCGATACTTTTTGATTATGGCATCGATAATATTACATCTTGTATCATTTTCATGATTGAAGAAGGTGATTGGACAGGAACAAAAAAGGCAGTAAACAGTAAAGGTTTTGCAGAAACAATGAGTTTTGTAAACTTAATAAAGCATATTGAAGATAATAATTTAGAAGATGAATTGTTTTCTCTGTGCCAAAAAGCGTATGATGAAGTAATGGCCAAACTGAGGCCAATGCGCAAACAAAAATACACTAATTAAAGGAATTTGAAAAATGACTATTCGTAAAAAAACAACTGGAAAGAAAGCAGTTTCAAAGACAACCGTACCTGTAGAAGTGACCACAGTAATTGACCCTGTTTTTCTACGCCAAAGAAGGCTAACTGTTTCCGTTGGCATTTCATCTGATTTTGGCAAAGAAAAAATAAGTCTGTCTCTTTCTGAGAATGTGCCTGAAGATGGCGACGCAATGAAGTTGGCTGATGATATTTATGGTATTCTTGAAACAAAACTTGAGGAACAGTTTGCATTGCTACAGGGGGAAGACTCCTCTGATACGAATGCTACTGAAGAGGATTTTGAGGAAGAAGAGGATTTTGAGGAAGAAGAGGATTTTGAGGAAGAGGATTTTGAGGAAGAAGATGATGAGGAAGAAGATGATGTTGAAGAAATATCCGAAGATGATATCAATGCAATGAAAAAAGATGAACTTCTTGCTTTGATCAAAGACGAAGAATTGGATATTGACTTAAAAAAATGCAAGAAGGTTGCAGATCTTCGATCCGCTGTAATTGATATTTTATTTGAGGAAGAAGATGAAGAAGATTTAGACGGTGAGGAAGAAGATAAAGATGAAGATTGGTCCGACGAAGACTGGGATGATGGAGATGATGAGTAATTGTAGTTAATTTTTAAATAAGGGGCTGTGTATAATTAAAAAAGTACACGGCCCTTTTCATAAGGATGTTATGACTAACAGAATTTTACTTATTGATTTTATGTCTTTGGCACATACAACCAAGTTTGCCCTTGCAAAAACAAAACTTTCAAAAGGGGAAGAGTCAACATTTATTATTTATGGATTCTTTCTCAAGCTTAATTTCTTATTAAAAAAAACAAGAGCAAATCAAGTTGTGTTTGCTTTAGATTCAAAAACATCAAAAAGAAAAGAACTTTATCCAGAGTACAAGGCAAAGAGAAAGCAAAGCAAAACCCCAGCACAAATTAAATTAGACAAACTTGCGTACCCTCAGTTTACAAAATTAACAGATGAAATTTTACCTGAAATTGGATACAGAAATTTATTTAGTGTTGATGGATTAGAAGCGGATGATATTATTGGTTCAATATGCAAACAAAACAAGAATGATCAAATTATAATTGTTTCGTCAGATAAAGATATGTACCAATTACTTACGAATAATGTTTGTATGATAAGCCCTTCTACAAACAAGTATTACACAATATCTGATTTTAGAAATGAATATCATATTGAGCCTAAAATTTGGAAGAGGGTAAAAAGTTTGGGCGGTTGTTCCAGCGATCAAATTTCAGGCGTGCCAATACCCCCGAAAGATAAAACAAAAAGACAAACTCATGTGGGTGAAAAAGGTGCACTGAATTATTTAACAGGCAAAATGAAGCCTAACACAAAAGCATTTAAAGCAATAGAAAGTAGAGCAGGGAAAGATGTAATAAACAGAAATAAAGCACTTGTTATTTTGCCGTTTAGAGGAACACCTACTTTTGCAATACGTCCTGACCATTTAAAATACAAAAAGTTTCTCGATATTTGTGAAAATCTCGGGTTTAAATCAATTTTAGCTAATCCCGAAACTTGGAAATCAATTCTTAAATTGAGGTAGAAACATGATAAAATTATATGGAAATATGTATATTTCGGCAGACCCTTTGCAATTCATCTTAATTGAAAAAAGAAAATATGAGAAAGGAAAAAACATAGGGCAAGAATATGAATTTACTGTTGGGTATTTTCCCTCACTCACCCTCTTATTTGAAAAACTATTTTCATACGAAATTAAAAAAGAAATTGCTTCCGAAGATATCAAGACATTGGAAGAATTAAAAAAGAGATACATGGAACTTTCATCACACTTGAAAATTATCAGTGAAAAAGTAGGTTCACTGCCAAATATCATAAAAAAAGCAACCTCAGACACCGTTGAAGTTTTAAAATAGCGTTACGAGCGAAAACTAAGTAATCTGGTGGGGTTTTAGTCTTAAATGATGTGACACTACGCATCGAAGACACATCACGCCCTAACTCGACATAAATTGATTTTAAAGGGGGTAGTATGAAATACCCAAAACAAAAAGATATGGGTTTATTTATAGGCAAAAAATGTAGATTTATCAAAAGCGAACTTTGCAGGATTGGGTTAGAAACTACAACCAACAGTGGATATGAAACCACAACTATTGGGTGGAAATCTTATGATTATACTCCCCCAAAAGGCTTCACTGAGGGGTGGATTGTTGGATTTGGTTTTTGTTTTGATGGAGCAATAAATAAACCAATGTTTGGGGCTGTTGGAGGTACTTATTTTTCCCCTAAAAAACAAATAAAGTACGTAAGGGTAAGAAAAACCCCTATGGGACAAGAGATCAAAGTTTTGGCATCTAATATAATAGAAGTATTTTAATTGGTGTATAGTGGTAATATGAAAACAAATTCCCTGGGTTTAGTCCATATTAAAAGGAGAACACAAATGCCACCGACAATAAATTTATTAGAAGATATAGAAGATAAAAAGATACCAGATACTTGCAAGGGATTGTTTTGGAGAGGAAATGTCTCATCATATATAACAGACAATGGCCTGACAATCGGGGTAAAAAAAACACTACGATTTCTGAAGAAGATGTCTTGTCCTGGATGCAAACACTGTGGATGGGTATTGGATTTTATTGACGAAGATATTGGTAATGATTCTTTGTTAGATTATATAGGGGAAATTGAGAAGGGAGCAATCTACACGCACGAAGTAGATGGGGACAGTGAAGGAATAGACGGAATTTATTTTGTAAAAGTAAAGGGATAAAACTGTGTGGGGTGACAAATGAAAAAATGCCCTAAGTGTGGTGAAGTGAAACCTTTAAAGACAGGATTTTACACGAACAGGGCCAGGAATAGTGGGTACCAGTCGGAATGTAAAGAGTGCAGTAAAAAAGCAAGAAAACTTTACAGGTACAACAACAAGCAATATTTGAATCAGATAAAAAGGGAGGAGAGGCGGCAAGCCAGGATCGATGAGTTCCTCAATACAATCGATTTCAGACAGTTTTGTGATGAATGTCGAGGGAAGCTGAGGGACTTGGCGGACGACTGGATAAAATAGGGGGATGAATGTGTTGTGATTTTGAGAGCCCGACAATATTTGAAGAAAAACACATAACTGCAAGGAAATCCCATGTTTGTTGTGAGTGTGGATCAACCATCGACCCTGGTGAAAAATATCAGCATTGCAGGGGTTTGTGGGACGGGTCATGGGCTACATATAAATCGTGTGAAACGTGTTCAAACATACGATACAAGGCTATGGTTTTTCACGAGTGTATGCTTTTCGGGGAATTGTACGATTGCGTTGGTTATGGTTTTGAGGACACGTGAACTAAACAAAAAAGGAATAAGTTATGATAACTCAAATTGATTATAATTTCAGACAGGTGGGCATTTCCCAATCACGTGAAGGGTATGCGGTTGACACCTACAAAGTTGGGGTTGGTGGTGTTGTGTCCATAAAGAACATATCTTTAATGGATTGTGACACATACTCTGGTCCAAGTATTTTTGAAGTAGAATTTACAAATGGGGATTACATTAATATCTATAATGCAAATCTGGTATATCACTCTCCAAAGACTATCGCAGAAAAGCCATAGGTTTTAAAATATAAACGGAATGTTAAAATGAAATTAGGAAAGAAGCAAGAATTGTTCGTAAGACTTATTCACCAACTCAAAGGATTTATCTTTGAGCAAGGATATGATATTCGGGAAGGTGATGCCTTTAGAGACCCAAGAGTCCATGGAGAATGGGGGGAGAAGAAGGGGTACGGATCAGCATACAGTGTTCACAAGCTGAAGCTGGCAAATGACATAAACCTTTTCAAAGATGGGATGTACTTAACAAAAACAGAGGATCATAAAGTTTTCGGTGAATACTGGGAAAGCTTGCATCCTCTATGCAGATGGGGTGGACGGTGGAATGATGGCAACCATTATTCATTAGAGCATGAAGGTAAAAAATAAAATGGACAAAATGGCATTAATAGATCTGATACTGAATCATTGGCAGGAGTTTGTAAGCCTATGTGACAATGAGGATATTGCAAAAGAGATCTTATTGAATTTACAAAAAGAAATTGCTGGGTGGGTTGATCCTGATCTATTTTATTAAAGGAGAATAATTTATGATTACTGTAGCAATATTTATAAATGGAAACCTTATCATGGCAAGAAGTGCGGTTAATAAAAGATGTGCTGATTCTATGGGGCGAGTATGCTACAGTGTGGATGGTGGATCGCATATACGTCATAATCCTGGTGATGGGTATGTTGTTTTGGCTAAAAAGATGCTTGACTCTATTGTAGAGGAAAGACAGTCTAAAAAAGAATTTATTATTTGCAATTATTGCCAAGGTAAAGGGTATTTATTGGCCCCTGATGATTGTAGAGACGATTGTCCGTATTGCAAAGGAACTGGAATGGAGGAAAAAACATAAGGAAAATTAATTTTCCATTGGGCGATCTTCTCTCTAACATTAATGAACTTCTTATATATAAAGAAAAAAACTATTTATCAAATTCAATGGTTTTTACTGACAAAAATGGGATTGAATTACCTAAAGAGGACCAAAGTGAAAAAAACACTAATAGGTCTTATGAAAATGTCCATAATTATTTTTACAATATTGGGTGTTGTACTATTTCATGAATTTTCTGGACTGTATTTAGGAAGTAAATCCTGGTATGGCATGGCTTTATTTTTAACATACGCACTACTTATTTTCTCATCCATTGTGGTCGGTGTTTATTGGTCATACGATGATCTTTGAAATTAAACTACACGATAATTAAAGGAAAAAATATGAAAAAGTTTAAAAAAACCAGTGATTATGGTAAAAAAGATAGCTGGCAAATCAATTTTGAACAATTACGTTCTGTCTATAACCATCAATTGAAAAATGGTGTTCCAGTTGATGAGGAGGACATAGAATCACTCATCCTCACCCTTGAGAAATTAGGATATCTGGAATTTGAGGGATAAGCAACTTATGTATGTGTCCGAAGATGAGTTCGTGAATAAAAACTTACTCCTCACTTAAATGGAATACAAAATGTTTTGATTCATGAACTAAAAACTTCGTTATAAGCACACATTAAAAGATTAGAAAAAAATTTCGAGAGATATGAAAAAACAACTTAAACAAAGTGATCTGAAAAAGATTAGGAACCTTTATTATAAAAAACAAAAAGGTATTTGCCCTATCTTAAAAATAAAAGTTCCTTTTTCTGAAACAGTAGTTGACCATTGTCATGGGGCAAATGGTAGAAATTTGGGTACTCCGGAAGAAGCTGGATTGATTCGTGGAGTAATTCACAGAGGGGCAAACGTGATTGAAGGAAAGATCAGTAACGCATACATCCGAGTAGGGCTTCATAAAACAGAAATTACAATACCAGAGTTTTTAAGAAATTTAGCTGACTTTCTTGAAAACCCTCCATTGATACATTTAAAATTAGTTCATCCCTCAGAAAAACCAAAAGAGAAAAGATTAGGAAAATCTTCTTATAACAAACTACAAAAAGCATTTATTAAAAAATACCCAAAGAAAAAATTTCCTGATTTTCCAAAATCTAAAAAAATGACAAAAGGATTAGAGAAATTATTTCAAGAATTTAAGATTGGCCCTAATTTTATAAAATAAAGGAATAAAAATAAAATGAACCGAAAGCCTTGGGGCAATTATTTTATGGATATTGCCGAATTAATAAGTGAAAGAAGCACTTGTTTACGAAGAAAAGTAGGATGTGTAATTACCAAAAATAACAATATTATAAATACGGGGAAAAAAGATGCTTAACAAATGGACTTTTAGAGGATTGAAATTAGCAAAAGAAATCTCAACTTGGTCTAAAGATCCATCAACAAAAGTGGGCAGTGTCATTCTTGATCAAAACCATAGAGTTATAAGTGTGGGGTTTAATGGATATCCGAAAGGATGTAATGACGATGGGATGGAAAATAGAGAAGAAAAATATAAAAAGGTACTGCATTCGGAGATAAACGCAATACTCTTCGCAAAGCAAGATTTAAAAAACTGCACTATTTATGTGTACCCTATGCCCCCTTGCTGCAGGTGTGCAGGGGCAATAATTCAATCTGGGATCAGCTCCATAATAACTCTTGAACCTTCACCTGAACAATATGAAAGATGGGGGGATGATTTTGATATTGCTTATAAAATGTATCAAGAAAGAAATGTTCATTTTATGCAGTATTCTATAAGTGAATTTGACGAAGAATGTCTAAAGGATAAAAATAATGGAAATTGATGGCTATGATGTAGATATTAAAGTTGGGGACCAATATGCTCATCCATGTTATGGTCTTGGTACAATAACCCAGATTGATCTTGGTTTAAAATATCCAATTAAAATGGTATTCAAACCACATCCTAATATAACAGGAATAAATGATGAAATAGTATTATGGTTTGATATACACGGAAATACATTATACAATAATACGAACAGTCTAAAAAAAATAGTATTTCCTATGAAAAAAATAGAAATTTTTAAAAAGAAAATTACTAAAATGGATGATGTTGAGAACAAAATAGAAAAAATTTTACAAGAATTTTCTGAAAATACAGGGGTACAAATTCAAAAAATAGATGTTAATTGGATTTCCTGTAGGGATCATACGGGACAAGTAGAACCTTGGTTTAAAATTTCAAATATGCAAGTGACTATGAAAAACTGATACAGTGATACTCAGAAAACCTAAAACAAGCCCTATGATGCTGTAAAGAGGCTTAAATAGAGTTTTAAAAGGTTAATCATAATGATTAAATTAACACCCGACCAAGAGAATAAATTAGAGGCAATAAGTTGGTTAACAGACCCATTAGGTTCTCGAGGACAAGGAAGAACAACAGTGTTAGCAGTATCCTATATTAACCATGCTTTGAAATATAGGATTGAAATTCCTATTTTTAATCATGGAAATTTTAATTTACAAGGACAAAAAGAATTAGTAGATCGTATTTCTGCATTATGCGCTGAATTAAAAAATGAAAAATTAGTAATCAAAAAATCAGGTAATCAATATTATATACGAATAGAACGTATTTTTAATTCAGAAATAAACTATTTTGAAAATTAAGGATAATCTTATGTCTCTAAAAACCGTGTCTGAACAAATAGAGATTTTAAAAACCACCACCTCAACAAAAGAGAAAGAAAGCCTTTTAAGGGATTATTTAAAAGACGAAACCTTTAGAAAAGTTATAAAATTAACTTACGATGAATCATTGTATTACAAAGTAAATAAGCTTGACAAGAAACACTCTGTTCAGGGGTTGTTAAATAAGCCATCAAACGAAGAACTGTTTAATTTTTTGTATTGTTTGGCAGAACAAAGAGGCACCACCTGGGAAGACAAGCAGGAATTGACCAGAATTGCGTCAATGGATCAAGAAACTTACGATGTGGTTACTAAAATTATTAATAAAGATTTGAAGGCTGGCATAGGCAAAAAATTAATAAATAAAGCCTTGCCAGGACTTATTTTCATTGTTCCTTACATGAGATGCTCAACAGCAAAAAATAAAGAACACACATTTAATTATGAGGAAGGGGTCATAGTCCAGGAAAAAGCTGATGGTGCTTTTGTTAATATTTTAATCAATAATTCTTTTGAAAAATTTCTTACAAGAAACGGAAACCAAGTATACCAATTAGAACATTTATCTGACTTATTTAAAGACATTGATAGACGTTATAAAAATATAGCTTATATGGGGGAATTACTTGTTGTAAAAAATGATAAAATATTATCAAGAAAAGAAGGCAACGGAATAATTAATTCCTGTGTTCAAGGCACAGCAAATCAAGAAGATGCGAAATGTGTTGCAATCAAGTTATGGGATGCTGTTCCTTATGCTAATTTTTTTAAGGGTGCTTGCAATATTGCCTATTCCAAAAGATTGCGAAGAGTGCAAAATTTTGTGCAGTATATGAACCAACCTGAATTAATTTCTATGATTGAAACAAAAATGGTTTATTCAAAAAAAGAAGCAGATCAGTTTTATAAAAGAATGAGGGCAGAAAGCAAAGAAGGAGCTATCTGTAAGAAGAAAGATACAAAATGGAAAGATCATACCTCCCCCGATATGATTAAACTGAAAAATGTAAGTGATGCTGAATTAATAATTGTTGGATGGGAAAGAGGTAAAAAAGGAACTCGATTTGAGAATTGTATGGGATCTCTTCTTTGTGAATCATCTTGTGGCAAATTAAGGGTCAGTGTAGGGACAGGCTTCACTGACAGTGATAGAGAGCAAGATTGGGGCTTGTCTATGGGAAAGATAGTAACGGTGCTGTACGAGTCTGTAATAAAAGACAAGAATAAAGATTCATTGTACTCTTTGTATTTACCAAGATTTTTAGAACTAAGGAATGATAGGAATGAAGCACAGACTTTAAAGGATATTATGGAAAGATGATAGAACTTTATAATGAAAATTGCATTGGCGTAATGGAATCATTTGACCCAGAAATAATTGATCTTACGGTGACTTCACCCCCTTACGATAATCTCCGCACATACAATAACAATTCTTCTTGGGATTTTAAAACATTTAAAAAAATAGCCAAACAACTTTTTAGAATCACAAAAAAAGGAGGAGTAATAGTTTGGGTTGTAAATGATGCTACAATTAATGGATCAGAAACAGGCACAAGTTTCAAACAAGCTCTGTATTTTAAAAAAATAGGATTTAATATACATGACACAATGATTTGGAAAAAACCCAACTTTAGATTTTTGAACCACAATAGATATGAGCAATGTTTTGAGTTTATGTTTGTTTTTTCAAAAGGTAAACCAAAAACTGTCAATACAATCAGGGTTCCTTGTAAATATGCAGGACACGCTTACCACCAAATATACTATGATAAGAATGGGAAAAAAAGGGGACCCAATACTAAAAATTTAGTTGTCAGAGACACAAAAATAAAAAACAATATCTGGACAATTGCCTGCGGACAAGATAAAAATTCTTCTAAATATGGATTCCATCCTGCAAAATTTCCAGAAAGACTTGTTTATGATCACATCATTTCTTGGAGTAATAAGCGGGACACAGTGTTTGACCCATTTCTTGGGTCTGGAACTACTGGTAAAATTGCATTAATAAATAAACGTAATTTTATTGGATGTGAAATAGATAAAATATATTTTAAAATGTCTGTAGAATGCATCACAAAATCTCAAGGATTATTCTATAAAGATGAAATTAAAATACAGTCTAAATTTTAAATAATATATGAACCCGACAAAGAATATTATGAAATTGCAAAGAAAAGACTACAAAATGCAATAAAACAAAGCAAACTGCCAAAACAACAGAAATTGCTTGATTTATAAGAATTTTTGTATTTTAATAAACAATATCAGTAAACATTTTGGGTGGCACCGGAATAGGCCGGGGAACAAATATAGATAAACAATTTATGTATTATGTATAGATTTAAGAATAGTTCCCAGCCACCCTTAACTTAAAACAAAAAGGAAAAACAAAATGAGCAAAAACATTATTGAAAGGGTAGCGTCAAGAGCAGATATTTCCAAAGTACAAGCAAAGGGAATTATTGATCTTGTTTTTGATGAAATTGCAATTTCATTGAAAGACAAAGAAGATGTAAATTTTTTCGGGTTTGGTAAATTTTCTACCATAGAAAGAAAAGCAAGAAATGGAAGAAATCCCGCAACTGGCGAAGCTATCAAAATCAAAGCATCCACCGGAGTAAAATTCAAACCATCAAGTAAACTAAAAGAACTGGTAAAAACTGAGAAAAAACGAAAAAGAAGAAATAAAGAATGCCCCTGAATGTTTAAAAATGTTCAGGGGTGTTTTATGTGAATAATACAATAAATGAATAAATGTTTAATCGTGTTACCGCCAACAGAAATAATCTTTTACCAATATTCTTTTCCGCACACATAAAGCACTGATAGGCAACGATAGCAGTCTTTAGCATAGTACAGCATCTAATTTCTATCAATCGGCGGCTACGCCCCGTATATAGCTTTTAAATCAACATTAATTATGAATGATTTGCAACGAACCCTCTTGCAACAAAACTTGTCCCTTAAAATGCACTCTGCAACGAGCGTAGCGAGGGGCAAGTGCATCTTTGCGCCAGCAAAGATATGTTCATGAATGTTTTTCAAGAATGATCAGCAGAGCTTATTGCAACAAGACTTGCCCTTAGTACAGCACGAGCGATAGCGAAGTGCATGATTGTTACTAAGTGAGCGTTTTACAGCACATCAAAGTAATGGGATACCATTACGCACAGTGACACACTGTGATGGGTTGTAAAAGAGTGAGTGTGTAACAATCTCATAGTACATAATGTAATATATTTTACCAGGAATCAGAATGTTCACTTTGAACACTGACGTAAGTAGTTAGAATTATTAGAGATTATTGATTTTTCAAAAACGTAGTCACTACACCATTGAAATTTTAGATGTAATAAAATCAACTACTTACGTTTTTCAATGGTGTAGTTTAGATTTTTTCAGTAGTGTAGTCACTACACCATTGAAATTCATTTTGGTTTTCTTAAATAAAACTCTTTTGGATCAACAAGTTTTGCAACAAGACTTTGTTTCAGGTAGAAATTTACTTTTTTGCCGCTTTTCTTTTCATCACCTGATTTGCCATTAGTCCAGCTTGACCAATATCCACAAGAATAATATCTTTTCCCATCTCCCAAATTATGAGTTCTTAAAGCCCCGATTCTGGCCAAAGCAATTAAATAATCCTTTATACTGCTCACGGAACAATCTGCACGTTTTGCAATATCCTCTTTGCAGTTTAAATTTAGTAAAACAGGAAGTTCAAAAGAATCGTTTATCTTCACAAGATGTTTTTGGGAAAATTCAGGAGTTTTGTCATTTAAAATTAATTTGCAGCATTCATTGTATTTTAGGCGAAACATTTTATCACCAATACAAATTAAAATAGTTTCAAGAAATTTGAATTTCTTTTTGATTGAATTAATTTTTGCAGTATGGAACCAATTATATTTTAAAGGCCAAGGTAAATTTTGATTAAACTTTTTCTTAGGGGATTTTTTACAGAAATTGCTTTTGAATTTTTCTGCTAAGGTGGGATTTAATTCTAAGAGTTCTTCATAAAATTCTTTTTCTGTTGCTTTCATAATATACCCTCGTCCGGTATTCGTCATAAAAGAATGTGGGAAAGATGGATGACGAGTTCCCATCTTATCAAGAATAAGGAGCTACCCTATTCTCTATTCCCACAAATTTAAACGAATGAAGTATATTACGAATTGTAAAAGAAGACAAGATGTTAATTACAGACACAAATTCAAGAGCAATATTACCAGTAAACATATAAGAAATCAACAATTATCTTGTATTATTTTTGTACTTTTGTTGTTGACATTTTAGATCATCTGATGATAAGATGATCACACTTAAATAAAGGGGGTGATTTTTTTGAAAGCTGTTAAAATGCCGTATTTAGAATGTTTGCGTTGTGGGTATAAATGGATACCAAGAACACCAAAACCAATTTTATGTCCTTGGTGCAAATCAAAAAGTTGGATGAACAAAATGGAAGATAAGAAGGGAAAAAAGAATGATCTCAAACATGAGTAATGAAAAATTTGAAAAAATGGAATTATCAGTAGCTGCTACAAATGGAAAAATATTCCATGGAAAAGCTATTCCATTTAATCTATTTGGAAAAGATAATAAAAGCATCTCATTTTGGAGTGGTAATGATTTTACAATAATCCCAATGGAAAATGTACTGTATATTACCTTTTATAAAAAGGAGGAAAGAATTAGAGAACTAATTGATGGGTTGGATATGTAGGAGAAATTATTGTGCGTGAAAATGTGATTATAGGCATATGTGTAGGGGCAATATTGCTCATGGGCATAATTTTCTTTGCTATCAATAGCATAACCAATTATGAAAAATTACAAGACGTTACACTCCAGCTTGAGGAAGCCAATTACGAAGTAAAGCTATTAAAAGACATAATCAACGATCACGAACAATTCAATAACAGATCAGCTAAAGTAAAGATCACTTTCTATGCTCCTTATCTCGGTGGTATCAATTCTGATTCTGATCCTGATAGAACGGCTATAATGGATGAACCAGTCCCAGGATGGACTTGTGCAATCAGTAGAGATCTTGTTGAAAGGGGCTGGCTTGGAAGAAAACTCTACATCAAAGGGTTGGGTATTAGGTATGCCTCGGATATCATGGGGGCTACTTACAAAGGAGAACCAATCACAAATCAAATAGATATTTGTGTAGGCAAGTCTGACGTTGAAACAGAAGCCCGTATGTTTGGCACAAATACAAATATCACCGCAACAGTGTTATAGGGGTAAAATGAGGAAATACATAGAAAAACAGATTGCAAAATATGAAGAATTAATAAGAGATAGATATACACCTAAATGTTTCCGTCGAGAGTATTATGATGGGATCATTAATGGATTCCGTATTGTTTTGAAATATATGGAACTGGAAGAAAAGAAGGGGAGTCAAGGAGAATCAATGAGAATTATGGATCTTAATAAAGCTGTAATTTGTGATGCAAAAAAACCAAGTGAACACTGCAAAACCCGATGTGTACACGGCATTCCTCATATGCCTATTGAGAATTTGAGAGGATCTTGCAATATTTCAAAAGATCATTGCAATCTTATGGATGGAAGGGCTGGACAAGTTGTGTGCAGAAAACTTACAAAGAAAGAAATTGATCATTTTAAAGGGAAATGAAATGAAATTCTATGGGTGGACTTATGAGCAATGGGCTTTAGCTTTTGCAGGAAGAAAAGTCCCTTCTAATATGCAAGAAGTGTTAAATTTAAAAAAAGAGTATTTAAAAAAAGGATGGAGAGATCCCATAGAAAAGTTTACGTTGTACAACCCAGAAGGCGATACCAGAGAAAGAAATTATGATGCTGCAGAAAAAGTATTTTTAATGGAATACACATTTACAAGGACAGAATAAAAATGATTGTATACCACGTCACCTCCGTTAAAAAACTACAGAAGTACCTTAAAACAGGGTTTATTGCTTCTCCTGTAAGGGCCTGGGAAAATATAGAACAAGCCCAAAGAATGTCCCTATCCACCAGCAGGAAAATAATTCTCAGATTAAAATTTCCAAGTAATGCTAAAAAATTAGAAGGACATTCCAATCAAGCAAGAGTTCTGATGCAGAACTATCCAATTAATAATCTGTAGCGGAGTAATCTATGGAAAAATATTGAAGAAATAAGTGATCTATTATGTCGTATGGAAGAAGAGGATTACATCACAGAAGCTCAAAAAGATAAATACGAAAAGACTCTTGATGAGATAAGATCAATCCTAACTGGAATAGCAAACCTATAAAAAGGAAGATAAAATAAATAATGCAAAATAAGCAAACAGTATACTCTTGGCCTGATGGCGTGTGGTATTTTGATCATGAAATTTCAGACCCTACTTCTTGGAAATCTGATGATTATGAAGTTCTTTATTTTCCTAATTTTGTTACGGATGACGAAATAGACACAATTGTGAATTTAAAGAATTATCAATTAATTATTGGTGTTTTAAATTTAATAGATGATGCAAAAGTATTTGATATTTTCTCAATAGTAAAACTAAACCAATTAATAAATAAATTGCATGTTGATAAAAAACTATTTGGGGATCTTGAAACTCAAATACGTACAATATATTATTTTATTTTCCCTATACAGTATTATAAGAGATAAAATGATTATACAAAAAAGAAAATTTACAGAAAGAATGAAAAAAGAAATCCAAGAAGAGTATATAGATGATGAAACTGTTTCTATTTCTTCTTTAAGTAGAAAATATAAATGTTCCAGGCACAAAATTCGAGTGATTTTAGAATTAGGAAATATTAAGATTCGTACACCAAAAGAGTATTATACGAACAGAAGGAAATATTTATGATTAAATCAATTAAAATCAAAAATTTTGAATCCTGGAAAGATGTGTCATTTACCTTATCAAAAGGCGTAAATGTTTTTGCAGGGGCAAGTGACAAAGGAAAATCAGGATTAATCAGAGCTTTGAAATGGAACACACAAAGCAGACCTCAGGGAACTTCTTTTATAAATGATTTTTTAGAAGATAAAAAAGAATCAGCATCTGTTTCACTCACATATCAAGATAACACTACTATTGAAAGAAAGAGAAATAATATATCAGGAGGAATAAATTATTATAAAATAAATGAACAAGAACCGATGGTGGCATTGCGGGCAGATGTCCCATCGGAAGTAAGTGATTTGTCCAGAATTAAAAAAATCAATATTCAAGGACAGCATCCTTCTGAACAATATTTTTTATTGTCTGATAAGCCGGGAGAGGTATCCAAGAAATTTAACAGGGTTGCAGGATTGGAAATAATGGACAAAGCTATTTCCGATATAAACTCCCAAGTAAGAGCAACAAATTGGAAAATAACACTTTGTAAGGAAGAGATTGAATCAAGAGAAGAACAATTAAAAAATTTAAAATGGGTTGAAAAAGCCGAAAGACATGCCAAAAGAGTAAAATCCCTAAATATCAAAATTAACAAAAATCGAGGGGAATTAACTTATCTTGAAACTTTAATTATCAAATTAAATCTTATCACAGAGGAATTAGAAGATTTTAAAGACATTAAGCAAGCTTCTGAAGAATTAATCTTGCTAAGAGCACTCAGTCTTGAAAAGGTTACACTGTCTGAACAGCATGACGTGCTTTTACGTCTTACTGAGCCGCTCATACGCCTTGATTTGCATCTTGAAGAGTACCATAGTATCAGTTTGTCTTTAAACGCCCTCAAAGAGCTTAAAAAGCTTGATGTACAACGAGAGGAAACGATATCTTTAGTAAGAGCTATTTTAAAAACAGTTGAATCCTTAGAATATTCAGAAAGGAAAGTCAATGAGGCAAAGATTGAATTAGAAAAAGCCATAAAAGAATTTGATGATTTAAAAGACACTTCGGTATGCCCTCTTTGCGGCAGAGGGTAAAATATGAACGAGTTTGATGTTTGTCTAAAGGAAACCCAATATGAAAAACGTAAAAGAACTTAGACAGAAAGTCGATAGTCCATCAAGAGAATTTGTTGACAAACACGAATCTTACGGGATGGTAAGTATTCGTCATGCGGGAAGATCAATGGAAGGTGAACAATTATTTGGATCTTCCATAAAACATAATAATTTTATTGTTTTACAAATACATACGGCAGAAAGACACAGGGATAAATACTCCGATCATTATTTCCCAAGAAAGCGCCTAATTGAAATCAAACTTTCTCCTGCTCAATTTACAGGATTTTTAACACAGCCTAACTCAGCCGGAGTGCCATGTACAATAAGTATGACAGAAAATAATCCTAACATCGAATCCCCACCAGATCACAATGTGAGAGAAGAACTTGAAACGGATCTTTCAGACAAATACAAAGAGCTAAAGACATTAGTATATGGAATGGAAAAAAGAATAGACTCATTGCTGACAGGCCCAGTTAAAAAAGCAGACAAAGAAGAAATTAAAAATATAATGACAAAACTTAAAAATGATATTGGATCAAATCTTGAATTTCTACAAAAAGTACAGACAGAGAAGTTAGAAAAAGTAGGGGTTGAGATAATTGCAGAAGCAGAAGCTGCTGTAAATTCTATGATTAAATCAGTCGGGTTAGAAGAATTGCAAAAACAAGCTAAACTGCTCGGACAGAAAAATCCTAAAAAAATCACAACAGGTGAATAAACTATGGAAATAATATGTTGCGGGGATTTGCATTTAACAAACAAAAATCCAAGAAATAGAAAAGGTGATTATTTTCAACAATTGATTAATAAATTTGAACAAATTTTAAAAATTACACAAAAAACAGATTCAAAGATCCTTTTGGTTTCTGGTGATTTTTTTGATTTGGCCAAAGCTGAGTACCAAGTTACAAACCAAGTATTGAAAAGCATTGAAAAATACACTGTAAATATTTTTGCAGTGGCAGGACAACATGATATTTTATTTCATGTTGGGTCATTAAAAAACTCACCTCTTGGAACTCTTGAGGCATCCGGTGCCGTAACAATCTTAAAGCCTGATGTTGTTACAAAAATAAATAATATCAGCTTAATCGGATGTAGTTGGAATGAAACACCTGAAACAAAAGCAGATATTATAGTGACTCACCAGATGATTACCAAAAAAGGACCATTATGGCCTGGGCAAACTGACTATTCTTCAGCTTCTGCAATAATGAGGAAATATCCTTGGGCAAAGTTAATATTGTCAGGGGATAATCATACTCCTCATGTATTAAGATTGAAATCAGGACGTTTACAAATTAATTCAGGAAGCATGATGCGGTCTACAAAAGCACAAATTGATTTCAAACCAAGAGTATATAAAGTAAATACAGACACTTGGAAAGTAAAGCCAATCTATTTGGAAATTGAAAAACCAGAAGATGTGTTCGATTTTGAAAAAATAGGGATGGATGAAATTAAGGAAGAGATTAAAAATGAAGCATCTGAAAAAATAGCTAAGTTTGTTGCAAGCTTGCCCCAAAACATGCAAGACCGGCCAAACTTTAAATTAATTTTGCAATCACTGATTGAAAAATCAAAACCATCAAAAAAAGTACAAGAAATAATCAATAAAACAATGGAGAGAATCTCGTAGGATTCTCTTGTGTGCAAATTATTGGTAGCTATTCAAAACATGCACACAAGAGACTGGAGAAACCTACTAAATCTTATTCCAGCGTTTAGATGGAATTACAATAAACGTCTTTATTAACCATCAAAAATATAATAACATTTTATTATAAAAAATACAACAATTAAAAGGAAGTACAATGAACCTACAAGAACTGCAAAGAAAAGTAAAAGAAAAAGAAAGCAAACACAATCAATTGTTAGGACAAAAAGAAATGCTCGAAAAACAACTAAAAGAATTAGGATTTAATACAATAAAAGAAGCACAAAAAGAAATGGACAGATTGAAAAAAGAAGAAAAAATCCTTACCGAAAGATATGATAAGGGTGTAAGTTTGTTTGTCTCTAAATATTCTCACCTTCTATAAAGGATTCAAAAATGGTTTCGGAACTTTTTGAAAAATTAGAATCAGTATCATCCAGAAAAAAATATATTAAAGAGGAATTAATTGAATGGGAAAATAAAAGAGAAAAGAACTTATATCTTTTAAATGATTTGGAAGAAGTGAGGGTTTTATTTCAAAATGCGGCACAGATAACACAAACAAAATTGGCTGAAAAAATTGAACAGATAGTTTCTAATGCATTAGAGGCTGTATTTCCTGATCCATATAAGTTTAAAATAGAGTTTGTAAAAAAAAGAAATTCTACAGAATGTAGTTTGCTTTTTGAAAAAAATGGAAAAACATTTTCACCTTTAAATTCTTGTGGTTATGGTGCAGCGGATATTGCGTCCTTGGCATTGAGAGTGGCATATTGGAAGCTTGATGGAGAAGCAAGAAATACGCTTATTTTAGACGAGCCTACCAGGAACCTTAGTTTAGATAAACAGCCTCTTGCATCAAGTATGATTAAAGAGCTTTCTCGTATGCCTGAGGGCTTACAATTTATAATCGTGACTCACAATGTTGCTTTGATGGAATCGGCTGATAAATGTTTTCAAGTGGAACAAGAAAATGGAGTAAGTTTTTTAAAAGAAATAAACCACTCCACAAATAAACATTAAAGGAAAAACCAATGCAAACATACGAACAAACTGTCTTCATGAAGGGGTTTACTTGTTTAAATTGCGGGAAAAGCACATACAAAGGCTATGGTTCTGATCAAAAAACACTACCCTGTGAAATTTGTGGTGATACCAGGCCAGCACAAATGGAATTGTCTAAATTTATGAAACTGAGAACTTCAGCAGAAAAGAGATTTGAAAAGGAAAAGAAACATGACAACAATGTAAGGAATGTGGAGGTAGCTACATGACTGCACTTAAAACAGGACCAAAAAACAATGTGATAGAAAACAAACCCCAGCCGAGCTTAATACCAATAGATCTTTTGATTAAAGCATTGGAGCCAGCATATCGTGAAGGGTTGCTGAAATATTATAGGAATTCCTGGAGAGAAGGGTTTTTAACATCAACAATGTTTGACGCAACAATAAGGCACCTGAGTGCTTATTTTTATGATAAGGAAGATTATGATCAAGATGCAGAAAAGTTAGGAATTAAAAAACTACATCTTGGGGGAGCTTTGTTTTCAATCCTTTGTATGATTGATACTCTTTTGAATCATCCTGAGTTAGATGACCGAGGAAAAGATTACAAAGAGGAATTTTACAAATAGGATACAAAATCCAAAGAATTTACAGTAATGGACTTACATACGAAACTCGGAATCCCTATACAAGATATTACAGAGGATATGATCAACCAAGTAAAAGCAAAGGGAAATAAAATCACCTCGAAAACTGCATTTCGTTTTGAAAAATAAAGGATTAAAAATATGAGTAAATTAAGTGATTTTGAAGTTCAGGAGTTAGCTTGTTACGTTTGTGGATTGACCGAAAAACAAACAGATGAACTTCTCAACAAGGACGACTGTAGTGAAGAAGAATTATTATTTGATAGATACGGAATAGATTTTGAGCAGTTTTACAATATTGTCAGTGACCTTATCAAGTTTACCCCAGTTGTTCAAACTGCATTGAGCGGCATGAAGGTGCAAGCCTTTGTCAGGGGGAATGTAACACTGGCACGAATATTTGTGGAGGAACAAAATGATTAAACATAATGAAAATGACATGGATTGCACCTCTTGTATGGGGCATGGCCGATGTGCGGATTGGAAAATAGAAGTAAGCTCAAACAAAATATCCCCTATCTGGTGTTTGCCCATAGGCAAATACTATGCTAACAAAAACCAAGTAGAAGGACTGATCTCGTATCATGAGAATAAAAAGAATGGCATAGAATTTATGGTGGGGGATAAAGTTTTCGATCTCATCAAAGGTAATGGCGAGGTGTTTCGGGCAAATCAGGGCTATGGATATGCTGTGTGGGTAGTTTTTGAGGACGGAACGGAGCGTGGGTATTCTCGTAACGGAAAAACAACTTCTGGAGGGAATACCAGAATGCTATTCCATGGACATGATCTTACTTTGACTATAAATGAAAAAGTACCCGTAAGAACCAGAAGTGTTTGGGTGTATATTTTTTCAAATGAATACGGCAAGATGAGAGTAAGCTCCCCACACAATACAGAAGAGGAATGTCTTACATCCCTTAGAAAAATGAAAATCATATGGGGTGCAAATATTTTAAGTGATCCTATCAAAGTCGCAGTGAATGTAAATGAATAAGGAGATTAAAATGCAGGACGTAGAAAAAGGTGCAATAAAAAAAGAAGGAAGTATTTTGTTGAACACACGGTATATGGATAACTATATTTGTGAGTTGTCTGATAGGCTTACTGAGTTAGAGTCCGAGATTGCTGACATTTTGTGTGTTCAAGAAGAACAAGCAGAACCTGAGAGCGGTGTCCCACTCAGCCCGCCCCGTAATATTTCCAATTTGGGGGATACGCTGAAAACACAAGGGGAGCGAATTAAGATTCAGGCCCAAAGAATCAAATATCTGATTGATAGATTAGATGTATAGGGGATAAAATGAATAAGTCAGATAAAAATTATGATAGGGACTTTCAAGCAGGGGACAAGGTGTTTAGTCTAAGATTTGGAAATGGTGTTGTCTCCAGAATGAATGATAGCTTGGCTCCTTACCATGTTGTGTGTGATTTTGGAAAATGTGGGTTCGGCAAGACTAAATACAGAGCATATACAAAGGAGGGCTATTATAAGAACGACGATGTTGTAAGGGATCTATATCATGGACATAATAAAAAGATAGTAGTTGACGAATCCGTTCCGGTACGAGAAAAAATTAGGTGGGTGTATTTATATGTGCTTTATGGTGATTTGGAAGTTTCAGTTCCTTTTGAAACCCAGAGAGAATGTAGAATCCATCGTGAAACACGCAAACATGAAAATTCCAAAACAATTGGAAAGCCTTTTAAAATAATAATGTAAAGGAGGATTAAGATGTTAGAGCCTTCTTGGGCATTGCTCGGGTACACAATAGGGATGATTTTTGTGGGAGTTATATTAGGATTTCAGATTTTTAAATAAGAGGTGAGGAATAAAATGCACACAACAAACACAAGTTTTGAAACAACACAAAAAGATATTGTCCAGCATTATATGGTAACAAAAATACTCCCAAAAGAACTCACCAAAAAACAAGTGGCAAAAATGATTAATACAATAATAAATTATATCCAAACTACTGAAATTTATTTTAAGGCCATGCCAAGATTTTATAAGGGAGTTCTTTTGTTTAGTGTAGTGGGATTCAAAAAAGACCATGCTCGACTATTGAAAAAATTAGGAGGGCGACTGAACAAACTCAACTGTAAGTGTGAAAAAATAGGGAAGAGCAAAATTTAAAGGAGTGAACATGAAAATAATTAAACAAACAACATATTTAGTAACATTTAATGTGCAGGATGGCTGTGACATCGCCAAAGCAAAAATAGATACTATTGAAGAAGCTATTACTTATTTAGAATTTATCAAGAATACTGAACCACATAGAAATTGGAAAATAGTTTGTACTGTAGAGGAGAATATTAAATATGAGAATCACAAAAACAATTGACCATTTGATTTCGTTTAGCATTGAGAGTCCCGACGACTGGTTTGAACATGATATCCCCGAACTGGAAGATGCCCTCGAATCATTGGAAAGTGCCCAGACAGAAAAACCTGAAAAAAATTGGAAGATAGTTTGTAACGTGGAGAAAAATGTTTCATATAAGAAAAACAGGTGATGAATGAAAACCAAGAAGATTCGCATTATTGAAATGAAAGAAGACTTGCGGTTTTTGGTCGGTTGCATTAGCGAGTGGCCCACAAGAGCTTATTTTAGCAACATAGACAATGAGATGATGTGTATGCCTTCGCTACATAAAGAAAGAGCCTCATTCGTTGTAAGAGACGGCCTGTTTGCAGTTCCAATTTACAAAGACGACCCTCGATTTGATTCTGCCAGACTATTTGGTTATTCTGAAGAGGAATTTATAGAAGCAAAAAGGATTATTAAAATGGAGACAAAACATGAATAAATTAAGTGATTTTGAAGTGCAGGAATTAGCTTGTTTTGTTTGTGGGCTGAACGAAGAGCAAACAGATGAGATCCTTAACAAGGACGATGGTAGCGAAGAAGAACTATTGTTTGATAGGTATGGGGTAGATTTTGAGCAATTTTACAATATTGTAAATGATCTTATCAAATTCACCCCAGTTGTTAAAACCGTATTAAGTGGTTTGAAGGCACATGCTTTTGTCAAGGGCAATGTGACAATAGCTCGACTGTTTGTAGAGGAATAAAATGATAAAATATAATGAAAATGATATGGGTTGCACCTCTTGTATGGGACATGGCAGGTGTACAGATTGGAAAAGAGAAGTAAGCTCAAACAAAATATCCCCTGCCTGGTGCATGCCTGAAGGAAGATACTATGCAAACAAAACTCAGGCAGAAGACCTGCTAACCTATTGGAATTATTTCAGAGGAAGACGGAGTGCCCCAAAGCCACCAACTAACGAGATGAAAAATGTGGAGTTTAGGAAAGGGGACAAGGTCTTTGATTTATCAAAAGGCAATGGAATTGTTGATAAAATTAATAAGGCAGACTCTCCTTACGAGGTTATTGTGTATTTTGGTTCAGGAGTAATTGAAAGCTATACAGCAGACGGACTACACATTACAAGGGATAAAAATAGGATGCTATACCACGGCCATGACCTCGAAGTTATTGTAAAAGAGAAGCCCCCGGTACGTAAACAAACGTACTGGATATACCTCTATGTACATAATAATAACGCAGAAGCCTCATCATTATACAGCACTCAAACAGAGTGTTTTGGTGGTATGAAGGCAGCACAAGGGGAGGGATATGGTATAATCAAAGAACCATTTAAGATTGAGATATAGGGGTGAATATGAAACTAAATAACGTATGCACTGTGTTAGTGGATACTGAAGGTTTTAAAGCTGGCGAATATGTTGTAATTAACGAGTTTTATTCACTCACCCATGTTAAAGTCCACGGCTATGAAGGATCAAAAGGCTTTGGGTGTATTCATAAAGATCTTCTTGGTCCTGTAACGGTTTACGAAGCAGATGCAAAAGAATTAACTGTCTCAAAATTTAAATCTAATTTACCTGATCCTTGGGCAGATCGGGACTATCACAGATTTTGTTTTAAGACTTTTGAAGAGGCCAAAGATCTTCTTATGTATTTTATGGAAAGTGACCTCAAAAAAAGCAAACTTGAATTGTACCAATCGATCAAGAACCTTAAAAAAGTGAGAAATATTAAAAAAATATAATGGAGACAAAATGAAAATTATTGAGCCGTCATACAGGATATTAAAAATGGATACGCCGGATCATATCTATAAGGGCGTCGAGGCAATCGGCAGAACGTGTTATATGTCAGAAGCCAGATCGCCTAATCCAGAGTTTTTTGTAAGAAAATTAGTTCAGCGAGGACACTGGTCGGTGATTGAACACTTTGGAATGACCGTACAATTTGTCGTCGATAGAGGTGTCTCTCACGAATGGGTGCGTCATAGACTCACAAGCCAAACCCAAAGCTCCACTCGGTATTGCAATTTTTCCAAAGACAGATTTGGAAATGAGATAACAGTTGTGCTTCCACTATTTTGGCACAAAGAGGAACTCCGTTTTAAGATATGGAAAAAGGCCATGGAAGATGCAGAGAGGAGCTATTTTGATTTGCTGAATGCTGGGGCAATACCAGAGCAAGCCAGAACAGTTCTGACTAACTCACTTGCCACGACAATCACGACCACTGCAAATTTCAGACAGTGGGCATTAATGCTGGATTTAAGAACAAGCAACTTCGCCCATCCACAAATTGCCGAAGTCATGAGGCCATTGCTGACTGAGATGAAGGAATTACTCCCAGCTATTTTTGAAGATGTCGGAGTTGTGGGTAGATAAGGAGTTTAAAGTGGAACAGAGTAAAAAAGGAAAGATTATGATAACAGTATCAATATTAATTAATGGAAACCCGCTAATGGCACGAAGCGCCGTAAATAAAGGTGATGTAGACAACATGGGACGTGCCAGATATGCTTGTGATGACGGGACTCATATCAGACATAACCCTGGGGATGGGGCGGTGGCACTGGCCAAGAAGATGCTGGATACAATAGTAGAGGATAATTAAAAATGGACGACATAAGAGATTTAATATGTAATACTAATATAGGCATCTTAGATCAATCCCACTTAGCTATTGTTTTTAAGAGTAATGGTGTTGAAGGTAAGCTGTTTGTTAAAAACGGTAAATGGGATTTTGAGGGGGATGCTACAGGGTCAGCAGAAATATTTTTCAATGAAGTATTGAAGAACTTAAACCAAACAAATAAAGTAAAGTATGATGAATAAGTAACTTTGGCATGTTCCCGAAAATAGCTTCGGGAACATATCATAACTTGTTGAATTTATACCGCTTGTATATGATTCCTAAGAATTTTCAACACCACTCGAATAGCGTCAATCTGAGGTTGGTACTTTTCAGCAACTTGTAAATCTTCCACTAAATTAATTACTTCATCTGCTACATTTGCCAGCAATCTCAATGCGTTTTCGTTGTCCTGTTCCTTCAGTGCAGATGCCCGCAAATAAACTTGTTCGGCAATAGCCAGTCTTTGCATTGTTGGTTCAGGAATGAAAACCGCAACCGCAGGATCTGTGACAATTGTTTTAATATCAAGATACATCACATCGGCTTTTTGGAACAACTTTTCCGGACTGTCAGTACATCCCGAAAAGATTGATATGGCAAAAGAAACCGTCACCAAAAGCACGACCAGCCCAACATTCCACCTAATTGCATTCATTCTTTTTTCTGTCATTCTAAACCTCCTATTGTAAAGTTAGTTGTGCTACTCTAAGCCGAGCCTTAACAAAATTATAACACGACCGTTCTGTTATTTTGTCCCTTCCCTTTTTATAACTCATCCACCCAAATAAATTCACCGCTGATTTAATTGCTTGTGCTTCGATAATTGATGCCCCTCGATGTCGCCCCATGTGGTACAGCACCAAATCAGCCTTAAACCTGCCGATATCTGGACCGTCTACCGAATAAAACCAATCATGTACAGGAAACCCCTGTGCGAATGGTCCGGACATTGGCGGGGATATTGTCCAAAATAGCCTTGGTATTGATCCTCCATCCGTCACTGTTCCACGAGGGATCTCGTATATCTCCCCGTCAACCGAAAAATAAAAACTTTTGGTCCGTACCCACAAACGATTTCCGAGGCGCTCTAAGCAGTCTGCTGATAAGATTTCAATCTTCATCTTGCTTACCCATTTTTATGGGTTTGGCTAAATGGTTAAACAGATGAAAATAGAAGTCAGGCTCTCCTTGGTAATGATATATACCGTCCTGCCTATACCACAACAATGCTTCTGGCCTCATATCTAAGTGTAACATGGGCCAGGGTCCTCCCCGAAAATGAGTATCAAAATATACACCAACCCCAGAGAATCTTTGTATTGCCGTTGTCCAAGCTTTACCAATTGAACAATTACAGAAAACATCACAGGCATCTGCCCTACGTTCTACTGCGTAATGTCGGGATGTTTTGGATCCATCAAACCGACAAAGTGCCCCAGGTGCAGGAGATGGAAACACAGCAGCTTTAAGTTTAATAGCAAAAGCATTTAGCTCCCTAAGGAAAAAAACATCGGCACATCGTTCAGGGTCTTCTGGAAATTCACTGGCCTTAAACCTTGTTATCTGATGTATTTTTAACCAATTAGTCATTTGTTACTCTCCTATCGTTTTCCCAATAATTGTTAATGCCATGCCTATCAAAGCAACCCATATGGCCATGACCTGCTTTGACAAACTGTGGACCTTACAGTTATCCTGCCGCTCTATCATTTTACCCTGAATTACCGTCAGTCTGTGCAAAGGACCATCGTGATCAAATATGTGGTCAGTTTTGGTCCATAAATTTGCAAGCTGTGCATTAATGTTTTTAATTTCATTATCTTGGACAGCCATTTGGGTAATAGCCTCCCCAATTTTATCCAGCTTTTTGTCCTGGTTTTTAAGCGTTTCCATTATCATCACGACGTCAACCATTTTTAAGTTTCCCTTTGCCTCAGATGG
>Ga0265295_1000762_pt1 | contig 61721 bp, 62 predicted proteins | sample Munlansysbiofilm_FD_192503 | JGI IMG/M metagenome (GOLD analysis project Ga0265295, IMG submission 192503) | Leachate microbial communities from a municipal landfill in Southern Ontario, Canada - Methane capture system biofilm | ecosystem: Engineered > Solid waste > Landfill > Unclassified ... | reverse complement strand
CTGGCTTATCGATTCTCGGAGGATATTGAAGGCTACTGCACTGGTAAGGATGCATTTGTAAAGCAACTAGAAAAGGATGCTTTGCTATGGTATCAAAATAATGAATCATATAAAACACGATAGAAAATATATAAAAGTATGAAAGAGAGGTGTATCCTATGATAGGATCAGATAAGAAAAAACTATATCCAAATGAAAACATAAAAACTGTTTGTTATTTAAGTAACCTACCGAAAAGACCCAATGTTGAGATTGGAGATTACACCTACTATAGTGATCATAAAAATTCACCAGAGAAATTTTATGATAATATAGAGCATCATTATGAATTTCTTGGAGATAAACTGATAATAGGCAAGTTCTGCGCAATAGCAGAGGGTGTGAAGTTTATTATGAATGGTGCAAATCATAGAATGGATGGAATCACAACCTATCCCTTTAATATCTTTGGCTGTGGATGGGAAAAGGTTACTCCTACAATAGAACAACTTCCTTTTAAGGGAGATACTGTGATTGGTAATGATGTCTGGATTGGTCAAAATGTAACCATTATGCCAGGTGTTATAATTGGTGATGGTGCGATTATTGCCGCTAATTCAACAGTAGTGAAAAGTGTTGAACCCTATTCAATATATAGTGGGAATCCAGCTAAGTTTATCAAAAAACGCTTTAGTGACGAAAAGATTGAATTCTTACTAAAGCTAGAGTGGTGGAACTGGAGCGGAGAGGAAATATTTGATAATCTTGAAATTCTAACATCCGAAGCAGGGTTAGAGGAATTAATGAATAAATATTCGAAAAGAGATGCAATAAATTAAGGAGGTTTTCTAATGGGTTTATACTCAATTTTTGTAATAGAAACAGTTCATTATCAACCAAATGAAAAAGTATACGGTAAATCGCTAGTACCGTGCTAGTTCCCTCATTCCATGAGATAATAACTCCAGAAAACTACAAGTTTTTTAAAGGAGTTAGCGCCATGGATAAAATCACACATCAGGTCCGTGCAGAGCACTGGGCCAGGATCCTGAATGAATGTATGAACAGCGGGATGCCAAAGACCGCCTGGTGTCGGGCAAACGGAATCTCCGAGAAACAGTTCTTTTACTGGCAGCGCATCCTGCGCCGGGAAGCGTATGAAGCATCTCAGAATCCGTCCCTGCCTGCAGTTACAGAGACAGGACAGTTATCTGCCGTTCAGCAGTCGGTATCTTTTGCTGAGATCAAACTCCCTGCCGTGCCATCCGACGCATCATCCGTTTTTCATCCGGATCTTGTGATCCGGAAAGGGAAACTTGTCCTGGAGATCTCGAATTCAGCCTCAGCAGAACTGCTCTCCCGGATAGGAGGGATCCTCCATGCTGAATAACGCATCCGGATTCCGGAAGGTTTACATTGCTGCCGGTTATACGGATCTGCGGCGCGGCATTGACGGGCTGGCATCCATTGTGAAATTCAACTTCCAGCTGGATCCATACGAAAAGGATATCCTCTTCCTGTTCTGCGGAAGACGCAGTGACCGCATCAAAGGGCTTGTATGGGAAGGAGACGGATTTCTTCTCCTTTACAAAAGGCTGGAGCTGGGCGGCTTCAGCTGGCCCCGTACAAAAGAAGAGGCACTGGAGATCACGCCGGAACAATACCGGGCGCTGATGCAGGGCCTGGAGATCGTATCCAGACATCCGATCCAGGAAGTGCAGCCCAGCGATCTCCTTTGATACATTGTGCAAAACGGAGAAATTTAAAAATCTTTTCCGGTTCGCCAACGCAGATACAGTGGAAGTTATCCACATCCGGGCCTCATGCCATTCATTCAATTAAGAGTACTCCACAGCGATCAGCTACTGTGTGGATAAGTACTCTGAAAAACTGAAAAAACCAGTAGTTTTTTCGGCTTTTCAGAGTGTTTATCCTTTGGTGAGAATGACGGACTCATTTTCCATCGGGTTCGCTTTTTCTTTTGGTTTGCGGTACAATAGTCCCAGCAAGACAAAGGAGCGCCGAACATGACGAAGATCTACTCACCGGAAGAACTGAACAGTTTCAGCAGGGAAACACTCGTGGCAGTGATCCTGTCCATGCAGGACCAGCTGGCCCAACTGAATACAAACATGGAACGCCTGATCGAGCAGATCGCGTCTGCAAACAATCACCGTTATGGGCGCTCTTCCGAAAAGCTGGATGTGATCGCCGGGCAACTGGAACTGGAGCTCATCTTTAACGAAGCGGAAGCACTGACCGAGACGCTTTATGTCGTCGAGCCCGCAGAAGAGGATGTGATCCAGGTCACGCGCCGGAAGAAAAAAGGGAAACGCGAGGAAGATCTTAAGGATCTTCCCGTGGAAGTCATTCCCCATACCCTTCCTGAAGAAAAGCTGCTGGAGATCTTCGGCGCTGCCGGCTGGAAGCAGCTCCCGGATGAAGTCTATAAAAGAGTCCGTGTACAGCCGGCAGTCTACACAGTCGAAGAACACCATGTGGCCGTGTATGCCGGAAAGGACAACCAGACGATCGTGAAAGCAGACCGGCCGAAGGAACTGCTCCGGAACAGCATCCTGACGCCCTCTCTGGCCGCAAGCATCCTGAATGCCAAGTATGTCAACGGACTTCCCTTATACCGAATCAGCCAGGAATTCCTGCGCAATGACATCCACATCTCCCGGCAGGTGATGGCCAACTGGGTGATCCTGTGTGCCGACCGGTATCTGGGGCCCCTTTATGATTACCTTCATAACAGGATGTACCGCTTCCATGTGCTGCAGGCCGATGAGACTCCGGTCAAAGTATCAAAGGATGGGCGTCCGGCGAACAGTAAGAGCTACATGTGGGTCTACCGGACGGGAAAGGGATATGGAGATACCCCAATCATCCTGTATGAATACCAGAAGACCCGGAAAGCAGACCATCCGCGGGAATTCCTGAAAGGATTCACCGGCGTCGTTATCTGCGATGGATACTCCGCCTACCGGAAGCTGGACCGGGAAACCGAAGCCATCGTCTTCGCAGGGTGCTGGACCCATGCGAGAAGGTATTTCGCAGATGCCCTGAAAGCACTGCCGAAAAAGGAGCATGAGGCAGCCAAGGAAACGGTCGCCTATGAAGCGGTCAAGCGGATCGGCGCGATCTATCATCTGGACAACCAGCTTGCAGATCTGAAACCGGACGACCGCAGGAAACAGCGGAAGATCAACCTCAAACCTCTGGTGGAGGCTTTCTTTGCGTGGGCAAAAGAGATCAAGGGATCCGGCCGTCTGACCAAAGGTAAAACCCTGGAAGGGATCAACTACTGCATCAACCAGGAAGAGGCATTAAAAGTATTCCTTGATGATGGTGAAGTCCCGCTTGATAATAACGCAACGGAAGGCGCGCTGCGCAGCTTCTGCCTGCACAAACATGCATGGAAGCTGATCGACAGTATCGACGGCGCAAAATCCAGTGCGATCGTCTACAGCATCACAGAAACAGCGAAGGCGAATAACCTGAATCCTTTCCGCTATCTGGAATACGTCCTGACAGTGATGAAGGACCATCAGGAAGATACGGATTACCGTTTTATGGAAGATCTGCTTCCATGGTCTGGGCAGCTGCCGGAAATCTGCCGGAGCAAAACAAAAACAACAAATGTGTAAACCGGCCGCCGGGAACGGCGGTCAAAAAATACGCTGGTACTTATGATTTACCGTGTACATGAAAAATAAAAGGTTATAATGAATTGTTGATATGAATTCATTATAACCTTTAAGGAGAGGTTATAATGAACAAAGTAAATATAAAAGATAGTCAAAATTTTATTACTTCAAAATATCACATAGAAAAAATAATGAATTGCATAAGTTTAGATGAAAAAGATAACATCTTTGAAATAGGTGCAGGGAAAGGTCATTTTACTGCTGAATTGGTAAAGAGATGTAATTTTGTTACGGCGATAGAAATTGATTCTAAATTATGTGAGGTAACTCGTAATAAGCTCTTAAATTATCCTAACTATCAAATAGTAAATGATGATATACTGAAATTTACATTTCCTAGCCACAATCCATATAAAATATTTGGCAGCATACCTTACAACATAAGCACAAATATAATTCGAAAAATTGTTTTTGAAAGTTCAGCCACAATAAGTTATTTAATAGTGGAATATGGTTTTGCTAAAAGGTTATTAGATACAAACAGATCACTAGCATTGCTGTTAATGGCAGAGGTAGATATTTCTATATTAGCAAAAATTCCTAGGTATTATTTCCATCCAAAACCTAAAGTGGATAGCGCATTAATTGTATTAAAAAGAAAGCCAGCAAAAATGGCATTTAAAGAGAGAAAAAAATATGAAACTTTTGTAATGAAATGGGTTAACAAAGAGTATGAAAAACTGTTTACAAAAAATCAATTTAATAAAGCTTTAAAACATGCGAGAATATATGATATAAACAATATTAGTTTCGAACAATTTGTATCGCTATTTAATAGTTATAAAATATTTAACGGCTAAAAACAATAGGCCACATGCAACTGTAAATGTTTAGTTATAGGTAGGGTAGCATAAGTTAAAATGCTATTCTGCCTTTTAAAAGTATGGTATACATTCCAGAGAGAGATTGGATATGTTCCCGTATACCGATAGTGCCAAAAGCGAAGTGGATATGTTTCCGAGAACGGACGTACTCAAATGACATTCATTCTGTCCTCTCAAGCCATGTGGAGTGCGTGGTGTTGATGTCAAGGGTAAAATGAGAGGTGTGCGAAAAGCCTAGTAATACTGGGATTTTTGCGTATTTGTGATATAATTCCATTGTATGAAAATAGAAAAAATATCGCTTCGTGGGAATATATCCGAGAGGATGATATTGACCCGTACAGAGCGATATAGATGTCATAGTCTGGCGAGTGGTCAGGATAGATGTCAGCGGTTCGCGTGTGGTCGATTTAGATGTTTTTCGGATTTTGGGAGGGTTGTGTGGTCAGGTTGGATTTGTAGATCAATCTCGATATTAAACGACACTGACAGGCGGGGGTGCGCCTCCGCACTTTCGTCTTTGATGCGGACAAGTTCATTCAAAACCTCCTGAAAATCAAGCCCTCCGTTTGAGGAATATATATCCGGCGCGCTTGCCCGCGACTGAAAGGTCTTGGCAGCAAAAACCGCCCGTGACGATATCCACGGGCTGCACTTTGGAACCGTCTATCTTGTTGATATCGCCCAAGTGTTTCATCCGCGGCAGGCGTTTGGTGGTTACCCGTATGGGGAACGACTCGATTTCGGAAGCCCAGAGCGGTTCGATTCCCGTTAAAACGGCCCCGAGCGGAAAACCGCCGGAGCCGTCGAAAAGCGAACCGAGCGTAAGCATTTTATCCACGTCCCGCCACCTCCTTGACGAGGTCGGCATAGGCAAACGTCTTTCCGCCGCGCTCGCAGGTGATGTCTTCATCGTTTCCTTTGAACTCGGCGTACCGGCGCAGGATGACGGAAGCATATTTTTCATCCAGTTCCATCATGCAGCAGATGCGGTCGGTCTGCTCACAGGCGATGAGCGTGGAACCGGAGCCGCCGAAGGTGTCCAGCACGATGCCGTTTGCCTGACTGGAGTTGCGGATGGGATAGGTCAGCAGGTCGAGGGGCTTGCTTGTTGGGTGGTCGCTGTTTTTCTTTGCTTGGCGAAATTCCAGACGGTGGCTTCCAAGCGCCCCGCGTACCACTTGTGGGTGCCGGTTTTGAGCCAGCCATACAGAATCGGCTCGTGCTGCCACTGGTATGGCGAGCACCTCATCACAAAGCTGTCCTTCACCCAGATGCAGGTGCCGGAGAGGTGAAAGCCCGCTTCCCGGAACGCCGAGAGCAGGAAAGCGTAGAACTGACCGGGCTCCTGGCTGTCGTTCTTGATTTTCAGCCCGCCGGAGCCTTTGAAATCCACGTTGTACGGCGGGTCGGTCAGAACAAGATTTGCTTTTCGTCCGTTCATCAGCCTTTTGACCGTGTCCGCATCGGTGGCGTCGCCGCAGATCAGGCGGTGGTGCCCCAGCGTCCACACATCGCCGGGCAAAACAAAAGCCGCCTCTTCCAAAGCGGCTGTTAAATCGAAGTCATCGTCCTGTACCCTGTTGCCGTCATCGGCAAAGAGCTTTTCGATTTTCTTCGGGTCGAATCCTGTGAGCTCCAGATCGAAGCCGAGGTCTTTCAGTTCCCCGAATTCCAGGGCCAGCAGTTCTTCGTCCCATCTGGCGTTCAGCGCCAGCCGGTTGTCCGCAAGAATATAGGCGCGCTTCTGCGCTTCGGTCAGATGTTCCGCAAACACGCAGGGAATCTCGGTCAGCTCTTCTTCGCGGGCGGCCAGCACACGTCCGTGCCCGGCGATGATGTTGTAGTCCTTATCCACAATTACGGGGTTGACAAAGCCGAATTCCCGCAGGGAGGCGCGGAGCTGCAGAATCTGCTCCTTGGAGTGCGTCCGGGCGTTCCGGGCATACGGCACCAGCTTGTCAATATTCACCTTTTCAAACCGTTCGGTCGACTGCATCTCTTAAAACCCCCTGTTTTTCAGCATTTCGAGAAATTCGTTCTTTCCCTCGTATTTCGTTTCGCAGTTCTGCGAGACGATCAGCCAAATCTGGTTGTAGACCGCCATCATGGCCTTCTGGTAATCCAGCTCCATGTTGACGTAAGGCGACCGCTTGCCGGACGCGATGCGCCCCAGCCTGCGGTTCATGTATTCGCATTCTAGATAGGCCCTGCGCAGAAACGCAAAGTCCTCGATGAGGTTGGGCGCGATTAGTTCCCCGCACCCGGACCCGTCGATCCAATCGGCGAGCATTTTGTAAATTTTGCTGGCTGGCGGCAGGACGTCGCCACCTTCCTTGGCGGTCATGTCCAGATAGGTGGGCAGGCGGTGCACGTCCTTTGATTTCTTTGATTTTTCAGCGTTTGATTTTTCCGGGGTCTCGCCCTGAAATTTCAAAACAGTCAGCTCCCGCTTGCCTGGGTTGCCCTCCAGGAGCTTGTCGGCAAGCGGCTTTTTGGGGCGGTCCGCACAGGGCCTTGCTCCTCCTCTCGGCACGGACCTCACCTCCATTATGCATCTTTGAAAAAGTTTTTGAATTTGCGAAAATTTATACGAAAGGCCGGGCGCGCTGCCCAGCTTGAAAACCGTAGAGATTCAGACCACCCCTCCCGATTTCAAAAAATCTAAAAATAATCGCTCCGCTCCGCGTGAATCCTCGAATGGCATTCCTGACACAGCGCCAGCAGATTCGACCAGTCGTTTGTTCCGCCGTCGGTCAGCCTGCGCTTGTGATGAACCAGAACGGCGGGGGTCAGCCTGCCTTCCTCCCGGCACCGTTCGCACAGCGGATAAGCCGCAAGAAAGGCCGCGCGTATCTTCGCCCATGACCTGCCGTAGCGCTTGTTGGACTCCGGGTCGCGGCCGTAACGGTTGTAGCGTTTTGCTTCCAGTTTTGCGTGCTCCTCGCAGTAGCGCCCGGCAGTCAGTCTGGGACAGCCTGGGTAGGCGCAGGGTTTCTTTGGTTTGTACGGCATGGCCTGCTATCTCCTCAAACATAGTAAAAGGACGCGCCCGATTGCGGGTGCGCCCTTCATTTTTTCGCTATTATAGTTATATCACAGGGAAAGGGTGGCTTTCTGTGGCCTTAGGTGGCGAATTCCGCTCACGGGTATCGGCCGTTTGGGTTTATCGGAATAATATCTCTAAATATCTTGTTTTACAGTTGATATTATTCCGATAATGTGGTATACTCCCGACTTTGACAGTTTATTTTAAATCAAACAGCTAGAAGTCCTATCATTAGGTGCTTCTAGCTGTTTTTTGCTAATTTTTATTTGTTGTACACACATTACTTCCCGTAAGATTTGAGTTTTTCTAATGGGACATACTGTTTAGTCCATTCTTTCCCAAGTAATTCATTTATTTTCAAGAAGTCTTCGTTACCAAACACCTCCCAATATCCTTTTTCTAGAGATCTGCATTGAGCACTTATTAGAGCTTTCTGGATCCTCTCTGGGCTGATTTCCCCGTTTAGCTTATGCTCTAGCAGCCTCATAATAGTTAAAGAGATGAAGCATACGAGGAAATGAGACTTAATATGAGCCTCTGTCCAAACATAAATTGGTCGTGCATCGAAGGTTGTTTTCATAACCTTGAAACAATCCTCTATGCGGCTTAATGAGCGGTAACTTGACAACATCTCATCGTCACTCATTTGAATTTCACTTGTAATCAGCACACTGATTCCATCGAACTGCTCATCAAAGGCTATCTGTTCTTTATCAATGGAGATATGAGGCGTAAGACTCTTGATTTCGCCAGTTTCTTCATCAATGTTTTCCACTTCTAAGTAGCGTTTCCCGCCTTTCTTCATGGTCATTCGGAATCTTTCACTGACTGTAAGTTTTTCAGCATACTCCACCGATTTTTGTCTACGGACTTTTTCACGGAAGTCATATTTTTGATTCCAGGTCACAAGGATCTTTTCAGTAATCTCTTTTTTATTCACTACCCTTTTTCTAATCATGGATTTTTTAGCAAAGGTTTCTTGTTCATTGCTGATCCAACCATTTGGATCCAGTGCAAACTCTTGAATATCTTTTGGGGCACCTCGCGTGCCCCGGACCTTTTGACTGAATAGGTATCCATCTTTATTCTCAAGAGTCTCTGCGATGTTTGTTTTACTATTCATTCCTTTGTCGGCCACTACAACAATTCTTTCGATTCCGAACTGTTTTTTAACCTGTTCAACTGCAGGGAGATAGGTCTTCACATCTACACAATTACCTGGAAATAGTTGAAAAGCGATAGGGACCCCATTGGTATCCATGAACAAACCCATCTGTACAATAGGATTTGGACGCTTTTCCTTGCTTGGTCCTCGTTTTCGAAATGCGGGGGTTGTCACCCCGTACATTTCCATAGGTTCATCATCCAAGTCTGTTTCAAAATAATAATTTGTTACATCGTAGAAAACTATGGCGCCAACGCGTCCTATATTCTTTGTAATGGAGTTATGCATCTGTATCTGGATTTCTTCACTGAGCATGCTGAAGGAATCCAGTGATCGATAAACATCTTGAGAAGACAACTGGAAATCACCAAATAGGTCTTCCTGGGTTTCTACGCTCTTCCATTTACTGCCAGGGTCTAAAATTCTTTTAGCGGTCAAGAGGCGTAAGGCCTCGTTGAGGTCAATCTTTGATTTCGTCGTTTGTTGATGCTTCTTTAGGACCTTTGATATTCCTAAACTTTTATAAATTTCGTCAATAAGTAGCCAACCATAGTTTTGCATTGGATTGGAAATCTTCTTGCTTAAGTCTAGTGTCAGAGAAAGAGTTTCTGCGTCCGGCTGAAATTTTCCTTCCTTGAGGCTCTCCTTAAGTTCCTCAAGATAATTTGGATTTCCGGCTTCCAGATCTTTCAATTTTCCTAAAGACTTTACGGTGCGATGCTTCACTTTGTCTTTGTCGCGATAGCCCTCCACAATGGATACATATTGAGTGCCTTCGCGATTCTTCGTAATTTTAATAAACATATCTTATTATAACATATACAACCGTTTACAACAAGTATAAAATTAAAAAACCTTGATTTTCTGTTGAAATTTCAAGGCTTTTTTCAAACTAAAGTGTTACTAACTGTTAAAGTCGGGATCTCTAAATATCTTGTTTTACAGTTGATATTATTCCGATAATGTGGTATACTATAACAAAAGACCGGGAGGTGAAACGATGCAATATATAACCGTAAAACAGGCGTCACAGCGGTGGGGCATATCCGACCGGCGGGTCCGCTTGCTTTGCGCCGAGGGGCGGATCGAGGGAGTCGTCAGAAAAGGGCGTTCCTACCTTATTCCGGCGGACACGTTAAAACCGATTGACGGGCGCAGCCTGCGCGGCAAGGAGATTCCGGAACAATACGCCGCACTCTTTACGTCTATCGACGAGATGAAGGCGGAGCTTGACCGCCGGCGTCCGCTGACCGCGGGGGAACTGAAACGCCTGCAGGATGAATTCCTCGTGGAATTCACCTACAACTCTAACGCCATCGAGGGCAACACGCTCACGCTGCAGGAAACCGCGCTGGCGCTAGAGGGCGTGACCATAGATAAAAAGCCGCTCAAAGACCATTTGGAAGCGGTCGGGCATCGCGACGCTTTCCTTTATGTTGTTTCGCTTGTCAGCGAAAAAATCCCGATTTCGGAACGAATTATTCGCGAAATCCACTCCCTTGTTTTGATGGATCGACCGGAGGATAAGGGCGTGTACCGGAGAATCCCGGTAAAAATTATGGGCGCGTACCACGAACCGCCGCAGCCTTACCTGGTCCCGGTTCAGATGGAACGGCTGGTTGCGGATTTGTCCAAAAACAACCGACACCCCATAGAAACGGCGGCGCTGTTCCACCTGAACTTTGAGGGCATCCACCCGTTCATCGACGGCAACGGCCGCACCGGGCGGCTGATTTTGAACCTGATGCTGATGCAGGCGGGTTATCCGCCCATTGACGTGAAGTTTGCGGACAGGAGAAAATACTACACCTGCTTTGATAGCTATTATCGGGACAACTATGCATCCCCGATGGTGAACATGGTGGGAGAGTATGTAAAGGAAAGGCTTTCCCAATATTTGAACCTATTGCAGGACTAAAAACAGCCTCGCGGAGAGAAAAACCGCGAGGCTGTTTTCTATGGTTCGGCGCGGCGGATCGCGTCCACCTCGTTCAAAGCCTTGTTATGCAGCCGATGCAACCAGCGGATATCGAGATGCAGTGCCACGGAAATTTCCTCCCAGGTGTTGAAGCACAAGTACCGCAGTTCCAGAAGCGTTTGGAGTTCGGGGCTTTCCACGAATTTGATAATGGTTACCACTTCGTGCTTGAGGTCGATGAGGCACTGGAGGTCGGCGTTGATTTCATCCTCCAAGTCCAGCATCTTCACGATAACATCCTCCATCCGGTGGACGTTGCGGTTGTTTTTGTCCGGCGGCACCTGCTTTCTCCGCAAGGATCCGCAGGGAGCGGATCTGCTCCAGCTTCGAATTGATGCGCTGGTCGATGCGGTAGGTTTGGGAAAGGTACTCCTTCGCCGAAAGGGGGCGTGTATCCATAGGGATTCCTCCTCGGGTTTTGTTTCCCTCGGATTGACTCCGCAGATTTTCACAGATTGGCTTTAACGGCTTCGATCAGCGCACTCTGGGCCGCGTCCTTCCGGGACAACGCCTGCAGGATGCGCTCGTCAATCGTGCCTTTTGTGATGATGTGTTGGATGACCACCGTTTCCGATTGCTGTCCCTGCCGCCAGAGACGGGCATTGGTCTGCTGGTAGAGTTCCAGGCTCCATGTCAGCCCAAACCAGATAAGCGTCGAACCGCCGCTCTGCAGGTTCAGCCCGTGTCCGGCCGAAGCGGGATGAATCAGCGCCACCGGAAGCTTGCCCTGATTCCAACTGGTGATAGACTCTGATGTATCCAACTTAGAAAACGGAATATGACGTGCTTTCAGCCTTGCGCCGATTTGTTCCAAATCGTGCTTAAACCAGTACGTCACCAGAGCGGGTTTTCCGTTTGCCGCTTCGATCAGATCCTCCAGCGCATCCAGCTTGCGGTCGTGGATGCGGAGGACGCCGCCGCTGTCGTCGTACACCGCGCCGTTCGCCATCTGGCACAGCTTGTTTGACAGCGCGGCAGCATTGGCGGCGGTTACTTCGCCGTTTGCAGTTTGAAGCACGAGGTCGCGCTTCATTTCCTCGTACCGTTTCCGCTCGGACTCCGACATCCGCACCGGGTATTCGCTTGATACCAGTTCCGGCGTTTTCAGAAAATCGCCTGATCGCACGGAAATGGTGATGTCGGAAATCTTTCGGTAGATGGCTCTCCCATGTCCAGAAGCCGGAACTTCGCCCACAGATCCATCAGGCCGTTGCCGGTGGGCGTTCCCGTCAGCCCCACGATGCGTTTAACTTTGGGCCGCACCTTCATCAGGGCCCGGAAGCGCTTTGCTTGGTGGCTTTTGAAGCTGGAAAGCTCGTCGACCACAACCATATCCCACTGCCATAGAATTCCGCTGTTCTCGATGAGCCACGGAACGTTTTCCCGGTTGATGATGTGGATGTCGGCTTGTTTTTGCAAAGCAGCTTTTCGCTCGGCTTCCGTGCCGACCTCCACGGCAAACCGCAGGGCGGACAGGTGCTCCCATTTCTCGATTTCCGCGGGCCAGGTATCCCTTGCCACGCGGAGAGGGGCGATGACCAGAACACGGCGGACCTCAAACCGGTCAAACAGCAGGTCGTTGACCGCTGTTAGTGTAATCACGGTTTTGCTAACCCAAGCTCATATCCAGCAGGACGGCGGCAACGGGATGCTCCTCGATGTATCGGGCGGCATATTGCTGATAGCCGTGCGGAATGAACTTCATCCGGCATCACCTCCCGTAAATTTCAAAATGGTTTCAATCTGTGCTTCGTCGTCCAGCATATAGACTGCAAAGCCCAGGCGGCGGAGCATTCCATGCCGGGCGGCCTGCAGGGGGGCGTGGTTTCTCCCCATGCCTTTTGACCTCTGCAAAGGCGATTCTGCCGCCCGGCAGGAGAATCAGGCGGTCGGGCATTCCGTCCAAACCGGGGCTGACGAATTTGGGGCAGACACCGCCCACTTTTTTGACCGCCAGAACGAGCCTGCGCTCCAGTATTTTCTCTTTCACATACTCCTCCTTTTTCGCTTGCCCGTTTTGCCGGAGGTGCATTTCGTCCAGCCGCCCAAGCGGTTCAGAATGCCCTGGATTTCGTAAGAGTCGGCCTTTTCGATGGACTCCCGAGATTTTCCGAAACACTCGCACCAGATCTCCATCGTGAAGACCTGGGTGCGGCGCACCGTACCTTTTACCCGGGTAGGGTCGTCCGGCGAATGGAAGTACTCAAGCCTGCGGTAAATGTCCATGGCGTCCCAGTTTTCCGGGAGCAGGGTCTCCAGATAGTCGGCCACCAGGCCTTCCCGGTCGTTGTTTTCCATGGCCTCGCGCTGTTCGGCGAAGGCGGCCGCCGCAAGCTCGCCCGTCAGGTACAGCTCCTCGCCTTCGGCGTATCGAACCAGGGCTTCCGCCCAAATCTGATCGATGTCCGAAAGCTCCCACGGATGCTTCGTCCCGTTTCCGGTGACCCGCACCGGCCAGAAGCGGCGGTTGCCGGTAATGTCCCGCAGAAAGCCGCCGTCCGAGTTGGTCGTGTCCACGATGATGCACTGGCGCGGGTGGCTTTCCACCGCGCGGTCGTAGGAGGGGCGGTATTTGTCGTCGGTTCGGGTGATGAAGGACTTCACCGTTTCCACATCCATTTTCTTGATGCCCGTAAGCTCTCCGAGCTCCAGGATCCAGTAGCCCTGCAGCTTTCCGGGAATGAATGATGACCTTAAGATATCTGGATGGGCTTTGAACTCGGAGTACTTCTGTACAATTCTCCACGAACTTAGGAGTGACACAACATATCGAGCAGTAGTCGATAAACTGGTAAATGTTCCCGAAGCCGCCGATACTCGTGATACGGAGGCGATTAAACGCATAGCAACAGCGTACCTGAAACTGTTATTCCCTAATGTCAGAAAAACTACGGACATCACAGCGCGTGACTTCAATCGCTATTGCTTGCGCCGTGCTTGTGCTATGCGAGCTACAATAAAGAACCAATTAGGAATTTTAGATACTGAGTATCGAGGCAAAGACATCCCGCAATTCTCAATAAACGAGGAACTGTGCAATAATGAAAAATGATATAAGATGTTTTGCCTGTGGTAAGGCTCAACTCACAAGGGATGAGGTTGGGATAAACAAAAAGATGCTTGGCCATGATATAAAGCAGTTCTATTGCCTCGACTGTTTTGCTGAGCACCTAGACGTAACAACCGATGAGCTGCTAGCAAAAATTGAAGAATTTAAGGAGCAGGGGTGTACTCTGTTTTAACGGGGGAAACTATGATTTACGCCGACAATGCCGCAACAACAAAAATATCAGATAAAGCTTTTGAAAAAATGCTTCCGTTTCTACAAGAGCAGTATGGTAATGCCTCCAGTCAATATTCACTTGGTATAAAAGCAAAGCGTGCAGTTGAACAGGCGCGTAAACAAGTAGCCGAGGCTATTGGGGCTCAACCGGCCGAAATTACGTTCACCTCCGGTGGTTCAGAAGCTAATAACTGGGTTCTGCAAGGTGTCACAAAATTGTTTAAAGGTGAAGATATCCATATTATAACTTCATCAATTGAACATCACTCTGTCTTAAATGTGTGCCGTGCTCTTGAAACTGAGAACATTAAGGTTACTTATTTGCAAGTTAATAAAAATGGTCTTGTCTTAGTTGATGATGTAATATCGGCAGTCAAACCTAATACCAAATTTGTTTCTATCATGCTTGCTAACAACGAAATTGGAACGATTCAGCCGATAGCAGAAATAGGGAAATACCTTCATGGTAAAGGAATTTTATTCCACACGGACGCTGTCCAAGCCGTCGGACATATACCAGTTGATATAAATAAACTTCACGTTGATTTCCTGTCGGCTTCTGCTCATAAATTTAATGGAGCAAAAGGAACCGGCTTTCTCTATAAAAGTGCGAGTGTTGATTTACCCAATCTTGTATTCGGTGGCAAGCAGGAACATGGCTACCGTGCCGGCACGGAAAATGTGGCAGGAATTGTAGCAGCAGGTTATGCAATTGAAGAAAACGTAAAGGAAATGCGAAAAACTGCTGAGCGACTTCAAGCGATGGTACAAACTACAGTTTCAGAAATTCGGGAGAGAATTCCCGACGTCTGGATAAATGGAAACGCAGAATTGCGTTTGCCTGGAACCGTAAACCTTGGATTCAATGGCGTTTCAGGTGAATCGTTGATGAACATTCTTGACCTGAAGGGGGTGTGTGTTTCAACCAGTTCTGCTTGTAATTCTGGAAACGATGAACCTTCCCATGTTTTACTTGCTTTGGGAGTATCCGAAGAACAAGCCAAGTCAGCAATTCGTATTTCATATGGTAAATATAATACTATTGAGGAAGCAGAATACGTTGCTTCAGCAATATGCGATGCATATAGTAAGATCAAATCCGCTATTTGAAAATTGTAAAGAAGGTAATGGCTTATTCCCAAAAGCGGATAAAAATTATCAAATACCGTGGCCATATTCCCACATACGCAAAATGGCTACAAAAACACCTTCGACCTGTTCCCTTGCACGGAAAAATTGCAAAACACATACTCGACATCAATCTGATGCTATCGTGCCATGTTGAAGTCGTAACCCTGCTTACAAGGAGTGAAGCGAGCTGTAAGTAGAGGTACGTCTCATGTCAGTAATGCCCAAAAGCACGATCGAAGAGAAGGAAAAGCGGCAGAAAGCGGCAGGGATGGCTCCTGTTGCTTTGTATGTATAGGGTATTTAAAAAGGTTGCATACTATAAAGTATAACAACCTTTAGATAAACCAATAACAGTTACAGGAATCTATTCCAAAAAATTACTTATATCCAATTCCATAATATAACGATCATGACCTTCGCCGTATTCATCCTTACTCCAAAACTCAGGACAGAGCTCAGCTTATACTATCATGTATTAGCTGAGCTCTTTGTCAGTAAATCAATATTCAGGAGGCAGTGCCATCATTTCTTCATAAGTAAACACTGGGCCGTCAACGCACATATAGTGGCTTCCAACCTTGCAGTGGCCGCATTTACCTGCACCACATCTCATGTGAGTTTCCAAGGTAACCAGTATGTCTGCAGGCTTCATCCCCAAATCCATAAGGTCTCTTGCAAGCTTCTTGATCCTTTCCGGTGAAGCACATATGAGAGCGGTCGTATTAGGCCAATCAAGGTCCAGATCAGGGAGCATGTCATTGACAAAGCCGCTGAATGCCTCTACCTCATCCGTCGGATCTTTGAGTGCATACTTAACTCTAAAGTTAGGCACCTTAGCCCATTCCTTCATCTCATCCTTATAGAGCAGCTTTTCATATCTAAGAGCACTAGCCATAATATAGACCTGCTTGAAATCTTCATTGTTTCTCAGTACAGGCTCGATAACTGTTCTAAGAGGTGCCATAGCAACACCAGAGCCTATAAAGATAAGGTTTCTTCCTTTAAGAGTTTCATAGGGGAATGCGCGCCCATAGGGACCCCTTAGACCTATCTTGTCGCCTTCCTTCATCTGGAACAGCTTATCTGTAACAGATCCAACATTTTTGAAATCGAATACGACTTCATCCTTCTGCTCAGACCCAAAGGGTATAGAGAGAGGTACTTCACCCTCACCAAAGACAGTTACCTGGAAGAATTGGCCTTTATGCTCATAGGTCTTATGCAGCTTTGGATCGTCATACCTCATGAAAAGGCGTTTTATATCAGGAGTTTCCTGCTTGACACGGGTTATAGTAGCAACGTCCGGTGTGAACAAACCGTGCTGCGATTTTATTTCGCGGTCCATTATTTCATGTCGGATCTTTGTGATCTGGTGTATAGCAGGTAGCTCCGGATTCTCCTTAGCAGCCCTTTGCATCTTTCCTATAATGTCGATTATGCTAATATAGGTCGGGCACACATCCGTACATCTTCCACAGCCTGAACAGCCTTTGAAACCAAATCTTTCCTCGATGTACTTCAGCTTGTCATAGATCCTGTACCTGACACGGGAAACAGCATCTCTTGGGTTGTGATTTTCAGCATTTCGAGTGAAGTGCTCACTTTGACATGAATCCCAGTATCTTACTCTTCGACCGCTGTTCTCATCGATTTTTTCTTCAACAACATTGAAGCAGGTACAGGTCGGGCAAACATTGGTGCATCCTGTACAGCCAATGCAAGCATGGGCTTCATCAAGCCAGAAGTCTGCATTAAATGTCTTTGCCATATCATCCCAAAGGTTAGTAAGGTCCATTTTAAGAGGGAAGCTGTCCTCAACTTTAGCCATTAAGGCATTCTTTTCATCAAGGATATCTTCATCTATTTCAGTAAAAAATGACTGAGCGTCGCTTATAAGAGCTTCACCCTTAGGTGTTGCAGCTTCGACAAGGTAGAATGTATCCATGGGGGTCAATGCTAAATCATGCCCCATTGTTGAAAACACACCTGTTCCTACTGAGGTGCAAAAGCAGTGAGGTCCAGCCTTTAGACAGTTCACAGCTATTATGGTCGTTTCATCTCTTCTGGACTTGTAATTCGGATCCGGATACTCATGAAGATAGAACCTGTCCGTGTATGCGATCCCGTATGTATCGCAGGCTCTTACTCCGAAAAGTATCCTATTCTTCGAGTGGTTGTGAGCAAGCCCTTCAATTTCAATACATTCTCCATTTCTGGTCCACTTGAATAAGCCTTCCTTCTGTTCAAATACCATCTCTTTTGCCGGTAGAGATAGGTTGATGTAATCCTCAGTCCTTTGAACCTCGCTGAAGGGCAGAAGCTGGATGTCCTTGCCCTTTCCGGAGGGAACATATACTGAGCTTTTTTCATTCCATATACTCAAAACCTGATCCAATTGATCCTTATTTATGGTATAGAGCTTATTTGATTCCACTATTCCACCTCGATTCTTACAGCTGAAACCTTCAGAGCCGGTATGTTTATAATTGGGTCCAGATTTTGTCCCCCAGTGAGCCGATTTGCCGGAGATTCGGCGAAATGGAACGGAACAAATACTGTTTTTTCATTTATGCGGTCAGTAACCATCGCTGGTGCTACTATGCTTCCTCTTGCAGATGTTATTCTGACAGGCTGGTGATCCTTTATACCAAGCTCCTTGGCGTCCTTGGCGTTTATTTCAACAAACCCATTTGGATACTCCAAAGCCAGGGTCCAGACCTTACGTGTCATCGTTCCTGTATGGTACTGGTGAGTTACTCTTCCTGTAGTCAACAGGAATGGAAACTCCTCGCTTCTCTGATCTCCTAAAAACTCAAAATCGTTAACAGTAAACAACCCCTTGCCTCTCTTGAACTCTCCAACATGAAGAATGGATGTTCCGGGATGCTCCTTATCCGGACAAGGCCATTGTATACCCACTTCACGAATTCTTTCATGGGTGATCCCGCCGTAGATGTCCGTTGCTATATTTATTTCATCCATTATGTCGGATGGACTCTCATAGCTCACATCCATGCCTATGCGCTTCATTATTTCTACTATGATCTCCCAGTCAGGCTTTGAATCTCCAATTGGCTCGATTACCTTATGGATCATCTGCACCCTTCGGTCAGTATTGGTGTAAGTACCTTCTCTCTCCAGGAAGCTTGCGGCAGGGAGGACGACGTCTGCAAATTGAGCAGTCTCGGTCAAAAATATATCCTGAACTACCAGGAATGGTATCTTTTCAAGACAATGGATCGTGTGAGTCTGGTCAGGATCAGACAGCACTGGATTTTCTCCAACTATGTAGGCTGCCTTCATTGTACCCTCCTCCATCAGGTTGAACATCTGTATGATGTTCCTCCCTCTCAGGCAGGAAAAATCTCCCCAGATTTTTGTAAAACGATCTTTTGTTTCAGGCCATTCAGGTCTTTGATATCCTGGCAGAAAATCAGGCAAAGCTCCCATGTCCCCGGCACCCTGGACATTGTTTTGCCCACGCAAGGGATTTATACCTGTCGATGGTCTTCCAACATGTCCTGTTATCATTGCAAGATTAGCCAATGCCCGAATGCTTTTAACACCTGTTGTTTGCTGTGTCACGCCCATAGTGAAGAGAATCATTGCTTTATCAGTGGTCGCATACTTACGGGCAAATTGTCTGATGGTATCAGCAGGAACCTTTGATATTTTTTCAGCCCACTCAGGAGTACAGTCCTTTACAGATTCCTTCATTTCCTCATAATTCTCTGTTCGATCTTTTATAAAATCCTCATCAATTAAATTTTCCTCGATGATAACATTGATCATAGCATTGATCATAGGCAGATTGGTCCCAGGCTCGATAGGTGCATACCCGTGTGCGAAATCAGTAAGCCTGATTTTGCGGGGATCAATTACATACAACTCAGCACCCTTTTCAAGGGCTTCAAATATTCTTGTGCTTGCCAGTGGGTGTTGCTCGGTCGTGTTTGAGCCAATAACAAGGATCAGCTCTGCATCACTGATATCATTCATAGTATTAGTGGCACCTCCGGTTCCAAAAGAGGTAGAAAGACCTTCTACCGTTGGGCTGTGTCAGAGGCGTGCACAGTGGTCGATGCTGCTGGTCTTAAGTCCTGCTCTTGCAAGCTTTGCCATCAGGAAGTTTTCTTCGTTGGTGCATCTTGCCGAAGAGATAAGTCCTATTCTGTCAGTGTTGTCTTCATCTATCATCGCAGCCTTCAGTCCGGCTGCTACCTTATTCAATGCTTCATCCCAGGAAACTTCCTTGAAGGTCCCGTCTGATTGCTTGATCAGCGGAGTTTTCAAACGTCTTGAATCTCTTACAAAGGCATAACCATGCCAACCCTTGGAGCACAGTTTTCCTTTGCTTACCACATGATTATAGCTAGGCGTTATGCCTAAAACGGTGTCGTCATCTGCTACGTTCACGTAAATGCCGCAGCCGCACCCGCAATACCCACAGGTTGTTTCTACACGCTTCAACAAAATCCCTCCATTTTAATAAGATCGATGATTTCTAAATATTCGCTCTTTAATTTTAACACATTTCCTCAGATATTAACAACATGATAGTAGGGTAAGTTGGAATTATTCTATACTGCCATGGTTAGAAATTATATTAGCCTTGAGACCTCCATGTGATATCATGAGTTTAGGAGAATGAGATTTGTATAGAGAATGATTACATCATATCTTTTGGTGGGATCGACATAAATGGGAGGTTAAAATGAATCCAAGATGCTTCAAATATTTTTAGATCAATAGCTCCGGTAAAATCATCGGAGCCTTTAGTATGTAAAATGGGATAACTTTTTGAAAGTATGTTAAGATAATCTTTAGAAAGAATAATACATTACAGAATAATGTGAGGACCGATATGTGTACAGGAATAAAAGTCAATTTTGACAACGGATGTGTTTTGGGGAGAACTATGGATTTCGAATCCCCTATTGAGTATAATGCTCTGTTCCTGCCAAGAGGGTACAGCTACTGCATTGATTTAACAGGGAAGCCTTTATACTCGAAATATATGATGATGGGGATTGTTTTTAGAAATCGGGATCCGCTTAAGGATGGAGTAAATGAACACGGCCTGACAGGAATAACCAATGACTTTGGTGGGTTCAACCTCTATTCAAAGAAAATTGAACCAGATAAAATCAACATATCAAGCATGGATTATTTCAACTATGCTCTGGCAAATTACAAATCAGTAGATGAGCTGGAAAAGGATTTACCTAATATAAATATTTCTACAAGGGATCATAAAGGTGATAGCATATTATGTCCGGATTTTCACTTCATGTTTTCTGACTCAACAAAGAGATGTATAATAGTCGAGCCAAAACAAGGCAAACTGACCAGTACTGATAATCCCTATGATGTCATGACTAATTCACCTGGTCTGGAGTCTCAAACCAGAAGGCTCAAGCGGTTGATGGATATTGAGAACCTGGATGAGTTCAACTCACCTAAGGATCTTCCTGGGGGTTATGATCCAATATCGAGGTTCATCAAGGCATTTTATCTTAATAGGATGAATATTCCAGCCGGAAATTGCAAGGAGGCATATTCTAATTTTTACAACATAATTTCAGCTATGACTATGCCGAATGGATTTGTGAGGAACAGAAAATACAGCTCTACGACTTGCACCAGGTACACCTGTGCCTATGACACAGAATATAAACATATGACAGTTAAGACTGATACCAATCCCATGATATATCAATTGAGCTTCCAGGATATTGAGGATAAGGAGAAAAGGCAGTCGTTTTTCATTGAATCTGAATTTGAGACAAAAAAATTAATATAAACAATAATCACCAAAAAATAACATTTGGAAAGGGAATTATTTAATGGATGGAAACAAACGCAATTTAATTAAGCCGGGGATCAGGGTGAGTGTAATACAAAAACAGGACCAACGCTCAGGGAAAACAACAGAAGGAATTGTCAAGGACATTCTGACTAAGTCAACCTCTCATCCTCATGGGATTAAGGTTAGGCTGGAGAGTGGAGTTATTGGAAGAGTTAAGGAGATATTTACAGATAGGTCTGGAATAAACGAGGATGAAAAATATTAAGAAATGGACAGTTATTACGGGTAATTGTTTTTTTGAGATAAAATGAAAACGGGTACTATCATTAAATAGATCCATGCGAATGTATTAATTGGAGGAACTCCTGGTGAAAAACTGAGGGTCACACAAGCCTTCCTTCAAATGAAGAAGTTTGATATTGATGAACTTGAAAAGGCAAAGCTGGGGAAGTGAATCCCCAACCTTTAAGGTGTTACTTTATACTGATATTATGATCCTTGATTTTTCTCATTATCGTGGATTGACTTACACCTATAAGCTCGGCAGCCTTTCGTGTGCTTTTTGTGGCTTCAAGAGCTCTTGTAACAATTGTTTTTTCTACAGCACTGATTGCCTCAGCAAGCATTGGGATTCCATTTATCAATATATCGCCCTGCTGAACTCCTGTTTCCTCAAATGAAAAATATTTAGAGTAAAGATGTTTCGGTAACAGCAAATCGTCTATACACATGATCAGCAGTCTCTCAACAATATTTTTAAGCTCCCGCACATTACCAGGCCAAGTATATTCTTCCAGAATCTCGATAAGCTCTGCAGAAAATTTTTTATTCATCCCATATTTCTTGTTGTAAATATACAAAAAGTGTTGAAGCAATGGAGCAATATCCTCTCTACGCTCGTTAAGGGAGGGCAGCATTATCGTTGCAACGTTTAGACGGTAATACAAATCCTTTCTGAAGGTCCCTTCTGAAATCATTCTCTTTAGATCTCTATTTGTAGAAGCTATCAGCCTGGCATTTATTTTTATAGGTTTTGTCCCTCCTACCCTGAACGCTTCTCCACTCTGTAGAACACGAAGAAGCTTAGCCTGAAGCTGAGTTGACATTTCACCTATCTCATCCAACAACACTGTCCCTTTTCCGGCAATCTCAAGCAGACCTGGCTTCCCCTTGCTTAAGGCCCCTGTGAATGACCCAGCTTCATAGCCAAACAACTCCGACTCAAGAAGTGTTGGGGAAAGATTGCTGCAATTTATCTTTAAGAATGGCTGTTGTCTTCTTTTACTTGATGTATGTATAAGAGAAGACACTACTTCCTTTCCTGTGCCAGAATCCCCAAGTATCAGGACATGGACATCATATGCCGCAATCCGGAAAGCATCCTGTAGTGCATGTCTCATCTCAACGCTTTCGGCTATTATATCTATCGAGCTGTCCTCATAAAGCTGCATCGAGATAGGTGCAGGAGTGTCCCATGAATATTGGGACTTTTTTATTGAATTAGCATACTCGAAGGCATTTGCACAAATAAGTATCAATACTGGTTCACCAAGGTTGTTATAAATGGGAGTACCGGTTATGAATGCAAACTTGTCGGTCTTAAACCTCTGGAAAACAGTTACCACTTGATTCGTTTTAAGGACTGTCGGAGTGACCAATGGAGTAAAATATCCTGCAGTTTCCAGGTCGTATACCTTCTTCCCGATGATCTGCTCACGATTCATACCTGTAAGCTCCTCATAAGTGCTATTCAGATAGGTGGCGGTTCCGTCAGCAGCCGTAATGAATATACCGTCTGAGTATGAATCGAGGATCGTATCAAAGTAATTCTTGTGAAAGTGTACATGATTCATCGCATGGATCACATCGGCAAATATTGCCTGATTTTGAAGGGTGATTACATACTCCAAATCGACATTGTCAAAGAAGTCCTCCCTAAAATCCTCGGAGAGATTATCAAAGGGTATTACTCTCAGGTTATAGCTGTTATTTTCAAAGATTATTGTTGTATTTGTTATGACTCCTGATAGCTTGATCCCCTGGATATGTGAGTGTATCAAATCAAAGGTATTATCCCTTAGAAAACTGTTGCCGGCTTCATCGCAAGGATAAATCGTGCTATTTCTATCCATTAAGAAGGTATACTGCAAATATTGTTTAGTATTGTAAAGATAACTCATCCCAATTCCACCTTTCATACCTTATTTTAATAAAGGATATATGTTAATGAACCGAAAGTCAATCAAATAACTTCAATAACGGTTCAACAATCCTGACGAAATATTATATTTGGATCCATCTATTCGTTTCATTCTCTGTAACGCATGAAATATCAATGTTTGCATTTGTAAACAAGATTGCTAAAAATAATACATATTGGCATGGATATTGCTTATACATAATACAGAAGTTTTTTACTAAAAGAAAGGAAGTGACCAATATGACTTTAATGACCCGACAGCAGTATATTGAAAGCTTAAGGAAGTTAAATCTCAATGTTTACATGTTTGGAGAGAGGGTTGAGAACCCTGTGGACCATCCAATGATAAAACCTTCAATGAACTCAGTGGCAATGACCTATGAAATGGCCCAGCAACCTGAGTATGAGGATCTAATGACTGCTGTTTCAAACCTGACAGGTAATAAAGTTAATAGGTTCACCCACTTGCATCAAAGTACTGAGGATCTTGTAAAGAAGGTCAAAATGCAAAGAATGCTAGGTCAAAAAACCGCATCCTGTTTCCAAAGATGCGTTGGACTTGACGCTGCAAACGCAATTTACAGTACTGCCTTCGAAGTGGATCAGGCATATGGAACTAATTATTTCGAGAACTTTAAAAAGTATTGGACTATGATCCAGGAAAATGACTATACAGTTGACGGAGCTATGACCGATCCTAAGGGCGACAGAAGCTTAGGCCCATCAGAACAGAACGATCCTGATTTGTATCTGAGGGTAGTTGAAAGAAGGAAGGACGGAGTAGTTGTAAGGGGAGCCAAGGTACATCAGACTGGCATTGTCAACTCACATGAGGTTGTTGTCATGCCAACGATATCCCTTAAAGATAAAGATAAGGATTATGCTATAGCCTTTTCTGTACCTTCAGATACTGAAGGAATAATTATAATCTACGGACGTCAATCCTGTGATACCAGAAAGCTGGAGGAGGATGCAGACATAGATTTGGGGAACAAAAATTTTGGCGGACATGAAGCACTTATGATTTTCGAAGATGTATTTGTTCCAAATGAAAGGATATTCCTGAATGGTGAAACTGATTTTGCAGGAATGCTTGTGGAACGCTTCGCAGGATACCACAGACAAAGCTACGGTGGCTGCAAGGTAGGAGTAGGGGATGTCCTCATAGGTGCTGCAGCGCTGGCCGCTGAGTACAACGGAGCACAAAAGGCATCACACATCAAGGATAAGCTCATTGAAATGACCCATTTGAACGAGACTATCTATAGCTGCGGGATCGCATGCTCTGCAGAAGGGTGCCCGACAGCAGCAGGAAACTATTTGATAGATATGCTCCTTGCTAATGTGTGCAAGCAAAATGTAACCAGATTCCCATATGAGATCTCAAGGCTGTCTGAGGACATTGCCGGTGGATTGATGGTCACTATGCCATCAGAAAAGGATCTGCGTGATCCGGTGCTTGGCAAATACATAGAGAAGTATCTTCAGGGAGCAGCACCAGTTCCAACAGAAAACAGAATGAGGATCCTTAGGCTTATAGAGAATATGACCTTAGGTACTGCAGCAGTTGGTTATAGGACAGAATCCATGCATGGAGCGGGTTCTCCACAGGCCCAAAGGATAATGATATCAAGACAGAGTGATTTGGAGCAGAAGAAGCAGCTGGCTAAAAATATCGCTGGAATCGATGATAACAAATAGAAAGGATAGAGGTGATCAGTAATGGCAAGAAGAACAGAAGCAATGGATGGAAATACTGCGGCAGCATATGCATCCTATGCATTTACTGATGTTGCGGCAATATACCCCATTACACCTTCCTCACAAATGGCCGGATTAGTAGACGAATGGTCCTCAAACGGCAGAAGGAACATATTTGGAGATACTGTGTTGGTCAAGGAAATGCAGTCCGAGGGTGGAGCAGCAGGGACTCTTCACGGTTCACTCCAGGCAGGAGCTCTCACATCTACATATACAGCATCACAAGGGCTTCTACTGATGATACCAAATATGTACAAGGTTGCAGGAGAGCTTCTTCCCGCGGTATTCCATGTAAGTGCAAGGTCACTGGCATCCAATGCGCTTAGTATCTTCGGGGATCATCAGGATGTCATGGCAACCAGACAAACAGGCTTTACTCTGCTTGCATCCAGCAGCGTACAGCAGGTAATGGATCTGGCGGCAGTTGCTCATCTTAGCGCAATAAAATCCCGTATACCGGTATTACACTTTTTCGACGGGTTCAGAACATCTCATGAGGTCCAAAAGATAGAAGTATTGGAATATGAAGAGCTTTCCAGGCTAGTGGATATGGATGCAGTCAAGGCGTTTAGAGATAATGCATTAAGCCCAAATCGTCCCGTTCTTAGGGGGACTACTCAAAACCCAGACGTATTCTTCCAAATGCGCGAAGCCATAAATAAGTACTATGATGCTGTTCCTGAAATCGTGCAAGGCTACATGGATGAGATCAACAAGCTTACGGAAAGAGACTATAAGCTCTACAACTACCATGGAGCAGTTGATGCTGAAAGAATAATAATCGCAATGGGTTCGAGCTGCGAAACGATCAGCGGAGTTGTTGATTACCTGAATAACCAAGGAGAAAAGGTTGGAGTCCTTGAGGTTCACCTTTACAGACCCTTTGCTTCAGAGTACTTCCTGAATGCGATACCCAAATCAGTAAAGAGAATCGCTGTTCTCGACAGAACTAAAGAGCCGGGGTCAAACGGAGAACCATTGTATATGGACGTCAAGAATGCTTTCTACAATACCGACAATCAACCTCTTATAGTGGGCGGAAGATATGGCTTAAGCTCGAAGGATCTTAAGCCCGAGGATGTCCTGTCAGTATTCGACAATCTAAACATGGAAAAGCCCTTAAATGATTTTTCCGTAAGCATAATCGACGATGTGACCTTCAAATCATTGCCGATACGTAACAGAGAGATCGACACCACTCCTAAGGGAATAAAAGCCTGCAAATTCTGGGGATACGGATCGGACGGAACCGTCAGTGCCAATAAATCTGCAATAAAGATCATCAGCTCAAATACAGATTTCTATACGCAGGCATACTTTGAGTATGATGCAAAGAAATCAGGAGGACTTACGATCTCCCACTTAAGATTTGGAGAGGTCCCTATCAAGGAGCCTTATACGATCAACAGAGCAGACTTTATCGCATGCCATAACCAAGCCTATGTAGACAAGTATGATCTTCTTGCTGGAGTCAAAAAGGGTGGAAAATTCCTGTTAAACTGCATCTGGAGCGAAGAGGAGTTGAATAGGAAGCTTCCAGCCGCTATCAAGAGAGCGATAGCCAACAATGATGTGGAGTTTTACACCATAAATGCCGTAGAGCTGGCAGAGGAGCTTGGACTAGGAGGCAGGATAAACATAATCATGCAGGCTGCTTTCTTTAAGCTTGCAGACATAATACCCTTGGAGGATGTTGAGAAGCATCTTATGAAAGAGGTTGAGGCCTCCTATGGAAGCAAGGGTCAGAATATTGTCGATATGAACAACCTTGCCATCAACAAAGGCTTTGAAGGCATAAGAAAGATCTCGGTACCTGAAGCATGGAGGAACGCAGAGGATAAAGCAATCGAAATGGATCCGGATATGCCTGATTTCATAAGGAATGTTATCCTCCCTATGAATGGAAGAGAGGGAGACAAGCTGCCTGTAAGCGCTTTCAATGGAAGAGAGGACGGATCGTTCCCTCTTGGAGTTACGGCGTGGGAGAAGAGAGAAGTGGCTATCAATGTTCCAAGGTGGTACTCATCCCAATGTACTCAGTGCAACCAATGCTCATATGTTTGTCCGCATGCTGTAATAAGACCTATACTGCTTGATGGTGAAGAAATAAAGAATAGTCCTCTGGGATTTGAAACGATAAAAGCTACAGGATTTGATGGTATGCAATATCATCTGGCGATTTCAGGACAGGACTGCACTGGATGCGGAAGCTGTGTTGAAGTATGTCCGGTCAATGACAAGGCTATAAAAATGGAGCCGTTCGCAGATAACAGAGAAAAGTACATCAGTGACTGGAACTTTACCAAGGACATCCCGACAAAGGAGATACCAAAGAAGATTGCAGCAAGCGTCAAGGGAAGCCAGTTCCTTAAGCCGCTTCAAGAGTTCTCTGGTGCTTGTGCCGGCTGTGGAGAGACTCCATATGCCAAGCTCATAACCCAACTTTTTGGCGACAGGATGATGATTTCGAATGCAGCAGGTTGTTCAACTGTATGGGGAGGATCACCTCAGGTATCATACACGACAAATGAAAAGGGGTACGGCCCTTCCTGGGGATTCTCACTGTTTGAGGACAATGCAGAGTACGGCTTTGGGATGTATCTGGGAGTCAAAAAGCTTAGAGATGCAACCAGAAAGCTTGCCATTGAAGCAATAGAATCAGGAGTAAGCTCCAGTGTTGAGTTGGCTCTCAGGGATTGGCTTGAAGGTTTCGACACATCTGACAAAACAAGGGAAAGGGCAGACAAACTGATTTCAGTTCTCGAGGAAGAAAAGGCAAACTTTGATATTCTGAAAAATATATATGACAACAGAGATTACTTTATCAAGAGGTCACACTGGATATTCGGGGGAGATGGCTGGGCTTACGACATAGGCTATGGCGGTCTGGACCATGTACTTGCTTCAGGAGAGGACGTCAACGTACTTGTATTTGACACAGAGGTTTATTCCAATACAGGTGGTCAATCCTCCAAGGCTACGCCTACTGCTGCAATAGCTGAATTTGCATCCAGTGGCAAAAACACCAGGAAAAAAGACCTGGGGATGATGGCAATGAGCTATGGGTATGTTTATGTTGCTCAAATAGCCATGGGTGCTGACAAGAACCAGACATTAAAGGCGATAATGGAGGCAGAGAACTATCCTGGACCCTCACTTGTAATAGCTTACTCGCCATGTATAAACCATGGAATCAAGGCTGGAATGGCAAAATCGATGCCTCATACTAAAGAGGCTGTTGAAGCTGGCTACTGGTCACTGTACAGATATAACCCGCTTGCTGAAAAGGAAGGAAGAAATCCATTTATGCTGGATTCCAAGGCGCCGACAAAGGACCTTAAGGAATTTATGCTAAGCGAGGTAAGATTCTCATCTCTGTACAAGCTGTTCCCTGATGCCGCAGAGGAGTTATTTCAAAAGGCCAAGGCTGATGCTGATTTCAGATATGAAAGATATGTACAGATGGCGACTCGCTAGAGATATTTGAACTGAATATGAATTGGAGGTCTATAAATGAGCTATTTATCAGATATTGCATTAAATTATCCAGCCTCAGGGATCAGAAAAATGTTTGACCTGGCACAAAAATATGATGACGTTGTTAAGCTTACGGTCGGAGAGCCAAATTTTGATACTCCACAAAACATCAAGGATGCTGCGAAAAGAGCTATCGATGAGGGTTACACACATTACAGCCCAAATGCCGGTTTGCCGGAGCTTCGAGAAGCCATTGCAAAGGAATATCTTAAATATTCAAGGGACTACACCCTTGAGAATGTAATGATCACTGTAGGCGGCATGGAAGCTATAACAATGTGTTTGATTGCCACTGTCAACCCGGGGGATGAAGTAATAATACCTGATCCATGCTTCCCAAACTATGTTGGGCAGGTAATGGTAGCAGGGGCGAGGCCGGTAAGCGTACCTGTTTATGAGGAGAATGACTTCAGTATAAAGGCTGAAGACATAGAGAAAGCCATAACACCTAAGACAAAAGCAATACTTTTAAACTCTCCAAGCAATCCTCTTGGATCAGTAATAACGAAGGATGAAATAATTAAAATTGCTGACTTAGTCAGAAAATACGACCTCATAGTTTACTCAGATGAAGTTTATGACAAGATTATCTTCGATGACTTTGAATATTTCAGCATAGCACAGATCCCTGAGGTCAGGGATCAAGTGCTTGTCATCAACAGCTTTTCAAAGTCGCATGCCATGACAGGATGGAGGATTGGTTACATAGTCGGACATGAGGGCATAATTTCTGCTATGCCCAAGCTGCAGGAAGGGATAGTATCCTGCGTTTCAACATTTACTCAAAGAGCTGCTCTGGAAGCCCTTCAAGGCAGCCAGGATGAGGTCAGGAAAATGCATTCAGACTACCTTAGAAGAAGGGACATACTAATAGATGGACTTAACAGCATCCCAGGAATAACCTGCAAGAAATCACCGGGAAGCTTCTATGCCTTTGCTAATATTAAGGAGCTTGGTGTAAGCTCAGAGCAGTTTGCAGAGGATCTTGTAAAGCATGCCAGAGTAGTTGTGGTACCAGGATCAGCATTTGGAAGCATGGGCGAAGGATACTTCAGGACGGTTTTTGCCAACTCCGATGAAAACCTTAAGGAAGCAGTGAGAAGGATAGATGAGTATGTAAGAAAAGCATATTAGATCCTAACTATCCTCAATACCCAGCATATAATATAGCACTCTTATAATTCTCGCTTAAGAGTGCTATATTTTAATTTTTGTTATTATTAGGTTCCGCTTAGTGTCAGACACCCTTTACTTTGTTATCTGATTCCTTCTGGAGGATTCTAAGTGCCTGATTGAATTCCTTAGCAGTCTTATTGTCATTCACCCAAAGAACCAAAGACACAGTAAAGTATATTATTAATATTGATAGCCCAAGGCTTATAGCCATCGAAATGCTTGAGATTGATCCATACCTGTATAGAATCGAAAGAATTATTAGCTCGAGGAGAATTAGATGCAGGAAACTGCGAAAGGCGGCCTGCCTGACTGTCAGCTCGACAGAGGAGTAATTGACCAGATTGGCCAGAGCAGCTGCAGCCCCAAAAATTATCGGTGAGAAAAAGGCTTCATATCCAAAGCATGCCTCGGGTTCATAGATCAATCCAATTACTGCTATGGAAGTGCAAATGAAAACAACAGATATTAGAAAGCTCATCAATACTTTTTTTATTAAGAAAGTTCTAAAATCCATTATGCTTACCCCCAAAAACTATATTTTTAAGTGCGGATACGTACTGCCGGGAAATGATTATTTTTTCGCCATTTTTCATATTTGCATAAAATCTGCCATTTAAGGCTGGGCTTATGCTATCCAATCTCATAAGGTTTATTACAAACGATTTGGAGCATCTTATGAAGTGTCTGTCCGAGTATGCATCCTCCAGCTGGTATAGTCTTATTTTAAGCTCATATACATTAGCTTTTGTATATGCAAAAACTCTTTCATCTACAGCCTCGAAGTAAAAAACGTCAGAAAGTTCAAATTGAAAAATTTGTTCACCTGCAGAGCCTGTTAACATGGTTCCTTTTGCGAGAGCATAGGAACGGATACTTTCCACCTCAGGACTGATCTCGACACACTCGATTACCACACATTCTTCATTTTTGTCGTTGACATTCCTGATGCAAACCCTCATAATCAGTATTCCCCTTTCAGGTCTGGAGCACAATTATACTTCAAATAACCATCAAAAAAAGTAAGTACAATTCTATTTGTATTTTCGATACAATACCTGGGATCGACTGCACCTATCCCCAAAGTATTGGCCAGAATGGGCGAAAACAATGGAAGATCCGTAAAATTAAGGTGCCCAGCACCCCTAAAAACAATATCATAGGAGCATATAGCTCGATTTGATGCATAGTGGTTATCGTAATCATCGCCCACAAGCTCTTTTGAGAGTGTGTAGTGGTCCTCGGCATATAGGTTCAGAAGTGGTATAGGGTAAGGCTCAGGATTAAGAACTACTTTGCCATTTTCAAATCCAATCTCTTCTCCCAGCATAGTTCCATCAAGTACTATAGCAGCATCTATGTCAGAGCGTTCCCTGCCAATCTGAGCAGCGGCCGCTCCACCAAGAGAGTGTCCAATAACCCCAATTTTATCGGGGTCGATATTTCCAAAAAATCTGTCCGTTACCTCATTTTCACATTCCAGTAGTATGGTGTCAAGCACAAAGTTCATATCCTCAGTTCTCAATTTCATCCATTCTTTTGTGGTGTTGAATATATCTTCTTCATCTTGAGAATCTATAACCGCATTTATCTCGGTTGCTTTTTTTAAGAAGCTCTGATCGACAGTTGTCAATTTACCGGATGTATCAATGGTATAGAAGGCATGATGGGTATGACCAATGCTTGCCACAATATATCCATTTGATGCTAATTCAGCAAAGGTTGAATAATTACTTCCGCTGAAGCCAAAAGCTCCGTGCGAAAATACCACCAGCGGATATTTCTCCTTAGAATCTGCCGGGTACCAGAATTCTACCGTAAGTGCTCTCTTATCTTCTGATCCGGAAAAGGGATCTTTCCTGCTGTTATCTATCCAGGTATATTTTGCAGTGTCAACGTCATATGTACCGCTTAAAGGAAGCTCCTGATACCGAGGAAACAGGAATAAAGGCAAAAGAGAGAGGAATATAAGTGAGATCTTGGATACCAGGCAGACAATATTCTTCCCTATGCTATATTCTCTATTACGTCTTTTCGATAAAACACAAATTGAATAAGCTGATTGGGCAATCAGTAAAAGTAAAAGCATGATATACCTGAAGCTCCATACAAATACTCCTGAGTAAACAAGTATCCCGAATAGAAACAAAATAGATAAATTGACTATACCTTTTTCCTTTAAATGCGTTTGCTTGGTCAATATCGACCAGGTAAAAAACATACCCTCAATTAATAACAGAACCACAAGTGTTAAAATATTCATATAAAAAACCTCCCAAATTTAGATTCTACCTTGAGTATAGAGACGTAATAATGCTAAAACAACAGATAGTGGATGAGCTGCATTTTAGAAGGACAAGATACATAAATCTATTAGAAAATAATGAATTGTACAAGCTTGATGGAGTATAGACGGTTTTTTTAGTTTTTTTGTTTACTACTTTTACCAAATAGCTTCAACCTAATAAGTTAAGGATTTAGTCATAATAACAAAAGGATTTACGACTTATCCATAAGGGTACTTATGTATTGGAATTTATTTATTTAATCGAATTTTCAAAGCTCGATTTGACTTTGTCAGTTCTTGTCATTGAGGCTTTTCATCAAAATCAATGGGGAAGGGGTGTAACTATGAAAAAGAAGGTTTTGATTCCAGTATTGATTCTATCAGTTGTTGGTATAGCCTTAGTCTATTTTTTAACTACTGGCAATATCGGAACCAAGTACAACACAGTTGAAGCAAAAAGAGGATCTTTGGAGAAGTATGTGGAAGAGGTCGGCATTATAAGATCAAAAAACATAAGGCAATATTATAGCAATGGATCAGGAAAGGTTGAAGCTGTAGCCATTGAGCTTGGTGATAAAGTCAGTAAAGGGCAGATATTGGTTAAATTTGAAGACAATATGGATTTGGAGATCCAAAAAGTTGAAAAACAAATCGAAGCATTGGAGGCTACATACAAAGATATTCTACAGGGAACGGATATACAAAGTGTAAACAACGCAAAAATTGAAATATCAAGGATAAGAAGCGATCTGGACCTGGCATTGAAGAATAAAGAAAGGATTGAAGAACTATATAAAAATGGTGCAGTATCACTTGTGGAGCTTGAACGTGCAGTCAATAATTATGATCAACTTGGCAGCGCATTGGCTGTAGCCCAAAATAACTATAGCCAGCTTACAAAGGGTGTTTCTGCAAGCTCTCGTGAGAAATATGAGGCTGAAATCGATATTTTGCTGTTAACACTGGAATCACTTGAGAGAAGTCAGGATAACTCTACAATTGTTGCTGATATTGATGGGGTAGTAACTGAACTAAAAACCTTTGAGGGAGATATGCCATACCCTGGATCCTTGGTATTGGAGATACAGGACCCTAATGATAGAGTCGTGTCAGTGGATTTTATTGTTGAGGATGCCCTGAAGATCAATGAAGGTATGAAGGCGTCAATAGATGACTCAACCCTCGACATCCATATCGACAGCTTAAAGGTAGACAAGAAATATCCCAAGGCGTTCACTACAGTTTCTGTGCTTGGTGAAAAGGAAAACCGCCAAACCGTGGAGATAAATCTGCCTCAAACAGAGGATGTATTATCTTATGGAATTGAAGTAAACACAAGGGTAGTAATAGAAGAAGCCAAAGAAGCGATATTAATTCCAAAGGGTTCAGTATACCAAATGGATTCCAGAAACTATGTTAAGGTACTTGAAAATGGGAAGCCTGCTGAGAGAGAAATAACCATAGGCCTGGAGATGGATAACCAGGTGGAGGTAAGGTCGGGTTTAAGTGTAGGTGATCTCGTCATTCTGAATTATCAGGATAACTGAGCCGGAAAGCAGGCCAAGCTTAAAGTAATCCTATGAAAAGAGGGATAAAATGATAAAAGTAAAGAACCTTTATCACTCATATAGCAATGATGAAAATTATGCAGTTAACGACGTCAGCTTTGAAATAGAGAAGGGAGAGATATTTGGATTCCTAGGTCCTTCAGGAGCTGGAAAGTCAACGACACAAAACATACTTGTTGGCCTCCTTGAACTCCAAAAAGGTGAGGTTGAGGTCGCTGGATATGATATCAAACATATTAAGAATAAAATGTTCAATAAGATTGGAATGTCCTTTGAGCAATCCAATGTTTACAATAAGATGTCAGGCCTTGAAAACCTTGAATTCTATAGGAAACTGTTTGATGTTGAGACAAGAGATCCCATGGAATTGATAAAGTTGGTTGGTTTGGATGGAAAGGAAAACATCAAGGCAGGGAAGTATTCAAAGGGTATGAAGCATAGACTAACCTTTGCAAGATCAATGATCAATAACCCTGAAATATGGTTTCTGGATGAACCAACAACTGGTCTGGATCCGGCGATAGCATCAATAATTAAGGATATTATCAGGGCTGAAAATGAAAAGGGTGTAACAGTATTTCTGACTACTCACAACATGTTCATTGCTGATGAATTGTGCGATAGAGTAGCCTTTATAGTGGATGGCAAGATTAGATTGATTGATTCACCAAAGCAACTTAAATTAAAGTATGGTAAAAAACTCGTGGAGGTAGAATATATAAAGGACGGAGAGCAGACAATTGAAAAGTTTTCTACGGTCTTTGAGGAGGATAAGGACAAGCTGATTGAAGTAATAAAAAAATATGATATTCAAACCATGCATACCAAAGAAGCCACCCTTGAGGAAATATTCATTAAAGTCACAGGAAGGGGACTGGTTTAAGTGAAACTATGGTACAGTTTTTCAAAAGAAATAATTTTATCGTCGAAAAGCTGGTATTTTTATATAGAGATCGGTATGGCGGTAGTACTGCTCATGATCCTTCTGTTTGTTGTTCCTGAAGACTTCGATAACCGAAGCAAGGAGTATATGTATTTGGAATTGCCGAAAGCGCTGGAAGAAAAATACAGGGATAGTCTTCTCGATGAGGACTTGGATGAGACTGTAAAGCTGGTGGAGGTAAAGGCAAATGGCAGCTTATTCATGGCAGAGCTTTATGAGACTGAGGAATCAGAGATATATCTATTGGATAGCATAGATGCGCTGAATGCATTTTCAAATACAGAACGAGTACCGGCAGTACATGTCCGGGTGAATGAAAAAAACCAAATCGTGCACACCTATTATCTCCAGGGATATGAGACTCAGAAGCTGAAAAACATACTGATGGTATATAACAATAGATTTGCAAGCAACAAAATCATTGAGGAATACTCTGACAATATTCAGGTCCGAAGCTTGTTCCAGGAGCTGGAACCATTAAGCGACAGACAAAGCATGCTTCCTGTTTTCTTGACATTCAATGGGAGCTTGATGAGCCTGTTTGTCATTGCTGCCTACATATTCCTTGATAAAAATGAGGGTATAATAAAAGCCTATGCCATTACAGCCTCTACTGTCTGGCAGTATCTTTTGAGTAAAATAGGTGTTATAATCCTGACATCCATATTAACATCTCTGGTGATCACAATACCAATCATGGGACTTCAGCCCAATTACCCTGCTATGCTTTTGTTCCTTGTTACATCAGGCTTTTTCGCTGCTTCTCTGGGATTATATCTAACAAGCTTCTATAAGGATATAATCGAAGCATTTGGTGTAATGTATATTTTGATCGTTATAATGATAATGCCTAATATCTCATACTTTACACCTGGTTGGGATCCGGACTGGGTGAAGATCATACCAAGCTACATCATGCTTCAGAGCTTTAAGGAAATAATTACTGTTAATGGGAATATGGCCTACGTAATGGTAGCATCACTTGCTTTTGCAGTGCTGGGGCTCAACATATTCATTCTTGCAAACGATAGATTCAATAAGACCCTGACTCTATGAAGGAGTGTTAATAATGATCAAAAGGATACTCTTGATATTTCAGAGGGATCTGAAGATAAGTATAAGAAACTTCCTGACCTTGTACATACTGATCGTTCCGATATTATTTGCAATAATGATTAACGTGTTTTCTCCCGGAATAAATGATACAACTGTCGAAGTGGTATTGCTGAAGGGTGAAAATCAGGAGCAAAGTGATTTTTTTCAGCAATTTGCAAAGGTGGAATTGATGGATACGATAGATGAAATTGAGACAAGAGTAGGGAAAAGAGATAATATTATTGGGGTATTACCAGGTAAGAATAATGAATACTATGTACTTAATCAGGGTAATGAGCCTGAATATGTCGTAGATTCTGTAAAGCAGCTGGTTACCTACCATCATTACGATATAGGTGTAGATGATTCCTTAGCTGAAATACTCGACTATGGAAGGGATATCCCACCGCTTAAAAAGGTAATGGTAAATGTTTCCATGATCTTTACCTCAGTACTGGCAGGTATGATCATTGCCTTGAATATCGTTGAAGAAAAAACTGAGAATACGATAAGTGCAATCCATCTGTCACCTGTTTCCAGACTTGAGTTTATCGCAGGTAAAAGCTTAATAGGAGTCTTTGTCCCAATTGTTGGATCCTTATTGATCCTTTTGATTACAGGTTTCAGAGATATCAACTACTTTCATGCACTTCTGATGGTAAGCACCTCTTGTATAATAAGCATACTTGTGGGATTTTTTGAAGGTATCAACAATGACGATGTAATGAATGCTGCCGGGAATATGAAAATACTTTTTCTTCCTCTCTTTGGAAGTATTGCAGGCGAAGAGCTTTTAGCTGATAAGTGGCAGGTTCTGTTTTACTGGATACCTTTCTACTGGACCTATAAAGGCAATGATCTGGTGCTGACAAATAGTGGTACGTTACTGGACATATTGAAGTACTCAGGAATAGTTCTGGGAATAAGTGCAGTGGTATTTTTGCTTCTGGCACCAAGAATCAGGAAGGGGTTAGAGTAATCATCTATTTATAATAAGTATTATAAATTGAAGGAGAATAACTATGGATAATAAAGAATCAATAAGAAGAGGACAGGTCGTATACTTTTCACATGGAGGCGGACCGCTTCCGGTATTGGGTGATCCATCACATAAAAAGATGATCGATTTTATGGAATCGCTTCCTTTAAAGCTTCATAAACCGGAAGCGATAATAGTGTTCAGTGCCCATTGGGAAGAAAATATAGTTGCTGTCCAAAGTGGGAATGCACCTGAGATCCTGTATGATTACTATGGTTTTCCTGAAGAAGCGTATTCAATCAAATATCCTTGCAAGGGTAACACTGAACTGGCATTAAAAGTAGCAAAGCTGCTTCAGGATAGTGGGATCGAGGCTAAGTTAAACAATAACAGACCTTATGACCATGGCTCTTACATACCATTGAGGATGATGTACCCGGATGCTGATATACCAGTTATCCAGGTGTCTCTTAATCACAATCTTAATGCAGCAACTCACCTCATGGTAGGCAAGGCTTTAAGAAAACTTTTGGAGGATAACATTTTAATAATAGGCTCCGGATTCTCATTTCATAACATGAGAGCCTTTGATTTTGCCGGGAGAGAGATCGAGGACCCAAGAAACAATGAATTTCAGGATAGGCTTGTAGAGATCTGCTGTGGCGAGCTGGATGAAGAAGAGAGGTTTAATGAGTTCAAGAATTGGGACAAATTACCTAATGCAAGGTACTGTCATCCACGGGAGGAGCATCTTCTGCCGCTACATGTTTGCGTTGGACTCTCAACAGGGATAGCTGAAAAGGCATTTGACGACTATATCCTGGGTAAAAGAGCGGTTGCCTTTCTCTGGAGGTATGTATGCTAACACTATCAACTGTTCATGAGTCCCAAAAAAGAATTTCGCCCTTTATTTACAAAACACCACTACTTCGACTAAACAATCTTGATGAATACTTAGGGTGTAAGGTTTATTCAAAGCTGGAGTCGTTTCAGAGAACCAATTCATTTAAGGTTAGAGGAGCACTGAATGCTGCGATGTCTCTTCCTAAAGATAAACTTGAGAATGGAGTTATTACTGCATCCTCAGGGAATCATGGCAAGGCACTTGCTTATGCTGCAACTCAACTCGGTACAAAAGCATATGTTGTTGTGCCGGAAACTGCTCCCAGGATAAAGGTTGAGGGGATAAGGTCTTTTGGTGCAGAGATTGTATTCAGTATTCCATCAGAGAGATTTAATGTCGCAAAGAAATTAAGTGAGGAGAAAAATCTAAGCTTCATATCTCCATTTGACGACTACGATATCATGGCAGGTCAGGGAACTGCAGGTCTGGAGATCCTCGAACAACTTCAGGATGCAGATTATGTCGTAGTTCCAATAGGCGGAGGTGGACTGATAAGCGGTATCTCCACTGCTATCAAAGAGACGAATCCAAAAATAAAGGTCATAGGAGTAGAGCCAGCAGCCGTTTCAAGATATACGAAAAGCTTTGCAGTTGGACACCCAATCACATTGGCACCTGATTCAAAATCGGTTGCCGATGGATTACAAACCCTTTGTCCTGGTGAGCTAAATTACCCAATACTGGAGAAATACGTAGATAAGATAGTAACCGTAGAGGAAGAGAATATCCTGAAAGCAACTAAATTATTCCTTACAGAGGGTAAGCTATTAGCGGAGATATCATCCTGTATCACATTGGGAGCAGTCTTACAAGGGGAGTTAAAATTCAAGCCTGAGGATAAGGTAGTCTTCTTTATTTCTGGTGGCAATATTGGGATGGATCAATTTGCCAAATTTGAAAATATTGATATATGATTATCAAATGAATCGAGGTAACAATAGGTGAATAAAGTATATGAATTCGATGCTAAAATCATGAAAGTACTTGATATCGATGGAGCTTATGTTGTGTTTCCATATGATGTCAGGTCGGAATTTGGCAAGGGAAGAGTTAAGGTCCATGCCACCTTTGATGGAGAGGCCTATGAAGGGAGCATAGTAAATATGGGCATAAAGAATACTGATGGTTCCATCTGTTATATAATTGGCCTTAGGAAGGATATTCGAGAAAAAATAAGGAAGAATCCGGGAGATGAGGTAAAGGTTACAATTTCAGAAAGAGTATAGTGGATTTTTGATATTCATTTAGGTTAAGCTTTAACCTAAGGGATCATAAGATGAAAATATTGGGAGGTAAAAGGTGAACATAGTATTTTTCATAATAGGCTTAGCACTCCTCGTCGCCGGGGCAAATTATTTTGTGGATGGAGCAGCGGGCATAGCAAAAAGACTCAAGGTATCTGCACTTTTAATAGGTTTGACTGTAGTGGCCTTCGGAACATCTGCCCCGGAGGTTGCAGTAAGCATTAGCGCTTCCCTAAAGGGTAATAACGGTATCGCCTTGGGGAACGTCTTGGGGAGCAATATATTCAACCTATCGTTTATATTAGGAGCTGCCGCTATCATATTTCCACTTTCCGTTGAAAGACAAACTATAAAAAAAGAAATTCCGATTATGATACTCTCAGCGTTGTCTTTATTTGCTCTTGGAGTCGACAGCGTCATCGATCAAAATAGCAATATTGTCATTTCAAGGGGAGATGGTCTGATGCTGCTGCTGCTTTTTGCATCATTCATATACTATGTAATCGAGGTGGCTAGAAATAGCAGAGAGGTGGTAGAACTCCTTGACAATCCGATAGAAGGCAGTACTTTTAAGCTTATTATAAAAACAGCCGGTGGTTTGGCATTTATAATAGCAGGAGGATATTTAGTTGTGGAAAGTGCAGTTGAAATTGCTACATCGCTAGGACTATCACAAACATTTATCGGCTTGACTATAGTTGCAATTGGAACCTCATTGCCTGAATTGGTAACAAGTATAATTGCATCTATAAAGAAAAATCCTGAGATAGCAGTTGGAAACGTTGTAGGGAGTAATATATTCAATGCTTTCTTTATCCTAGGAGCATCTGCAGTGATTTCACCTATAGCTGTAAACTCGAGCCTTATCATAGATATGACATTTAATATAATTCTGTCATTTATTCTATTATTTTTCTCAATATCCCATCGCAGTATAAGTAAAAAGGAAGGTGGAGCCTTGCTTTTAACTTTTTTTGCATACAACTGGTATTTGATAGCGTCAATTTAATAGGGAGCGAAATTTTCAAATATACCAAGGATAGCTGAAATGTAGGTCATGCTGTAGTATAATCGACGTAAATGGGTAAAAGTTCCATAGTGACAATTAGAAGGAGGGTTATAAATGAGGAAGGTTAAAATAGCAGATGGAGTTCATATGTTTACCCTGAATGTTGACAATGTTCTCTTTGAGGGGATCTGGGAACTTGCAAGCGGGGTAACACTAAATTCTTATGTAGTTCAAGGTGAAAAAACTGCAATTATCGATGGTGTCATAGGCTGGGATGGAGTACCTGAGACGCTTTATAATAGTCTTGGAGAGATAGGGGTAGACCCAAAGGAAATCGACTATCTTATTGTAAACCACATGGAGCCAGACCATTCCGGTTGGATATCCAATTTTATGAAGATAAAGGATGACTTTACTATAGTATGTACTGATAAGGCGGCAAAGATGGTTTCTTCATTTTACGGAGAAGACAGGATAAGGGTCGTAAAAGAAGGGGATACTCTTGATCTTGGCAAGGGCAAGGTTTTCAGCTTCCACCCTGTACCAAATGTACATTGGCCTGATACAATGTACACTTATGAAAAAAGCACCAAAACCTTATTCTCATGTGACATGTTCGGATCCTTCGGAAAGATGGGGGACCATGTATTCGATGACGAAATGACCCCGGAGGAAGACATCTTCTTCGAATGTGAAGGTATAAGATATTATTCAAACGTAATGACTACATTCACACCTATGCTGAGAAAAGCCATCCAGAAGGCAAGAGAGCTTGATATTACTACGATCGCACCAGGTCATGGTCCGTTGTATCGAAACAATGTTGAGAAAATAATGGATGACTACAGCAGATATTCACAGTATGCTGAAGGGGCTGGGAAGAATGAGATCACGATTCTATGGGGATCGATGTATGGAATGACCGGAAAAGCAATAGCTCATGCTGAGACGATACTGAAAAGAGAAGGCATTAAGTACAACAAACTTGAGATGCCTCTTGAGAGCGAAAGTGAAATGGTAGCTACAGTATTTAAATCTGCAGGGGTTATAATAGCAGCTCCGACCTATGAATACAAGCTGTTCCCTCCAGTAGCTGCTGCGTTGGATGAGCTGGGAAGAAAGAAGGTAAGCAATAAGGCAGCATTTAGATTCGGTTCATTCGGATGGTCTGGAGGAGCAGAAAAGGAGTTAGCTGAAATAATTGAAAGAAATAAGATGAAATGGGACTTTGTACCTTCAGTTGAATTCGAAGGTTCACCAAAGGAGGAAGACCTTAAGAAGATTGAGGATGGGATCCTTCAACTTATTGATAAGATAAAGGGAAAAATAATTGAGTAAATAAGTCTAAATCAAGGTCTGCAGAGATACAACTGTAGACCTTTTTACTATTTAACTATTTAGTGTAGAAAAATTCTTGTCTTAAAATTATAATCAAATAAGGAGCAAGCATTGATGCTATTAACCAAGGGGGTTAATATGGAGACATTGAAAGCTGCAGATATTCTGATAGAAAAGATCAAGAAGGATTATAAAGAGAACGTTGCAGTTGTTGTTATCATGGGTTCAACCATATACGGGGATACCCACTCCAGATCAGATCTGGATATGTATTTTGTAGTCAATACTATTCAACCGAGAAGGACCTTAGTAGATTTCAAGACTTAAGAGAGAGGGCACTTGATGTAAGTGATTCCAAGATATTTTTGAGAAAATCGAGGAAGGCCTTTGATCCGGCTTATAAGAAATATTTCCTAATGGAAAGTACAGATAAATTATCAGAGGTCAGAAAGCTGGGGATAAGCATTATCAATTCCTTGGCTTGGTCCTTAGCACTCTTGAACAAGACAACCATAAAAAGAGGTCGGGGGAAATTAAAATCAGAGATTATGGAAATGGCTCTATTGCCTGACGATTTTGAAGTAAACTATGATGTGATATTTGAAAGCAATAACATTGATGACGTAAAAAAATCGATTTATAACTTGATACTTAATACAGAGGAGTTAATTAGCGGAGTAGAAAGGGACGTGAGCGAGAGGTTTGATTTTAAGAATCAGCTCATTGGATTCTATGAAGAGCTTATAAATAATTACAACAAGATATATCATGCATGCGAAATCGGCGATCATGTAACTGCTCTTTTTGCAGCTGCCGAGATCGAGCAGGAGATAGAGGATATATTTTCAGGAACTGGTGTTTCACCAAATGAGTTACCCATACTAGTTGATAAATTTGATAAAGATGACCTTAATAATTTCAATATGGCAGCTGAGCTGCACCAGAAGTCATTTGAAGTTCTTTTAAAACATAAAGGTGTTGAAATAAGAATATTCAAGGATTTTGATGAGCTTGATAGATATATAAAAACACACAAATGATACATCCGTAGAAATTTGCAATTTAATTTTTCTGTGGTCACAGGCATTGTAATTACAACATTTACGCTCCATGTGAGATTTCACATGGAGCGTTGTTTATTTGACCCAGTTTTGGAGGTTATATATAATTAAATTAGGGATTGTTTAACAATTCAAAAAATATCAACAAAAGGAGGGAATATGGAAAGAAAAATCAAAGAGTTGCTTTATGAACTCGTAAGTGTGCAAAGTGATACAGGTACTTATAAAGAAAGAGAAATTGAGAAATTTATTCATAATTATCTTGGCAACATCGACTACTTTAGAGAAAATCCTGAAAACTTTGGACTTCATCCAGTAGACAACGATAGACTGGGTAGATCCATAGTATGGGGGCTGTTGAAAGGTGAAGGTTCAAAAACTGTGATTCTTCTGCATCACCATGATGTGGTAGATTCCTTTGATTATGGTGTGATTAAAGAGTTAGCTTATAATCCTGATGCATTAGCAGAATCTATAAGAAATGCAGACATAAATATGGATACCTTAAGGGACTTGGAAGCAGGAGGTTGGATATTTGGCAGAGGGACGGCAGATATGAAAGCAGCTGCAGCTATCCATATGGTTTTGCTAAGTGAATATTGCAACAATAAAGACTTTAATGGTAATATCCTTTTTCTCTCAGTTCCTGATGAGGAATCATTGTCTTTGGGTGCAAGAGAGTCTGCAAAGCTGCTTCAAGACATCAGGAGGAAATACAGTCTGGAATACCTTCTTTGCATTGATGGGGAACCCTACGAGAAGGATGAAGAAGGTAGAAGCGTAATTTATGAGGGATCCGTTGGTAAAACTATGGTAGTAATATACGTGCGTGGGAAGAAGACACATATTGGGCATATTTTTCAGGGCTTAAACCCAAGTCACATACTCTCTGAAATAGTTGCGCAAATTGATATGAATCCGGTTTATTCAGATGTAGTGGCTGGCGAAGTCTCACCACCACCATCATGGAGCTTTGTAAGAGACACGAAGGAGCAGTATGATGCATCCATTCCTGAATCAGCAGGTGGTTATTTTAGTGTTTTGACATTATCTCAAAGTCCCAGGGATATTTTGGAAAAGACAATAAGAATGTCTGAGGATGCATTTGAAAATGTGATCAAAAAAATCAATCAACATTACTCAAACTTCAGGCTCATGGGAAACCTCCCTATAGAGACATTGCCATGGGAGAGTAATGTTAAACTGTTCTCAGAGGTCTATAATCAAGCGATAGAAGATTCAGGAGAGGGGTTTTTAGCTGCTTACCAGGACAAATTCAAGCAGATCAAGGATGATATCTCGGCCAATAAGACTAATATACCTAACTCAACTCTGGATTTGATCAGTATGACTCTTGATTATGTAAAGGATAAAAGTCCAAAGGTGGTAATAGCATTTTCACCACCGTACTATCCACATATTGCCAATTTGGATTTCAACAATCTTGGACCAAAGGTCTTGAAAATTGGTAGAGAGTTGGTTGACTATGCAAAAAAATCCATTGGGAAGGATTATTCAGTCAAAAACTACTTTATGGGTATTTCAGATCTTAGCTATTTTGCATTGAACAATTCAGAAGCAGTAATCCCATATATTGAACCTAACATGCCCCACTGGGGAAGGTTATATTCTATACCATTTGAGGATATAAAAGCTCTTTCGATACCGATCATAAATATCGGGCCATGGGGTAAGGACTACCATAAGTTCACCGAGAGAGTCTTCACTGAAGATGTATTATACAACACACCTAAGCTAACAAAGTTCGCCATTGAGTATTTATTGTCAGATTGATTTAAATGCATTCGGCATTTAATATATGAACCTAGTAAAGGAGGTAGTTATGGAATCAATAATTAACTTTGTAAATTGGATCACAGGTATTGTATGGGGTTGGCCAATGCTCATAACTTTGGGACTTGGGGGACTGATACTGTCAGCCAGATTGGGATTTTTTCAAATTAAATATTTCCCATATATCATCAAACAAACTTTTGGCAAGATGTTCAAAAAGGCAGGTCCTGGAGAAGTTTCACCTTTTCAGGCAGCAACAGCTGCACTTGCATCGACTGTAGGCGCATCTAATATTATTGGAGTTCCAGCTGCAATTATGTTCGGAGGGCCAGGTGCAATTTTCTGGATGTGGGTGATGGCCTTGATGGGAATGGGGTCAAAGTTTGTTGAAATCGTATTAGGATACAAATACAGGGAAAAGAATGAAGAAGGAGAGTATGTTGGGGGTCCAATGTACTATATGACTAAGGGTCTCAATATGAAGTGGCTTGGGAGCTTCTTTGCACTCATGCTTATGCTTGAGCTTGTTCCAAGTATTATGGTACAGGCAAACTCAGTATCAGCATCTGCTCTGGAAGCCTTTGGATTGAATCCATTAGTAACTGGAGGAATTACTTTAGTGCTTGTTGGATTGGTAGTAATCGGTGGTATCAAGAGGATAGCAAGCACTACTGAAAAGCTGGTTCCATTCATGGCTTTGGCATATTTTATAGGTGCTATGATAATTGTATTTGCAAATATTGGTGAACTTCCAAGAGTTTTCGGCTTGATATTTGGATATGCTTTCCGTCCGATGTCAGCTGTAGGTGGATTTGCTGGTTCTGTAATAGCAGCATCAATTAGGTGGGGAGTAGCGAGAGGAGTATATTCAAACGAGGCTGGTATGGGTACCGCTCCAATGGCTCACTCAGCAGCAGCTAACGACCATGCAGTAAGACAAGGTTTTTGGGGAATATTCGAGATAATTGTGGATACTCTTGTTATTTGTACAACCACAGCATTGGTAGTGCTTTCAACCGACATTTGGCTGCAACCAGGCGCAATGGATAACGCATCAGGTCTACCGGCAGCAGCTTTCAATAATTTTTATGGCCCAGCTGGCGGAATGCTTGTGACTATATCATTGCTGCTATTTGTCGTATCTACAATAATCGTAATTATCTTCTATGGTGAAAAGCAAGCAGAGTTCCTATTTGGGTTGAAATTTTCACGAGTCATGAGATATATATATCTGGCTTCCATTGTAGTTGGTGCTGCAGGTGGAGCTAAGACTCTTTGGATATTCCTGGATATAATGTTAGCTTTGATCATATTTCCTAACATGTTTGCATTGTTTATGCTCCATGGAGAAGTTAAGGATCTTACAAAGGAATTTTTTAACTCAGAAGACTATTATTTAAAGGATGTCAGGAAAGCTAAGTAAATATTCCAGGGGAGTGTATAATGTGAAAAGCATTATTGATAAAGAAAAACTTGAGAAGCTGCTCTCTGAACTTATATCGATATACAGCCCTTATCTGAAGGAAGAAGAGATGATGAATTATATATTCGGCTGGTTTAGGGAGAGAAACCTTCCAGCCGAATTTCAAAGATATTCTGAAGATAGGATATTAAGTTACAAAGGGATCAACGTTATCGGAAGGTTAAAGGGAAATCGGCCAGGTCCTGTTATCCTGCTGAACGGTCATGCGGATACTGTGGAAAAGACATCAGACTGGTCAACTGATCCTTTGAAGGCTCATATCAGTAATGGAAGGCTCTACGGTCTGGGGGCTTTGGATATGAAGGCTGGAGTAGCAGCAATAATGCTCGCTATTGAAGCGTTTTACAATAACCATAAGGAATTTGCCGGTGAAGTAATATATACTATAGTATCCGATGAGGAAGGGCCTTATGGTCTAGGTACAGATGCCGTCATATTGGACGGTTTAGCTGATGATGCTGATTGCGCCATTGTAACAGAGCCAAGCAGCGGTTTTACAGGAGCGGAATTTCCGGTGCTTTGCTTGGGAGCAAGAGGAGGGTATAACTACACTGTATACCTTAAGGGTAAAGCATCCCATGCTGCGAACCCTGAGAAGGGAATAAATGCTATATCAGAGGCCTCAAAGCTTATAGTAGAACTAGAAAAATCTGACCTTGTCGAGGATGATAAGCTGGGAAAAGGAGATATTGCAGTGATATCCATCGAAGGAGGAGGAGCCGCCTGCAGTGTTGCAGAGTTGGCCAGCTTCACTGTATTCAGACATGTAGTAAGAGGAGAAACCAAAGAATATCTCATCAAGGAGGTACATAAGGCAGCAGAAAGAGCTGGCATAAGGGCAGAAATAAAGGTAGTATTCAGAGACTCGCCCCATAGCTCAAACGATGGTTTTATGCCCTATGTCATTGATGAGGATAACCACTATACAACTATCCTTCAGAATTCAATTGAAGAGGTTACTGGAAGAAAGGCGGCGATAGATTACTTCTCAAGCATTGGCGACTTTAATTACCTTGGGACCAGGTTAAAAATCCCTACCTTTGTCTTCGGACCTTCAGGAGACAATTTTCACTCGTCGGATGAATATGTGGAAATTGATAGTGCGGTAAAGACAAGTGAAGTGATATATAATTTTCTTGAAAAGATGTTAGTAGCGAATAACCTTTAGGGAGAGTTGAGATGGACAAAAATGATCTATTGATTCTTAAGATGATAGAGTACGACAAAGGAAACCCGTGGATGATCCAACACCTCATTAAAGTCCATGAGTTTTCAAGATTGATAGGGCTCAAAGAAGGTCTTGATGAGGAGACCATGCAAATACTTGAGGTTTCAGCTATTGTCCACGATATTGGGATCAAAGCAGCAAGGGAGAAGTATGGTCAGAGCAACGGCAAGCTTCAGGAGAAGGAAGGACCTCCAATCGCTGAGAAAATGCTGGAGGAGATTGGTTATGATAAAAAAGTAATCGAGAGAGTCTGTTACCTTGTGGCACATCACCATACTTATACTGACATAGATAATATTGACTATCAAATTCTTGTAGAGGCTGATTTTTTGGTAAATCTTTATGAAGAGAATAGCAGCATGGAGGCTGTAAAAAGCACCTATGAAAAAATATTCAGGACTGCATCTGGTCGAGAGATATGCAGAAAGATATTTGGATTCGAAAGTGTATATTGAGGGCTATCCACTAACATCAAAATCAAGTCATTTGCAGAATAAAAAGTATATAATCATATTATATTTTAACATGGTATAACCCTTACCTCAGAGAGGAGCCACAGTCCATGGAATACAGCAATTACTCAAAAGAGCAGCTTATTCAAAGAATCGAAGAATTGGAGATGCTAAACAGACAACTGCTGGACGAGAAAGAGCAGGAGGACAGGCTTGACTTTGCCTGGACAGGCAATTTGGGACACTGGTATTGGAATGTTAGAACGAATACAGTGACATTCAATCCGCTTAAGGTAATTACACTTGGATATCAAATGGATGAGCTTCCTGAAAAGGTTACATATCAATTCTTCACGGACAAGCTTCACCCGGAGGATCATCCCAAAGCAATGCAGGCTATGATGGACCATCTCTACGGGAAAGCAGAGGTTTATGAGGTAGAGTACAGGATAAAAGCCAAAGATGGATCATATAGATGGTATTATGACAGAGGGAAAGTGACTCAGAAGGGTGATAATGGGAAACCTCAATTTCTTGCCGGGATAGTATTTGACATTACAGAAAAGAAAGAAATGCAGCTTGAGCTGGAAAGAAAAAATCAGATCCTTGCAGTTGAATCAGCGACTGACGGTCTAACAAAAATAAATAACCATAGAGCAATAATTGACCATCTGCAAAGAGAAGTAGCTAATTCAAACATAAACAATCAGCCATTAACAATAGCATTATTTGATTTGGACGATTTTAAAAATGTAAATGATACAATGGGTCATGTCAATGGAGATAAGGTGTTGAGAGATACTGCTGCAATTATCATGAATAGCATAAGGGGCACTGACCATGCAGGTAGGTATGGAGGAGAGGAGTTTCTTGTAATTTTTCCAAATACTGAGTTGTCCCTTGCGATTAATGTAGTGGAAAGAATTAGAAAATCTGTTGAAAACAACGTAGTAATAGATAATCTGAAAATAACTATCAGTGGTGGTTTGTGGCAATATTCAGGGGAAACTATGACGGATTTTGTCCATTTAGCTGATGAGAACCTTTATAAGGCAAAGAGGAATGGGAAAAACCAGATCGTATATTAGTGTATAGCTCACATCCTGCTTTGATTTATTCGTGGAGATGAAATGATATGACCGATTTAATAAAGTTCAATAGTACCAATTCAGGAGATGATCTTTTACATGTCAAAGAGCTCTTTATTGAATATGCCAAATCGCTGGGTGTGGATCTTTCCTTCCAGGGTTTTGAAGAGGAGTTAAACAGCCTACCGGGAAAATATGCAGAACCGGAGGGTTGCATCATCATTGCCTTAGTTGGAGAGACACCTGCAGGCTGTGTAGCCTTAAGAAAAATAGATAATAGAAGATGCGAGATGAAGAGGCTTTATGTTAGAAGTGGGTTCCAGGGTATGGGAATTGGTAAAGAGCTGGCTGAGCGCATAGTCAATAAAGCTAAAGAGCTAGGTTATGATTATATAAGGTTGGACACCCTGCCTACTATGAAAAGAGCCCAGAAACTATACAGAGAAATGGGTTTTTATGAAATTGAGCCATATATATTTAATCCGGTTGAAGGTACAAAGTACCTGGAAAGGAAGCTTTAGGGACAAAAGGGACAGATCAAACTTTTGTCCCTATTCAATTATATAGGATACAATTGAATAGGGAATTGGTGAGTGTATACTAGATCTGAGGGTGTGCTCTAGGAAATAATGAGTTGAAGAAATAGTAACGGATTCTGATTGATGAAGGAGTTGGATCCATATGGATAAAATCTTTGAATGGCTATTAGAGGGAGACATTAGCATTCAGTATCAGACCAGAAAGTATTTGATGGAAGAGCCTTTAAAGCGGCTAGATCCTTTAAGAAGAAGGATAAGTGAAGAGGGTTGGGGAGCGAAGTTTTTAAGTAAAAGAAATCCATCAGGTCATTGGAGTAGGGATTTTTACCAGATTAAGTGGGTAAATTCCCACTACACACTTCTGGATCTACGGTATCTTGAGATCGAGCCTGTACAACCTATCATTGAAACTCTCAACATCATAATTGATAACTGCAAGGCTGCTGACGGAAGTATAAATGAGTCTCATACATTAAAATCGGGAGACATTTGCATTAATGGAATGTTTCTTAACTATGCATCCTTTTTCGGGATTCCGGAGTATAAATTGGAGTCAGTCGTTGACTTTCTAATAAATCATCAAATGTCAGACGGGGGCTTCAACTGTATGTCAACTCGCAGCGGGGCTATTCACAGCTCAATGCATACTACTATATCGGTTCTTGAGGGAATATGGGAGTTCATGAAGGCGGGGTATACCTATAGACTTAAAGAACTGGAAAGGATCAAAAAAGAAAGCGAGGAATTTATTCTTTGCCATAAGCTGTTTAAATCAGATAAGACAGATGAAGTTATTGATAAACGCTGGATAATGCTTTCGTTCCCTTCCCGGTGGAGGTATGATATTTTAAGAGCTCTATTGTATTTTGCAGATTCAGGGCACCCTTATGATCCAAGAATGGAGGATGCTATTCATATAATTGTCTCCAAGAGAAGGAAAACAGGAAGGTGGCCGGTACAGGCTAAACACACGGGGGAGGTCCATTTTGACATGGAGCCCACAGGGGAAGATAGCAGATGGAACACTTTAAGAGCTTTGAGGGTGTTAAATGAGTATAAGCCATCCGAGTTTAAGGATATAGAATAAAATGAGGTCACTAAATAAAATTATCCTGGAGTAAATCATGCTGAATAAAGACGGGATGAGTATAGAAACAATTAATCTTATTTGAGTTAAAGCTGCCGCAGTTAGGGCAATTAAATACTACGAAAAGCGAGGAAAAGTAAATGAAAAAAGTAACACCAGAGTACAAAATGATTAATAAGGGGCACTATTCACCAGGTATGGTATCAAACGGGCTCTTATTTGTATCAGGGCAACTTTCAATAGATCCTGATACAAGGAAGGTTGCTGACGGGGGATTAAAAGAGCATTCTATACAGGCTCTGAACAATCTTGACAGGGTACTGAAAGAAGCAGGTCTTACCAGAGAGAGCGTTGTACAGTGCAGAGTATACATAACTGACATGGAACATTGGGAAGAGTTCAATACGATCTATGGGGAATTCTTTGGGGATCATAAACCAGCTAGGGCAGTAGTTCCTGTTCCGGAGCTTCATTTCGGCTGTCTTGTTGAAATCGAAGCTGTGGCCGAGCTTTAAAGCCATGCCAGACCGTCCCCGGTGTTCCTTAATGTGTATTTATATGGAACTTCGGAGGCTCCATCAAATGCTTTTTAACTGAGCAAAGCTCTATTGATCTTACCAATGCTTCCTTGTACTTCTCAGGGAATCCCTCTGGAAGCTTAACGTCGAATATTACATCAGTTATCATCCCTGTCTGTCTGTTTACATCAAGGTCCATAGAAATATTCAACCCTTCAGTAGATATCCCCTTGTTCTTGCAAAATCCAAGTGCAAAGATTCCCGCACAGGTCGCCATAGAACCTAAAAACAACTCAAAGGGAGTTGGATCACTTCCATTCTGATCTGTCTTTATTAGGTGCCTGGAACTCCTAGCATCAACTCTCAAACCACCTGGAAATTCTACATTCATATAAGCCATAATATCACTCCATTCAAAATTATTGACACATGCATTATACCACTATACCCAGGGGGTGTATATAGCTTTTTAAAAATATCTTCCAAACAATAAACATATTTAACAAGTCCTCATTGAATTAAACTACAAGTCCATAAGTATGATAAAATATACTCATAATAATTTAAACAATTCCAAATAAACCGGAGGTGTTCAAATGATTTACAGAAATGCTGAATTTAAGGATATCCCATTGATCTCTGAGCTTCAAAAGAAATACCATGTGTTGACAATAAGCGATGAAGACAAACCCAACGGATTTGTTACCACGCTTTTTACCGAGGAGCAATTTGCTGAGCTTATAGAGAAAGAGAATGGAGTGGCATTGGCTTGTGATGGAGACAAGGTGATCGGCTATGCTATGGCGGCATCCTGGGATTATTGGTCCAAATGGCCTTTGTTCCAGCACATGATAAAAGACCTCCCAAGTACTGAGTACTTAGGCCAGATCCTTACTACGGAAAATTCATATCAGTATGGACCTATCTGCATAGATAAGGATTATAGGGGGACAGAGGTTCTTCCAAGACTCTTTGACTTCTCCAGGGAACAGATGATGGACAGGTATCCCATACTAATAACCTTTATAAACCATATAAACCCAAGGTCCTACGAAGCACATACAAGAAAGCTTGGGCTTGAGGTTATCAAGAATTTCGTATTTAACAATAACAACTATTATGAGTTAGGCTACGATACGTCAGTAAGGGTCAAGTCACTGGTATAGTACCATAGGAGGAAATCTTATGAGCAAAAAATCCCCATCCATGGATCAATGGATAAAGGAAGCCAAGGAGCACCCATCCGCAGCAAGGGTGGGAATGTATCTTTTTCACAATGGAGTAGTCAGAGAAACTCCAAAAGCCAAGGTAAGAATGGGTATTGATGATGGAACCATTGTTGAGAAGCTTGATTTCACGTTTGATCAGGCTAAGGTTGATAGGGCAATTGAAGAGACCCTTGAAAGAGATGGAATATTTTACGTAAATACATGGCTAAATGAGGGGACTCTTGATGTTGGTGAGGACATAATGTATGTGCTTATCGGCGGTGATATCAGACCAAATGTAGTAGATGGTTTACAATTCCTGGTTGAAAGGATCAAGACCCAATGCGTAGTCGAGATTGAGTCGTTAATATGATGAACTCTACTGGTATATAATGTACGAAACCTAAGAAGGAGTGAGATCCAATGGCAGGTATAACAGGTATAGGTGGTATTTTTCTAAATTTTGCCGGTGAAAAGGATATGTTACATGAATGGTATCACAAGACTCTGGGACTGGATATGACAGACTATGGAACTGGATTTCTTGAAGGAAAACAGATGTTGCTTGTTTCCTTTAAGAGAGATAGCGAGGATGCACCGATCATAAACTTTCGTGTCGACGATCTGGAGGCTTTCTCAAATAAACTGAAGAAACTGGGCGTAGATGTGAAGCAGATAGATGAATATGAGTATGGTAAATTTATGCAGTTTGTAGACCCCTTCGGGAATCTCATCGAGCTTTGGGAGCCCTATGAGGAAGTATATATAAAAATGGTTAAACAGGAGATAGAGGGCTACTTGAAAAAAACCTCTGATAAAGAAGCAGAGGAGTAATTAAAGTGAAAACTCACCAAACAAGAAATAGTCAGTTTGAGAAGTTGCTTTCAGTTAGATACTCAAATGGCTCTGATTTTTGGGCTGCTCCGGATGGGAAGCTGGGAATTGATAAACCAATAAGCACCTTAACAGCCATGCTGGTCATGAGTGAGTTAAGAATACCGAAGGAACACGAGGCTTTATCAGGTGCTGCAGAGCTTGTCATGAGAGCGGTAAAAAGCGACGGAAGAGTCAAAATAGCCCCTAAGGGGTCTATTTATCCATGTCACTCAGCACTTGCTGCAGCAGCGTTATGCAGGAATGGATATTGTGACAGCGAAGAGACAAAACAAATACTTTCACATCTTACCTCCAGCAGATATGCAGATGGCGGGTGGAGGTGTAACAAATTTTTCTATGGAAGAGGTCCGGAAACTGAGTTTTCCAATCCTGGAGTTACACTTCTGGCCTTGGATGCATTTAGGTGTGCACTAACGGATCATGAGTTGGTTGAGTTTGATGATGCAGTTGAAACACTGCTTGATCATTGGACAGTTAAATCACCTGTCGGCCCCTGTCACTTTGGTATTGGAAAACAGTTTATGCAGCTGGAGTATCCCTTTTATAGGTATAATCTATTTTATTATGTGTATGTTTTGTCGTTTTACAGGAAAGCGGCTAGTGACCACAGATTTCTCGAGGCTTTCAATAAACTCATGGAAAAGCTGGATCAGGATGGGAATTTAGTTGTTGAGAAAACGAAACGGCAGCTTCAACAGCTTGGTGTATATGAGGTTGGGGTAGTTTACAATGATGCTAATGAAAGGCTTCAGGAGATCAACGACAATATCTCGAAATTCAATATAGTATTGGATCAATAAATGGATACTGGCCGAAAATTGATAAACAAATGGAGAATAAATCTTGATGAGCATTAAGAAATTATTAAAAAAAGTAAGGGATGGCTATATAATCAAACAGGTTGATAGGCTCGAGCTTCCAGTATTTAAAGATAGCAGACTCATCCGGGAGTATGTTGTATTTTCAGGGAAGGTACAAAATGTCGGGTTCAGGCGTGAGGTTTATCTACTTGCTGCTAAACTGGAGTTGACTGGATGGGTCAGAAATACTGAACAGGGCAGTGTTGAGGCTGAAATACAAGGGGAGGAGCTTAGGGTAAGGTTCCTCATTAATTTCATGAGCTCATTGCGAAGGGCCAAAGTAGATAAAGTGGAAAGCAAAATAATAGACTTGAAAATAGAAGAAACTGGTTTTGAAATAATTCGTTGAGCTGAAGGGAGAACGATCCATGGTTGACAATTACAACAGAAGGGCAAAGATTTTCAAGGCATTGGGTGACCCTAGAAGGATCATGATCCTCGAGATGCTTCAAAATGGAGAGCTTTGTGCATGTATGATACTTGAGAGATTTGATATGGCACAATCAACACTTTCTCATCATATGAAGCTTCTTCAGGAAAGTGGATTTGTAAAGGGTAGAAGCGAGGGAAAGTGGGTACACTACTCATTGGATCCAGAGGGATTTAGGGTCGCAATGAAAATCATAACAGGTCTATCTTCAACGAAAAACAAACTAAAAAGAATCGGAGAATAATGATGGCTGATTTCAAGCATATCTATACAAAAAGGTTGTTATTGAAAAGACTTGAGGAATCAGATGCACTGAGTGTGTTCGAGTATCGCAGCATGCCTGAGGTTTACATTTACCAGGGCTTCAGACCGGAAACAGCTGATGACGCAGTTGAGTTCGTCAGAATGAGATCTGATGAGCCGAATATTCCGGGCACCAGGTTTCAGGTTGCAGTATACTTAAGAGAAACAGGGAAGCTTATTGGTGATATCGGGTTGAGATTTCTTGAGGATGCGAAGCAGGTTGAGATCGGTTACACAATCCACCCATTATATCACGGAAATGGATATGGAAAAGAAGCAGTAAGAGCCACGATTGACTATCTATTTCGGGATCTTAAGAAACACAGGGTCACAGCTTCCATAGACCCAGACAATTATAAATCGATACGACTATGTGAAAGTCTTGGGATGCGAAAGGAAGCTCATTTTATTAAAAGCCTTTTGATCAATGGCAGCTGGGCAGATGATATTATTTACGCAGTTTTAGAGGAAGAATGGATTGGAGATAGCAGAATGAAACCAAACGATCCCATAGAGGAATATATTTCCGAATGTCCTTTGGAGGTACAGCCGTTATTAATGGAAATGAGAAAAGCAATATCTGAAACTGCACCTGATGCCGTTGAGAAAATAAGCTACAAAATGCCAACATTTTATCTTAATGGGAATTTAGTCCATTTTGCTGCCCAGTCCAGACATATTGGATTTTATCCTGCACCATCGGGGATCGAAGCATTCATGGAAGAATTAAAGGACTACAAGACCTCAAAGGGGGCAATCCAATTTCCTTATGATAAGCCCTTGCCTATCGATCTGATAAAAAAGATCGTGAGATTCAGAGTCGTTGAAAATATGAACAGGCAGAAATAAAGCACTAAGACACATCACAAGACGGACATGGTTCCGTCTTTACTTTTGTCTGATAATGTGTTATAAAATGGTATTAATAACACTGCATCCTGAGAAAAATGAGGATGCTTCGAACGGAGGATTATTTTAATGGGATCGCTGAAGGATTTTAAGAAAGTAGTCATAAAAATCGGCTCATCATCACTAACTCATCAGAGCGGACTTCTTGATCTCTGGAAGATGGAGAGCCTGGTAAAACAAGTAGCTAATCTTTACAACAGCGGGAAGGACATCGTTATCGTTTCCTCAGGAGCTATAGCTGCTGGAATGGGAAAGATGAAGTTTGTTGAGAAGCCGAAAACCATTCCGGAGAAACAAGCGGCCGCAGCAGTAGGCCAGGGAACTCTGATGTATATGTACGAGAAATTATTTTCTGAGTATGGCATCACTGTAGCACAGGTTCTATTGACTAAGGAGGACATGTATCAGGACATAAGACGTGAGCATAGTATAAATGCTTTTTCTGCTTTAATTAAACACCGGATAATACCAATTGTAAATGAGAATGATGTGGTTGCCATAGATGAAATAAAGGTGGGAGACAACGATACACTGTCTGCTGAGGTATGCAAAATGATAGGTTTTGAAAACCTTACAATTCTGTCTGATATTGAGGGAGTCTATAATAAGGATCCAAGAAAACACAAGGATGCCTATATGATAAATGAAATCAAGAGCATTTCAGAGCTGGATGAGATCGACGCTGGAGATGCGGGATCAAACGTTGGAACAGGCGGGATGCAGACAAAGCTAAAGGCAGCGCAAATTATAGCAGAGGCCAAAGGGACTATGTTGATCGTGAACAGCGGCCATCATGATGTTTTAAATGAACTATTGAACGGTCGAAAATGTGGAACATTTTTCGACTTCAGAGACTGATCGAGGAGGGGGTCAAATGAAGGATTATTCCAAGGAAATCCTGGAAATGGGATCCAAGGCAAAAGCTGCAGCAAGGCTGTTAAGAACAAAGAGCTCTACAGATAAAGATGCTTTCCTTATTGAGCTATATAACCAGCTTGATATATTCAAGGAAGCGATATTGGAAGCAAATGAACTGGATGTTACAAGGGCAAGGGAAAGTGGTATAAAGGAATCACTCGTGGAAAGACTTGCACTCAGCGAAAAGAGATTTTCTGAAATGAGGGAAGGTCTGATACAGGTAGCTTCTCTAAAGGATCCTGTTGGTGAGGTTGACTCAATGTGGTTAAATAGCTCCGGCCTTAAAATTGGCTCAAGGAGAGTGCCTCTGGGTGTTATTGCAATGATTTATGAATCGAGGCCAAATGTTACAATTGACGCGGCAGCTCTATGCATAAAAACAGGGAACTCGGTTATCCTCAAGGGAGGCTCTGACGCACTTAACACAAATATCGCTTTAATGAAGGCTGTAGAAAAGGCCATTGAGATCAAAGGATTTCCGGAAGGCACAGCACAGCTTGTGGAAACCACAGATAGGGAATTCACAGCTCAGCTGCTATCTGCAAGAGACCAAATAGATTGCGTGATACCTAGGGGAAGCGAAGGGCTAATCAGCTTTGTGGCTAGCAATTCAAAGATACCAATAATCGAAACCGGAACCGGCAACTGTCATATCTTTGTGGATAAAGGTTATGACATAAAGAATGCTGTTGAAATAATCATTAACGCAAAGACCCAAAGACCTGGTGCATGTAATGCTGTAGAGACTGTTTTAGTACACAGTGATTGTGCCAGCAAGCTCCTTAAATTACTTGTTCCATCAATGCAGGCTGCTGGAGTGACATTGGCATTGTGTGAATCTTCCTTTCGGATAAGCCATGAACTGGGTCTTGAGTTGGAGCATTGCAGAGAGGCAGTTGAATCAGACTGGGAGACTGAATTTCTTGACCTGGTACTTGCCGTTAAGGTAGTAAATACTATGGAGGATGCCATAGAACATATAAATAAATACAGCACAGGCCACTCTGAGGCGATACTGACAAAGAATTATGACAATGCCCAAAAATTCCTGGACTTCGTTGACTCAGCCGCAGTATATGTCAATGCCTCCACCCGTTTCACTGATGGAGGTGAATTCGGTTTTGGAGCTGAAATAGGAATCAGCACCCAAAAGCTCCATGCAAGAGGCCCTATGGGACTTAAGGCACTAACTACAAATAAATATATTGTCTATGGAAATGGGCAAATCAGAAACTGACACCGGGATCGATCCCGGTGTTTTCTTTAGGTTATAACACCTTAAAGTGATACGAAATTAACAATATAGCTCATAATTATCTGGCAACATTCTTGACAAGTAGATCAAATTATTTTATAAGATAAGTCAATAAGCAGAAGTATTAAACGGCTAATAATCAATGCTTGTATTTATATAGTAGTTTTTCCAATAGACTAGAATTTTCAGTCAAATGAGAATATTTAATTATTTTAAAAGGTGCTATTTAAATCTATGTTTCTATATGATATATTTTTCATGACATATATCGTTTATAAATTAACGAGGAGTGATATTATGCAAGCTGTAGAATTGAACCAAGAGCTTTTTGACGAACTCGAGAGATATATCGACAGCATCGAGACAAAGGAAACAGCTCTCATCGAGGTTCTCCACCAGGCCCAAAACCTATTTGGGTACCTGCCGATGGAAGTGCAGCTTTTCATTGGTGAAAAGCTAAATGTTCCGGCATCAAAAATTTATGGTGTAGTGAGCTTCTATTCCTATTTCACAACTAAACCGAAAGGCAAGAACGTTATCAATGTATGCACTGGTACTGCTTGCTTTGTAAGGAATGCCGAGTCCATAGTCAAGGAATTTGAGAAGAGACTTAGCATAAAAACCGGTGAAACCACCAGCAATGGTATGTTCACGATCGACTGCCTGAGGTGCGTAGGTGCATGTGGACTTGCTCCTGTAGTTATGGTGAATGATGAAGTCTACGGCAAGGTCAAGGTAGAAGACATTCCCAAAATAATTGCCAAGTATTCTGAGTAGGGGGCGAAGATATGAATAGAATTGAAGACTACAAGAGCCTATTGGAGATGCAAAAGGAACTGGTCCATGTAATGGATATAAGAAAAGCCAAAATTGGAGACACTGAATACAAGGAGCTTCTCATCTGCGGTGGAACAGGCTGCATGTCATCTCAAAGCAAAAAGCTGCTTGAAAACCTAACTAATGAAATAGAGAAAAATGGGCTATCAGATAAGGTTAGAGCATCGATCACAGGATGCTTCGGCTTTTGTGAAAAGGGTCCTATCGTAAAGGTATTTCCTGAGGACGTCTTTTACGTTAACGTTAAACCTGAGGATGCGGCTGAAATCGTAAAATCCCATCTTATGGACGGATATCGTGTTGAGCGGCTTTTGTATGAGGAGCCAACATTAAAGAAGAAAGTAAATACTCAGCATGAAATGGAGTTCTACAAGAAGCAGGAGCGTATTGCACTTAGAAACTGTGGATTGATTAATCCGGAATTGATCGAAGAGTACATAGCAAACAGGGGATATGAGGCAATAGGGAAATGCATAACTGAAATGAAGCCAGAGAAGGTAATCCACGAGGTCAAGTTATCCGGTTTGAGGGGAAGAGGGGGCGGAGGATTCCCAACTGGTCTGAAGTGGGAGTATGCAAGTAAGAATAAATCAGATGTAAAATATATAGTCTGCAATGCTGATGAAGGCGACCCAGGTGCATTCATGGACAGATCCATCCTTGAAGGAGATCCTCACAGTATTATTGAGGCTATGATGATAGCTGGATATTCAATAGGTGCTCAGAAAGGATTTGTCTATATCAGAGCAGAATATCCTCTTGCAATAAAAAGGCTGAAGACAGCGCTTAAACAGGCGATGGAAGCAGGACTTCTTGGAGACAATATAATGGGTACAAACTTCTGCTTTGATATTGAGATCAAATATGGTGCAGGAGCTTTTGTCTGCGGCGAAGAAACCGCGCTTATACACTCTATAGAAGGTGGAAGGGGAGAGCCTACTACGAAACCTCCTTTCCCGGCTGAAAGCGGACTTTGGGGCAAACCAACCGTAGTAAATAACGTTGAGACCTTAGCAAATGTGCCTGCGATACTGACGAACGGTGCATCCTGGTTCAACAAGAGGGGCAGTGACACCTCGAAGGGAACAAAAGTATTTGCATTGGCGGGAAAGATCAATAACGTCGGCCTTGTTGAAGTCCCAATGGGCATTACCCTAAGGGAAATCATATATGATATCGGCGGAGGCATAAAGGACGGAAAGGGCTTCAAGGCAGTACAAACAGGAGGTCCGTCAGGTGGATGTATAACCAGTGAAAATCTGGATGTCAAGATAGACTATGAATCTCTTTATGGCATAGGATCGATGATGGGCTCAGGTGGGATGATAGTAATAGACGACGATAACTGTATTGTCGATATCGCAAAATTCTATCTGCAGTTTACTGTCGAGGAGTCCTGTGGTAAATGTACACCATGTCGTGTAGGCAATAAAAGGCTATATGAGATGCTGACAGCAATAACCGAAGGAAAGAGTACTGTAGAAGACCTTGAAACCATGAGAAAGCTTGCAGAAACCATTAAGCTCACTGCTCTTTGCGGGCTTGGTCAGACTGCTCCTAATCCGGTATTATCTACGCTTAACTATTTCTATGATGAATATCTTGCACATGTGGAGCAAAAAATATGTCCTGCAGGAGTATGCCAAGCTCTGCTAAGATACTTCATAACACCGGAAAAATGTATTGGGTGTACCCGTTGTTCAAAGGCCTGCCCTGTAAATGCTATAAGCGGCAAGGTCAAAGAGGTTCACGTAATAGACCAGGATATATGCATAAAATGCGGAGCTTGCTTCGATGTTTGCCCGGTCAGTGCAATTACTAAGGGATAGGAGGGGAGAAGGATATGGTAAATCTAACGATCAACAATAAGGCAGTACAGGTTCCCGAAGGATCGACTATTCTTGAGGCTGCAAAGACCGTCAACGTGAAGATTCCGACCCTCTGTCACCTGGATCTTCACGATATAAAAATGGTAAACAAGGCAGCAAGCTGCAGAGTATGTGTAGTTGAGGTAGAGGGAAGAAAAACACTTGCTCCTGCATGCTCAACACCTGTATTTGAGGGAATGATAGTAAGAACAGATACCAAGAAAGCAGTAAAGGCAAGGAGAACCGTGGTTGAGCTTCTTTTGTCCGACCATCCAAGCGACTGCCTGATATGTGAGAAGAATACAAACTGTGAGCTTCAAAGTCTTTCTGCGGAGCTGGGAATAAGACATATTAAGTACGAAGGGGAAATGTCAACCTACCCGACCGACAAAAGCAGCTTGTCTATTGTAAGAAATATGGATAAGTGTATTATGTGCAGAAGATGTGAGACCATGTGCAACGAGGTCCAGACTGTACACGCTCTGTCAGGTACGGGCAGGGGATTTGAAACAGTCGTAGGCTCAGCATTTGACCTGCCGATGCATGAAACCAACTGTACCTTCTGTGGTCAATGTCTTGCAGTTTGTCCAACAGCTGCTTTGACAGAGGTCAACAACGTACCGAAGGTATGGGATGCGATAAATGACGAGAGGAAAACAGTGGTGGTTCAAACTGCTCCTGCAGTTCGTGTAGCCCTTGGAGAGGAGTTCGGACTTGAGCCTGGGACAGTAGTTACCGGGAAGATGGTAGCTGCACTTAGACAAATAGGCTTTGACATGGTTTATGATACTGACTTTGCTGCAGACCTTACAATAATTGAGGAAGCATCGGAATTTGTTCACAGACTGAAGCATGGTGGCAAGCTACCTATTCTAACCAGCTGTTGTCCTGGTTGGGTAAAGTTTTTTGAGCATCAATTCAACGACATGCTGGACATACCATCAAGCTGTAAGTCGCCCCATGAGATGTTTGGATCAATAGCAAAATCATACCTGGCAGAGAAGATCAACATTCATCCAAAGAATATGACAGTTGTATCAGTAATGCCCTGCGTAGCGAAAAAGTATGAAGCTGCAAGACCTGAGCTGGGACATGGAGGAACTAAGGACGTAGACATTGTAATAACCACAAGAGAGCTTGCAAGGATGATACGAGAGGCGGGAATCGACTTCCTGGCTCTTGAGGACGAAGAGTTTGACAATCCTCTTGGGGAGTCCACAGGCGCATCAGTAATATTTGGAGCAACCGGTGGAGTTATCGAGGCGGCTTTAAGAACAGCATATGAGTGGCTGACGGAGGAAACTCTTGAGAATGTAGAATTTGAAGCCTTAAGAGGTATTGAGGGTACCAAGGAGGCTACAGTAAATATTAACGGTCAGGACATACACATCGCCGTTACTCATGGATTGGGCAACGCCAGAGCTTTGCTTGAGAAAATCAAAAGAGGAGAGGCTAATTACCACGCCATTGAGATAATGGCTTGTCCAGGAGGTTGTATTGGAGGAGGAGGACAACCCTATCACCATGGAAATCTCGATATCCTGCAAAAACGAATCGAGGGCATCTATTCGGAGGATCGTTCGAAGACCATAAGAAAATCTCACGAGAATCCAATGATCAAACAGATTTATGAGGAATTCCTGGGAGAGCCCTATGGCGAGACAGCTCATGAGTATCTGCATACCCACTATGTAAAAAGAACCAAGATGTAATATAGAAGGAGCCTGCGATTATTTCGCAGGCTCCTTATTAAAACCTTGTTTTTTTGATTTCCTCCTCCAGTCTTTCAAGCTCTTTGATAGTATCTGGAGAAAGCTTTTCCATTACCTCTTCTCGTGCCTCAAGGGCATCCTGATATCTGTCTTCCCGCTTTCTGTTTTTAACATTCTTGTTCCATGCAACCTTTTCATTAGATTCATTGTAAAATGAAATTGAACTAATATAAAAAGCCCATAGATGACTATCTGTGTTATGATTTAATCACTACAAAAAATCTGACACGGAGGATAATCACTATGGA